>Ga0207105_1292_pt1 | contig 10217 bp, 7 predicted proteins | sample Alteio_BWMinHeat_77_FD_153569 | JGI IMG/M metagenome (GOLD analysis project Ga0207105, IMG submission 153569) | Enriched cells from forest soil in Barre Woods Harvard Forest LTER site, Petersham, Massachusetts, United States -... | ecosystem: Environmental > Terrestrial > Soil > Temperate forest >... | reverse complement strand
GGGGCGGCCGTGCTGGTATCGAGCCGGGAAGCCGGGCCGATGGGTCATGGCGCGCTCTCCGGCCACACACTGATGACCACTTTCCCGCGGGCATGGCCTTTCTCCAGGTAACGAATCGCCTCCGGGACTTCATTTAAGCTGTATCGCCGGTCAATCACCGGTTTCACCTTTCCCGCCTGCATGAGCTCGCCAATGGTATTCAGGTCTGCCGGGTTCGATTTGGCCAGGATGCCGGCCATTTTCTGGCTCGCGAACCAGGAAACCGCCGTGTTTTTGAGCATGCCCGCCAGAAGAGCCATGCTCGAAGTGTCCGGTCCTCCTCCTCCCACTCCGACATAGGTTCCTGTAGGAGTCAGGATCCGCCGGCACACAGAGAAGGGATGGTTCCCGACGCACTCCAGGATCGCGTCGTACCGCCGGTCACCCTGGGTGACATCCTCGTGCGTGTAGTCGATGACGTGATCGGCTCCCAGAGACAGGATCATCTCGACATTCCTCGAGTTGCAGACTCCGGTAACCTCCGCGCCAAAGCACTTCGCCATTTGCACAGCAAAGGTGCCGACGCCACCAGCCGCGCCGTTGATGAGAACCCTCTGGCCGGGCTCGACGTGTACCTTGTCGCGCAGGGCCTGCAACGCTGTGAGTCCCGCAATGGGCGCGGAAGCCGCCTGCTCAAACGTCACGTCCTGCGGATTCCTGGCCAGCGTTGACTCGGGCGCACACGCATACTCGGCGAAGGCGCCACGGCAGGTACCGAAGACCGCATCGCCGGGCTTCAGTTGGGTAACATTTCGGCCAGCCGCTTCTACCAGGCCGGAAACGTCCGCGCCCATTCGCTGCGATTTCGGCTTAAGCAGCCCTGTGAAGAGGCGAACAAAGGAGGGCGAGCCGCGCATGAAATGCCAATCCAGCGGATTGACGGCGGCGGCGCGAACTTTAATCAGAACTTCATGGTCGCGGGGTTCGGGCTTTTCTATTTCTTCACATCGGAGAACATCGGTGGGACCATAGGTGTCGTAGATGATTGCTTTCATTCGCAATCCCCGCTTTCGGGAACAGCTGAAGGATAGTCCCACAAATCCAATTCGTCTCTGAGCCGGGTCAAGGTGACGTTTAGCGAGACCAGACCACGCCCCCGGACCGCACGACCGTTCGCACCCGGGAAAAGTTCTTCAAGTCGGCGGCCGGATCTGCGTTGAGAATCACCAGGTCGGCCAGTTTGCCCGCGGTCACCGTGCCCTTGCGGTCCTGAACGCCCATGCGGGTTGCGGGGTTGGTGGTCAGCATGGCGAGTACGTCTTGCCAGTTGAGGCCGCTTTTGCCGAGCCCATCGAATTCGCCCTCGGTGGTGTAGTCGGTCATATAGCCAACGTCGGTGCCGAACAGGAGCGTACCGCCGAGCCCGTGAAAGGTGCGCACCTCTTCGTACAGCGGGTCCATGTAGTGGGGGTCGGTGGTCACCGTGGTTGAGAACATCTTCAGCGTGGGCGAAATAGCCATATTCTGGCGGACCATTGAAGAGAACAAGTCGGGCGTGATGCCGCGCGTATCGTCGGGGACGTGGGCCAGGACATCCACGCCGGCCTGAATGGCGACCTGCGTGCCGGCGAGATTGCTTGGGTGGGCAAACACGATCCTGCCGTTGAGGTGACTGGTTGTCACCGCGGCCCGGGCGATGTCGAGCGGGATGGGCAGGACATGGCCGCGGGCGATCCACGACCCGGTGAAGAGCTTGGTGACATCCGCTCCGGAGTTGAGGTTGTTCCGCACGATGCGCTGCGCCTCGGCCGGCGTATCGGGTTGCGGCAGCATTCTCACCATCCAGGCGGGAGCCGTTTCGCGTATGTAGAACGGCACGCCATGGGGCGGATAGAGCGCCGTGCCGGCGGTGTAGATATAGGGCCCGGTGAGTTCGCCTTTTTCGATGCGGCGGCGAATGGCGAACGTGTCGGCAGGGTTGGATCCTAGATCGATCACGGTCGTGAAACCGCGGCTCAGGAGCATGTCGGCAAGCTGCGGGTTCAGGGTGGCTGCGGATTTCCACTGCGCCATGGTCCACTTGGGCTCGGTAAAGTGCACGTGGGTGTTCCAGAAGCCCGCTGTCACGACGCAGTGGTCGCACGGAACGATCTGCGCATCGGACGGCACTGCAACCTGAGGACCCACCGCAGCGATGACTCCGTCGCGCACCAGGATGGTTCCATCTTCAATGGGCGGATCCGTGGGTGAAACATAGATGCGCGCGTGCTCGATGGCCAGCGTTCCCCTGACGAGGCGCAGAGGAGGGTGCGAATTGTGGCGCGGATAGAACTCCAATAACCAGACGGCGAAAATCGCGAGAAGAACGATCAGAACGAGAACAACAAAAAGCCGGAAGAGAACTTTGCGCATGTGTACCCGGGTCCTCGAGTAGACATACGCAGTTTATGGAGTGGGAGTTCTCGAAGGAGGCGCGAACGAGCCCGCCGGATCTTGATCCCCGGTCTCAGAATCGAGACCCGGGGCATCCAGGGTGTCTTCGCGTTCAGCGCACATTTGTGACAGGAGTGGTTTGACGGGGCGAGTCGCGCGCAATAGCTTTGAAGGTGCGGGACAGGCGAGTTTCCTCCCGCAACCAGGAGCGTGGATGAGCACTTTTCACCGCATTGCGCGGATTGCCGCATGTGTGCTGGCCGGGGCCATGGTGTACGCCGGAATCGAAGCCCAGGATCTGAAGAGCTTCGAGCAGAAGATCACGACCAAGGTTCTGCCCAACGGGCTGACGATTCTAATCTGCGAACGGCCGGAAGCGCCGGTCTTCAGCTACACCACCTTCGTGGATGCCGGGGATGTCGACGATCCCTCCGGAGAGAGCGGCCTGGCGCACATGTTCGAGCACCTGGCCTTCAAGGGTACGACCGAGATCGGAACCAGCAACTGGCCCGCTGAAAAGGTCGCCCTGGAGAAGGTCGAAGAGGCCAACCAGGCCTATGAGGCCGAGTACCTGAAGCCGGTGGGGCGCGATGAGGCCAAGCTGGCCGACCTGAAGAAGAAGTTTCAGGAAGCACAGGACGAAGCACATAAATACGTCGTCCCCAACCAGTTCACTGAAGTGGCGGAACGGAATGGGGCACACGAACTGAACGCTGAGACCTCACTCGACGAAACCATGTACTTCTGGTCGATGCCGGAGAACCGCCTAGAACTGTGGGCATGGCTGGAAAGCAGCCGCCTGGCCGACGTGGTGCCGCGCGAGTTCTACAAGGAGCGGAACGTCGTGCTGGAGGAGCGCCGCATGCGCACGGATTCCAATCCGGAGGGACGGTTATTCGAGCAGTTCGTGGCCACCGCCTATGTGGCCCATCCTTACGGACGTAGCGGGGTCGGATGGCCGAGCGAAGTGAGCCAGATCAACGCCACCGAGGCAATGGAGTTCCACAAGAAGTATTACGTAGGGTCGAATGTCGTGGTGGCCGTTGTCGGGGATGTGAAGGCCGCCGAAACGATGCCCATTCTGGAGAAGTATTTTGGCAGAGTTCCGGGCGGTCCAAAGCCCGAGGAAATGACCACGGTAGAGCCGAAGCAATTTGCTGAGAAGACGGTCGCGCTGCATGAAGCAACGCAGCCCATCTACATCGAGGGCTATCACCGGCCGAGCTATCGCGATCCGGACGATGCGGTGTACGACGCAATCAGCGACATCCTCTCCAACGGGCGCGTGTCGCGGCTCTATCGCAGCCTGGTGCGCGACCAGCAAATCGCGGCTGTCGCTGTGGGAGAAAGCCCATTTCCCGGTGGCAAATATCCGGGGCTGTTTCTGTTCGGAGCGGTTCCATTGCCCGGACATACGCCGGCCCAGATGCGGGACTCCATTCACAAGGAGATCGACAAACTGAAGACCAGCGATGTGACCGACGACGAGTTGCAGATGTACAAAACGCGCACGCGGGCCGACCTGCTGCGCGGCCTCGCAGACAACCAGGGTCTGGCGAGCGCCCTGGCTGAGTACCAGACGCGCTATGGAGACTGGCGCGAACTCTTTCGCCAACTCGACCGGGTGGACAAGGTGACGAAGGCGGATATCCGCCGCGTGGCGAATAAGGTGTTTGTGGATACCAACCGAACCGCGGCCTGGATCGAGACCGTGCCTCCGCCCGCACCGGCTGCGGGGAAGAATGGAGGCACGCGATGACAAGATTCACCCTCAAAAGAGTTGCCGGTGTGGTTCTTGCAGGCACAGCCTTCATAGCTATCGGACCAATTAGCGCCCCGGCCCAGCAGGAGAAGCCATGGGAGAAGATCCCCATTCCTCCGCTGCGGGAGTTCAAGCCCCAGCAGCCCAAGCGCATCGAGCTCAAGAACGGGATTGTGCTCTTTCTCCAGGAGGACCACGAACTGCCGTTCGTGTCCGGCTCGGTGCTGATTCCCGGTGGTTCGCGCGACGAACCCGCGGCCAAAACCGGCCTTGTGGAACTCTATGGGCAGGCGTGGCGCACCAGCGGCACAGCCAAGATGAGCGGGGATGCGATGGACGACCTGCTCGAATCGAAGGCCGCACACATTGAAACCGGCGGAGGCGAGGGTTCTACCTCGCTCGGGTGGGACTCGCTGAAAGGCGATGCCGACCAGGTTTTTTCGCTGGCGGTGGACTTGCTTCTGCACCCGAAGTTCAACCCCGAGAAGTTGCAACTGGCGCAGCAGCAGTCGGCCACGTCCATCGTCCGGCGCAATGACGATGAGGCCGGGATCGCTGCCCACGAAGCAGCCAAGCTGGTGTATGGGCCCGACAGCCCCTACACGCGCCAGCCGGAACTGGCCACCATCGGGGCCGTCACAGTGGCCGATCTCGAGGCGTGGCACGACCGCACGATTGGGGGCAAACTGATCGTCGGCGTCAGCGGCGATTTCGACCCTGCAGCGATGGAGGCGCGGCTTCGGGCCGCCTTCGAGAGCCTGCCGCCGGTCAAGCCCCTTCCACCCCGCAAAGACTCATTCCAGGCTCCCAAGCAGGCCATCTACTTCATCAACAAGGAAGACGTGAACCAGTCGAATGTCCAGATCGTCGGGCTGGGGACTGATCGCCGCAACCCCGACGTGCCTGCGCTGGCGTTGATGAACGATATCCTGGGGGGCGGGTTTGCCAGCCGGCTCTTTCAGAAGGTTCGGACGGAGCTGGGCTTGGCTTATGCGGTGGGGGGAGGCCTGGGTTTTTCCTATGACCATCCCGCTATGTTTCAGGTTGAAGTGCTGACCCAGAGCTCGTCTACCGTGGAAGCCACCAAGGCCGCCTTGGCCGAAATTGCGGGATTGACGGACAGGCCGTTCACCGAGGAGGAACTGAAACGAGCCCAGGACAACATCCTGAACTCCTTCCTCTTCCGGTACGACACCAGGGACAAGGTGCTTGCGGAGAGCGAGCGACTGGAGTTTTACGGTTACCCTCCCAACTATCTGGAGACCTATGAGGCGGCGCTCAAGAAAGTTACCCTGGCCGACCTGGGAGCGGCGGCCAAGAAGTACATTCACCCCAACCAGTTGGCGGTACTGGTGGTGGGCAACCAGCCCGAGATCAAGCCGGGACTGGACGCGCTGAACCTGGGACCGGTTCACCCCGTCGATATTACGATTCCGCAACCCCAGGGACCCGGCGGCACTCCTGGGGCAGCAGAGAAAGAGCAGTAAGAGCCATGATTAATCCGACCAAGGAGAGCGCGAAGGCGGAGTCTGCGGGACCCAAGGGCTCCACGAACATCGCTGAACTGGCGGCGCTCGATGCCCAGGCGCGCGCCGCGACGGCTGCCCGGCTGATGGACGCCGGAGTGATGATCTTCCGGCCCGACACGACCGTCATTGATCCGGATGTCGAGGTGGGAGCCGACACCGTCATCGAGCCGTTCGTGCAGCTGCTGGGGAGCACCCGGATCGGCTCTGGATGCCATATCCGGTCCTTTTCCGTGATCGAAGACTGTACGATCGGCGACCACGTCCTGATCCGCCAGAGCTGCATTCTGGCCGAAAGCACGGTGGCGGCCGGGGCAAAGATCGGTCCGTTTTCGCATTTGCGGCCGGGAAGCGAGATCGGCGAAGAGGCGCACGTCGGCAATTTCGTCGAAACCAAGAAAGCCCGCCTGGGCAAGGGCGTCAAGGCCAGCCATCTCACCTATTTGGGGGATGCAGACGTCGGGGAAGGCACCAATATCGGGGCGGGCGTGATCACCTGTAACTACGACGGGGTGCAGAAGCACCCCACGCGGATCGGCAAGGGGGCTTTTGTGGGCAGCGATTCCACCCTTGTTGCACCGATCACGGTGGAGGACGGCGCCTACATTGGGGCTGGATCCTGCATCACCAAAGACGTCCCTTCGGGAGCCCTGGCTGTCGGCCGCGCCCGGCAGATCACCAAGGAAGGCTGGGCGACTGCGCGTCGCGAACGGCAGAAGGCGAAAGAGTAGGATGGGGCCGAGCTGGTTCAGCGCAGTCTGTAGCCAACAGCGGTGATGAACTGGAAGCCGTTCCTCTTGTATCCAAAGGCAGGGTTGTTGAGGTAATCGTCGCGGATTTCAAGGTTCAGGCTGAAGCGCTCGTTGATGGGCATGGTGATGCGGACGGCTCCGGCGGCCGCGTAAGCATGGAAGTCGTTCCAAGCCTCGTTGTAGGTGCCGCCCTGGGTGAAAAGGATGTTGTGAGGCAGGGTACGCCTGTAGGTCTCGTTGAAGTTGGAACCGATGAGGTTCCTCTTGGGCGTTGACCCTTGGAAGTTCTGCCTCTCGTAGTGCAGGTCGACGGAGAGGTCGAGCTGTTGGGCGGAGTCCCTGATCACGGTCCAGCCGGGCCCGGCACCGTAGGCCTGCCAAAAGTTCAGGCCCTCGGAGTAGTTGTGGCCGTAGCCGACCCCGGCCAGGCCATACATGCGGGGGGTGAAGTCCCTGCTGTGCTCGAAGTTTGTGTTGAAGATGTTGACCTTGGCTACCTGGTTGGCCGAGGGCGGTGTAGTCCGCGGGATGACCGGCGTGGTTAACTTGCCGTAGGCCTCGGTCAGATTGAAGATGGTGCGGCTGCGCGCCGGAATGTCAGGCACGGTGGGGATGGCGCGGAACAGGTTGATGCCAACCCTGTAGACCTGGCCGGTCGTGGTCGACTCGACGACATTGGCGCCTCCGTCGATAGAGCCCTGCCATCCGTACCAGATCCCGGGCTTGCCGGTCATTTCTTTGTCGTAGGTTGGCTTGTCGACGACGAAGTCGAGGTCCTTGACCGGGACGGGCTCAGGGGCGCCGCTGGGGTCAACCACGGTTATGGTGTCGTTGCTTAAGGTGATGTCGCTGGGCGCCCTGGTGGTGAGGGCAATCCTCTCGTGCTTCTTGAGGACGGCGAAGCTGCCTCTGGAGCGCAACTCCTTAAGCTTGCTGGTGGGGACGGTGACTTCGCCGACCATGTCGCTTTTGAAGACCACTGTGTTGCCGATTTCCCGGAGGAGGGCTCCGGTGAGCTGGTCGCCGTTCTTGAAGACGATGACGTCGGTCGAGGAAGCAGCCCCTTTCGCATGTGCTGTCAGGGGCAGGTTGAAGACGCCTCCACAGATCAGGCAAGACACCACGAGGCTCCAAAGACCTCGCGTACGGATATGCGACGGTTCTTGATAGGCGCTCATCCGTTGAAGATAGCCGGGTGGGCCATCCTCACGACAGCGTCATTGCCTGTACCCTAGCGCGCACTATGGGGGGTGGGCTTCGGTGGGGAATCGCGCGCGTGCGCGATCCGTTCTCTTCCACCAGCCAAGACTACCGCCCCATCCGAACGGGACCGGATGGCGGCTAGAGCACGGTCAGCCAACCTCCTAGGTCCCAAAACGGGATCTGGGTACCCCAATGAAATGTCCTGACTGGCGCCCAGCTCCTGGACCACCCGCCCTCTGTGGCCTAGAGCGCCGCCGGTGTCTCCCGCCGGCACCTGAAAGTTGTATTGGGCGCCGATTCTTTATCGACTTATAATTTCTAAGGCTGGGAAGCTCAACGAAGTATGACTCAGGTCAAACTCTTTGGCTTCATTTGTCTTAACATATAGATTCCGGCAAGTGCTGGCTGTTGGATGTAGCCGGAAAGTCAAAGAACGACGGAAGCAAGGGTTAAATCCGTTCCGCGCTGAGTTATTGGAAGAGACTGTTTCTATTTTCCCGGGTCGATTAAGAACTCCGCACTTTCTGCCGATTAGAGGAAACGGCAGTTCACGCAGGGTTGGAAAGTCCGCGTTCGCTTCGGAACAAGTTCCGCTATTCATCGTATTGAGATGATGAAGGCGATCAGTTTGCTTTTTGATTGAAGGCTGGGGCTCCTTGCCGGTCAGTTTTCTAAACCCCGGAGTGCGGATAAGTCCTGCACGGTCTTCAACTTGTGCTTGGGAGATCGATCTTGGGTCTTGAGCTCACAGGAGCGGAAACGCGGAGTGCCGCTATGCAAGTGCCCGCGGACCAGAATGCCGGCGTCCTTACTCGTACGCGCAGACCTGCCCGCATCCTGGTCGTTGACGACGAGAATCACGTGCGCTCGATGATCGGAGCCACGCTCGAGCGCCGCGGATACGATGTGCAGCTTTCGTCGAGCGGCCGCCATGCGCTGGAGATCCTCGAACACAACACCTTTGACCTGGTGCTCACCGACATCGTCATGCAGGACGGAAACGGGATCTTTCTTCTCGACCGTATCCGTGGCAAACTGCCCAACGTTCCCGTTGTGATGGTCAGCGCCATCCACGACATCAGCGTGGCCATCGACTCAATGCGGCGCGGGGCCTACGACTACCTTTTAAAGCCGTTTGAGCGCGAGCACCTGGTGGCCACCGTTGACCGGGCTCTCGAGTACCGCCAGGCCTTGCAGGAAACCCACAATTACCAGCAGAACCTGGAACAGGTGGTCCGGGCGCGGACCGAAATGCTTCGCCAGGCGATGGAAGACCTGGAGCACTCTTACGACATCACGCTGGAAGCGCTGGGAGACGCGCTGGACCTGAAGGATTCCGAAACCGAGGGGCACTCCAAACGGGTGACGGCCTACACCATTGCCCTGGCTCGCGCGATGGGCATTTCGCCGGCGGAAATCAAGGTGATTGCCCGCGGCGCATTCCTGCACGACATCGGCAAAATGGCCATTCCCGACGACATTCTCCGCAAACCGGCCGCCCTTACTTCGGACGAGCAGAAGGTCATGCGCGAACATTGCACCCGAGGCTTTAATATCCTGCGCAAGATCCCGTTCCTCAGCGAGGCAGCGGAGATCGTGTTTTCACACCAGGAGCACTACGACGGCACCGGCTACCCGACCGGACTGCGAGGCGGCGAAATCCCCATCGGCGCCCGTATCTTCGCCGTCGCCGACACGCTCGACGCCATCACCAGCGACCGGCCCTATCGCAAGGCGAGCAGCTTCGACGCAGCCCGGCAGGAAATTCTGCGCTGCTCGGGCACCCAGTTCGATCCATCGGTGGTCGAGGTCTTCCTCAAGATCCCCAACGAGCTATGGCACGAATTGCGGTCTGAAATCACGGGCCAGAACAAGCGGTTTTCGACCTTCGAGCTGGCTCAGCCCACCCGCCTGCGAGTCCGCTAAAGCGCGTGTCCGGGCACGCAACTCCGGGCAACTTAGAGTGTTGTACAGCTTCGATAAGGATCGGCTATCCTGAAGCCAGGATCAGAGGTTTTCCCCGGATGGAGGATCAATCGGAGGGCTTGATCCGCGAGGCCCCACCCGCAATCGACAATAAGGCCGTTCTTCAGCAGCTCGACAGAATGCTGAGGAGCCGCCATTTTCGAAGCAGCCGGCGGTATCCCGCCTTTCTTGCCCATGTCGTGCGCCGCCGCCTGGAGGGTGATCTCGACAGCCTCAAAGAGAGAATCCTGGGCATTGAGGTCTTCAAGCGGGCCCACGACTACGACACCGGGGCCGATCCCGTGGTACGCATTACAGCGGGCGAAGTGCGCAAACGGATCGCCCTCTACTACCACGATGAAGGAACTGAGCAGGAACTCCGGATTGAGTTGCCGGCCGGGTCCTATGTACCCATGTTCTTTCCCTTCCCTTCACCTAGCGCTCCTCAGGATCTTCCCCTCCCGTTTGCGGAATCGTCTCAACAGCCCATTCGGGGCGGGACTGCACCCACTGGGCTTCAGGAATTGCCGCTGCGACGTGTGGCCTTGCGGTTCTGGATCCTGGCCGCTGCCTTGGCTTTGGTCCTGGCGCTCGCAA
>Ga0207105_1290_pt1 | contig 10292 bp, 9 predicted proteins | sample Alteio_BWMinHeat_77_FD_153569 | JGI IMG/M metagenome (GOLD analysis project Ga0207105, IMG submission 153569) | Enriched cells from forest soil in Barre Woods Harvard Forest LTER site, Petersham, Massachusetts, United States -... | ecosystem: Environmental > Terrestrial > Soil > Temperate forest >... | reverse complement strand
GCACAGTCGAGCGGCGTTCAACACCGGCAGTGCGGATGCCGTTTAGTCTCAAAGCAGGCCGCGATGGCGAGCGTAGTTTTCGTCGACGGCCAGACCATGCTCCTTGATTACCTCGGCAGCAGCAGCCAGCGCTGTTGCGATGGCAGGATAGCCAACGTATGGCAGCGCCTGGATGAGAACTTCCTCGATTTCTTTCAATGTGAGGCCGTTATTGAGCCCGGCCCCCATGTGGATGGCGAATTCATGGGGCTGGCGCATGGCAATCATGACGGACATCGAAACCAAGCTGCGGGAGCGCCTGTCCAGTCCGGGACGAGTCCAGATATCCGCAAAGACCTGGTCGACCGCGTAGGCAGCGATCGGGGCACCGAAGGTGTTTGAGTCAGCGGAACCGCTGAGTTTTGCGGCCGCCTGGTCGCCCATCATTTCCCGGACTACATTGATTCCGGCTTCTCTATTCGTCATGATTGACTCCTCTTGTAAAGCTCAAGTGACTTCTCCAACCCAAGACCACCCGAACGGCTCGAGGACACATAAGTACAGCAAACGCGCCAGGGTCTTGGGAATGCCAATGCGCCATTTCGCTGCGGCAATCCACTTGAGCGAATAGTCCGCTTCGCGTCAACTTGGTTTCGCGGGAATCGACCCGGAATCAACTTGCAGCGAAGGCGGTTATACAGCAACTTGGATGACCGCAAATTGAAGGACTCAGTCTATCAGGACGTACGTGGACTGAGTCAGATTCGGCCTTGACTCCGGCCGGACGCATCGACGAGCACAAGCCGTACATTTCAGGACTTGTTCCTGCTCGAGACAGTAGCATGCTCCTTGTCCTGAACCATGTGAAGGCTACCCTGCGAAGTGCTGCTTCGGTTCTCAGGTCTAAGCATGGAAACCGAACGGGGACGTCCCAGGCGCCATCAGACTCCAGGGCCCGTTATAGGACGGGCGGGTGGAAGGACATCGTAGAGCCCTTCGGAAGCGACTTCACTCTGGAGCCGATCGACGAGCTGAGCGATGGTCCGCGTCAGGCGCAAGAGAGCGCGTTCGCGCTCGGAGAATTCGGTTTCGATTTTTTCCGGCGAAGAATCGATGCGATCGACGAGGCTTGCGACCGAGTCGGCGCGATGAGTGCGTGTGGCAAGCTGGTTCTCGAGGCTCTCCGCGATGTGCAGGAATATGCGCGCGCACTCAAAGCGAAAATCGTCCTCGAATGCGGTAAATGACCCAGACTTCAAATCGCTACTGGCAAAGATGCGGAACTGCAGGAGCGGAGCTTCGAGCAGATAAAGACTGCGCAGGGGGGCCTGCCATCGCCGGATGCGGTCGCGAGCGGCCATATCTCCCGCGCGCAGAGGGCCGGTCTCGAAGGGGACGGCGTCGGACTGGGCGTTGACGTCGCCGAAGTGGCGATAGATGGCCTCGCGTTGGCGGCGGATCTTGAGAATGGCTGCCCGGTCATCGGCATGCGCAAAAGACGAGAAGAGATCTGCCAGCAAGCGGAGATTGTCGGCAAAGATGCGCACCATCTCATCGGCGGCGGAGCGGGAAAGAAGCCGCTCGAATACCAGCCACATCATAGTGATGCCGAGCAGGACGCCAAGGACGCGGTCGCGCGCGATGGTGAGATTGGTCTGGACGGAAAACTCGCTGAGGTGGATCAGGTAGAAGGCGAAGGCGAATTGCAGGCCGGCGTAAGAGAGCCGGGTGCTCGATGTTCCGATCCATGCGGCGACAAAGGTTGCGGTGGCGAACAGCACCGTGAATCCGCCGATGGAATCGAGGAAGGGAAGAACGAAGATCTGGGATCCGAGGCCGAAGATGACTCCGCCGAGGACGAATCCTGCGATGCGCAGGATCTGTTTCTGGCGGGAGGAGCCGATCGTGGTGAGCGCGGTGAGCACACAGGTGGTGACGGAAGTAGAGAGATTGGGCCAGTCCAGCGATACGTAAAAGATGTAGCAGAGCATGGCCGCCGTTGTTCCTCCCAGGATGTAGCGCAGATGCTCGGGATTGGAGAAGGCATCGGGGATGAGGATGCGAGTGGTTTCGGGCGGGTCCTCGATGTTCTGGAGGGCGGGATCGGGGGCGTTCTCTTGGCTGAAGATGGAGGGCATGAGCGAGACCATGGATTCGATCTCGGACAAGAGCGGAGTGCCCGGGCTGGGCCGGGGCTCAAGGACTGCCTCGCAGGGCTGACCGTGCGTGCTGAGGCACTGGCGGATGTCGGCGATGCTTCGATTCAGGCGGCCGGTACGCTCCTCAAGCCCGCGCAGCGAAGGATAGGCGTCGGCGAGGGCGGCAGCAAAATCAATGGAGCGCCCCACCAGGGATACCAGGGTGCTCATGCGTGTGCGATAGAGCTGCGAGTAGCTTCCGCGTGCCACGTGGCGGCGCAAGGAACCTGCTCCCACCATGGCGAACTGCGGGAGGCGGGCTCGGGTAGCGGGGGAAATGGGCCGTGTCGCGGCGTAATCCGCCATGAGGTCTTCAAGGAGGGCGAGGCGCGTATCCAGGCCATCGATGAGCTCGTCGCGGCCGTGCAGGGCGTAATAAACGATTTCGACGCACAACGTTACGAGCGCACCGATGACGGTGGCGGCGACCAGCCACAAAGTCAGCTCGACATTTCTTTCCGGCGGACCGGGCAGGTACCAGATGCCGACAACGTTGGCAACGACGAGTGCCAGACCGGAGGCCACGGCGTAATTGGCAAGACAGCGGAGGACAAAGAAGACCATGAAGAGGCTGCCGCCCACCCACAGGAAGTGCGTCTCGGGAGTGGAAGCGAACAGACGTGCGCCGACGGGAATGAAGAGAGTGCCGAGAGCAAACGCGGTGATCAGGAAGATCGCCGAGCGGGCCGTGGCCACCAGGTTCTCGCGCGAGAAAATGAAGGCGGACAATGCACCCACGACACCTCCGGGAATGCGGAAGGTGACGATGAGAATCATGGTCAGGGTGGCGGCGATAACGATGCGTGCGACGACCGCCCAGCGGCCGGGATAAGGCATGAGTTCGTTCTTGAGGAAGTCGGGGAACCACCGGTTAAAGCGCTCCTCGTGCGGGATGTGGATTGCCTCGGAGGCCATGTCTATTCCCTGGTATTCGGAGGCGCAATGCCGCGGATGATGACGACCGCGGATTCGCCGAGGCGGAACACGTCAGCCGGCTGGTCCTGAATTCGCACCCGCACGGGAAACCGTGAAGCCAGATGCACCCAGTTCAGAGTGCGCTGGACGTCAGGAAGGCTCGGTGCGGAGATGTGGCCGACCAGATCGCTATCGGGCGTGACTCCGAATCCGAGACTGTCGACGATGCCTTTATAGCGAACGCTGGGGCGGGACATCACGTACACGTCGGCCACCATCCCCGGCCGGATGTGGCGCAACTGGGTTTCGCGGAAGTTGGCAACGACCCACCAGATGCGAGTGTCGATGAGCGTGAAGATGTGCTGACCCGCGGTTGCGTAGGCTCCCTGGGAAATGGTGAGGTTGGTGACGCGGGCATCGAACGGGGCAACGATGCGGCAGTTGTCGAAGTTGTATTTTGCCGTGTCGATGACGGCCTGCCTGCCGGGAAGCTGCCCTTCCAGCGGCTCGAGCGTGGTGACGCTGTGCGTCGCCTGCTGGACTTGTTGGCGGCTCTGCTCGAGCAGGGCCTGCGCCTGCTTGTATTGCGCTTCGGAGGCGAGGAGGCTTGCCTCAGCCAATGCCAGTTGCGATTTGGCCTGGCTGGCAGCCTGCGAACGCGAAATCTGCAAGGTGCGGGCCTGGTCTACCTGGTCGACCGTGACAAACTGGCGCTCCAGTAGCGGCTCAATGCGGTGCAGATTATTCGATGCGTACTCGAGCTCCGCATTGGAGCGCTCGATGGCGGCCTTGGCGTTGGCAACATCAGCCTTGGCCTGTTCGACGGCAGCGGCGGCGTGAGCAACGCCGGCCTCGGCACTGAGAACACTCGCCTTGGCCACATCGACGCCGCTCGATTTGGCGGCGATGATGCGGCGCTCGTCGTCGATCTGGCCTTCGAGCGCGTTCTGGTCGGAGCGGGCGCGGGCGAGAGCATAGGCATAGGGGCGTTGGTCGATATCGAAGAGTGGATCGCCGGCCTTCACGAACTGATTGTCGGAGACATACAAATGGGTCACGGGGCCGTTGACGAGCGGGGCCATGCCGATGAAGTTCGCGAAGACTTCGGCATCATCGGTGCGCGGATTGGCATTCACCTGGTGAGTGACCAGCAACGCGATCACAACCGTTCCGATCATCACCGCGATGCTGATGGCACGGCCCACGAAGTGAAGATGGTTGTGCGACGGGTCAGAGGGCATTGTTCCTCCTCTAATGAACTAAACAGTCAATCAACTAAACAGGATGAGCCAAAGCGCGCAGGCCAAGAAGAGCGCCAGACAGGGATAGACGACAACCGGCCATAGGATCTCCTTGTCGATCGCAAAACGAGCGATGATGCGGTTGATGATCGCAGCCAGGAGGATACCCGCAACCAGGCAAATGAGCCAGGACGGGAAGAAAGATCCGAGTATGTTGAACGTAGGAGCGCGGCTGCACCCGGTGAGTGCGGTCGCGAGCAGCGCAGCCGGCAGAGTCAACAATGGTTGAACGCGGTTCACGGTGTTGCATCGCTCCATTCGCATGAGTTCGGAGTCATGGACCTGGGCTCCAGTGCTGGATTTGAATGAGGTCGCCGGTGCGGAAGGCAAGGTTAGTGACCTGGAGCAGCAACCGAGTCCGCGCCGCGATGTCTTCGGAACGGGCCTGCGCCAAGACCTTTTGCGCCGAGACGACATCGAGAAGATTGCGGACGCCATAGCCGTAGGCTTGATGGGCCGCTTCGTATGACTGTTGCGAAGCAGTCAACAGGGCAGCGGCGGCCTGTTGTTGCCGCAGAGCGGTCTGCATGTCGGAGTAAGCGGCCCACACCTGGTTGGCAATCTGGTCGCGAAGCACATCGATCTGGGCTTGTGCGGCCTTTTTGTCGGCCTTGGCCTGTGCGATACGGTTTTCGCGCCCCGCGCCGTCGAAGAGGGTCCATTTGAGCTCCAGTTCGGCATCCCAGACTTCTCCCTGCGCATAGCTGCCCGGAAGAAGATCTTGCTGGCCGTAAGCGCGCGCCAGGCCACCGTCCCCCGTGAAGCTGAGAGAAGGAAAGTAGGTGGATCGAACCCGCTTGATCGAAGCATCGGCGGCGCGCACACGCGCCAATTGCTGGAGCAAGTCGGGACGCTGGATGACGGCCCGATCGATCTCCTGATCGACGGAGTCGGCGATGGAGGAGGGAAGCTTCAACTCGTCGATGCCCTGCACCTTGAATATCGTGCCCGGCTCGAGTCCGACCGCAGTAGCAAGGTCGCCGCGGGCGATGTCGACCACTCCGACGGCGGCCTGCAGATCGTAATCCGCTTGGATACGAGCGGCGGTGGCCTCGAGCTCGTCGGGCTTGGTGGCGAGCCCGTTTGCGAGGCGTGCCTTTGCGTCCTCTTCGACGGTCTTGGCGTTTTCGAGGCTGACTTCGGCTGCCTGGCGCTGGCCCTCGGCGTTCAGGAGACGGTAATAGGCAGAGGCGACCTGATAAATGACGCGACGATGGGTGTCGTTGAACCCGAGATCGGAAGCCAGCAGGTTGGCTTTCGCCGCGTCAATTTCTCCACTGCGTCCGCCGAGGTCGAAGACCAGGTACTCGACATGGAGAACGGGCTCAAAGATGCCTTCCGTCTGGCGGTGAAAGAATTCGCCGATAAGGGTCGCCGTACGGAGGGTGACGGCAACGGCAACTGCAGAAATGGTTGGATAAAGGGCGCTGCGTGCGATGCCCAGAGCGGCAGCCTTGGATTTGGCTTCCTGCCATGCGACGCGTGTTTCGGGGTTGCTCTGTTGGGCCAGGTCGATCAACTCGGCGAGTGTATAGGTTTTGTCGGGAACGAGATCGACAGCCTCGTGCGGACGGATGGCGAGTTCATGTTCCAGACTCTGCACACCCCGTGGTTGCCAGACAGCGCCCGATGCAGGCGGGGCGCCTTGCGCTGCAAGACGGGCCTGGGGCGCGGCCGACGCGAGGATTGCAATTGTCATAATCCAGCCCGTCGTTGTCATGCGTGCATGATAACGCAGACCTGCGGGGGCACATTGAAGATCAACAGGCAGGAAGTCACCAGAACGGAGTTCTATCGATGCTTGTCTCCCGGCGTTCCGGCGGGAGTGCGGCAAACCGGAAGTGGCCACTCGGTCAATGCGCGTATGCCACTCTCCGCCACTTTCTACTGGCGAGGCATGCACCACCGATACGGGACAGCAGGAAACGTACGATAGATAGGTCCTGACAAGCGGGGCAGAGTTTAGAAATAAAAATATCGCTCTCATATAATCCGGATAATCTAAGACTATGATTCTTTGGACCGCACGATATCATGACATTGACAGTATAGTTTCGTATCGGTCTAATTACGTCGCGAGATTCGCTCAGTTCGCCTATACATTCAAGCGTAGACTCAGCATGTTTGCCTGCCCGCCCGCGGGAGATTTAAGTTGTCGCAGACGCGGCGCGCAACGAAAAGCCTTGCTCATTTGATTGTGAGGCAGCAGGTGATGGACCCCGACATTGACCAGGACTATGCAGAGTTTTTAAAGCTGCTGGGAATGCGGATACAGCAGATGAGGAAGGAGCGAGGTTTGTCGCTCCGGGATATGGTCGTCAAGCACAATTACCACGATTCGCAGTGGCGCAGATATGAGCGTGGCGGTCCGATGAATGTCCCATCGCTTTGGGACTTCGCTTTCTACTCTTCTCGAAGGACTTGGCGAGTATCCCGCCGCTTGTGTAGGGGAAGTCAAACCTAGAGCCAAAAAGAAACAGAGCGAAAGTCGGCCAGACAACGGAAAAAAGAAGGCTTGAATTTGTTTTTGCACACGTAACTTTTTACTTTTTCGCAATTTGAATCTGTGGCCACATCTGGGCGCCATGCAGGATGCGCAGGATTTCAATTCTTTTCCCTTTGATACGGTAGACGGCAATGAACGGCGAGCGGCCGATGACCAGCTCGCGGGTTCCCTTCACCCGTCCTTCACGCCCCATCAAGGGATGCGCGGCGAGCAAGTCTACTTGGCGGTCGATCTCCTCATCCAGCCGGATTGTAGCCCGGACATTGTCTGCGGCGATGTAATCCAGTTGCTCAATCCGGGTGCGGAGGGCAGTTTTGAGCCAGGCGATCGTCAACTTGCGGCCTTCTCAGCATCCGCCTTGGCCTGCCATTTCTCTCGCCTGCCGGCGCTTTGCCGTTTCGCTTCGCCTTGAGAGATCCATTGGGTTGCCGGTTCGTCGGCCTCGCGCAGAGCCTGCTCGACTTCGGTGCGAAACCACGCATCGTGGGCGGCGGCCTCATGAGCACGGCGCTGCCGCGCGGCGGTATCGGGTCGCCGGCGCCCGAGAAGGTTTGCCTGGGCCGGCGACCAGGCCGAAGTATCGACTCCGACCTTGTGGGCGCCGATCTCATGGAGGATGGCAATGGCTTTGCCGGGATCGCGGAAGGTGCGCAGTTTGCCGCCGTGGGTCGTGGCCAGCGTGACGCGCTCGCCGGTTCGCGGTTCGGCGGTAATGAAGAATTCCCCTCCCGCTGCCCGGATTGACACAGACCGAAGGCCGCCTGAGCGAAAAGCCGCGCGAAATTGATCAAGATTGAGAACCGACCCCATGAGGCATCCTCCGTTTATCTAATCTTATACTCTAAACACTTACTAGCGTTAGATCTCATTTTTAGGCGCAAAACCAGCCAATGGAGAATCAACGCCTTGGGCCTTGACCCGGAGCCGCCCCGGTTGCCAAAACCGTAGAGTCACCTGCGTACCACTTCAAGCTGACAAACCTGCATCCTGCCTATTCTCAAGAAAACTTACAAAAGCATTGGATTCTTAAGGCAACTTTCTGTTCGCGGATCCCAAACACCCTCCTCTGGCATCTATCTGCGTTCGCCTCTGCAGCCAGAGGTTCAACGCCGTGCGCTAATCTGTGGGCAGTGACTTCCCTTCCCTTTCCCGCTGAAGCGTGGTAAATCACTTCACCCGAGTCGGGGCAGGATTTTTCTTGTCGCGTCCGGCGCGATAATCTACGCCTTTCATCTCGACCACGCGGCGCGACTCGAGGAGGCGTGAACGCATGCGATCGCCGAGCGTATCCTCCTTCATGCCTCCGGCACCCGGTGGCAGGACGGCATAGTTGGTTGTGATGATCGTCGTCCGGACGGCGTTATAGCGTGCGTTCAGGACGAGGGAAAGGGCCTCCGGCGTGCTGCAATGCCTTCCACGGCTTTTCCCACGGGATCAGCCCGCTTTGAGGCTGGCAATAATGCGGTCGGTCACAACCTGATAGAGGTTGAATTTCGGTGCGTCTTTCCTAGGTGGCTTTTTGCTCATCGGCGGGTCCTCCTCGTTTCTGCCTTTTTGGCAGTGGCATGTGACATACATGCCGAAGGCCTCCTGGCGAAGGCGGGGGGTAGCAAGTGCAAGGTGGAGGGGTATCCCCCACTCTTGAAACGGAGCGCTAGCGAGAGTGGAAAGGGCGAAGATCTGCACGAGCGAAGCGCGGAAGACTGGGGACACCCCTTGCGCGCGCGAGGTCAGTCACTTAGGCGATGTGTACGTACGCTTGTCGTTCGGATCGCTCGTGGCACGAACTGCGCATCTGAAGGTCTAGCAGCCGGGTGTTTTTGTGAAGTGGAGAACTTACCACGGAGAGGCTGTGGGAGGCATTTCAGCGGACGACGATCAGATGGAGTGGCATCATTTTCCACCCGGATTAGAGGCGAAGGTTCTCACTGCCAATTTGTGTTCGGCGTGCCAGGTACGGTGCTGGGCTCGCGGCGGTGAAGAGATTCCTTGACTCACCTGCGCGGATTTATCGAACATCTGCAACTCGAAGCTGCCCAGCACATCGCAACAACGATTCCCGGATCGACGCAAGACTGGGACACCTCGACCGCCTTTCTCAGAAAGCACTGCTACATTACTGTGCAACAGGAGAGATTTGCCCGTGGCATTTACGCGCTGATCAGCGACGAGGGTGTGCATCCGCTCATTCCATGTGCAACCAGCATGAATGAACGATAGTTGTTGCCAACAGCCCAACCTGTATCTCCACTATTCCCACCGCCGGAAGCCTTGGAAATACGCCCTGGCGATTTCGTGTCAACTGAAACCCAGAAGGGATCAATGGCGAGAAGCACATTTGTCAGGACCTGACTTCGACGAGGCATCGCCGGGGTCATTGCCTGCGTGCGTTCGACCGCGTGATCCCGAAATGTGCGTAGGACTGAGGAGGTCCCCAAAATGGAAACTCGTCCCATCCCCAATCCCAGCGCGGGCGAAGTTCTATTCCGTGTCAAGGCTTCAGGCTCAGCCGTTCCGAGTTGTTCACCGACGTACGGTTTTGACGCTTGCTCGGTATCGAAACCGTCGGCCTGGCTGAGGAGACCGACGTCGGAGGATTTCAGAGTGGCCACGCCGTAGTAAGCTTGGAAACCCGGCCCATTTGCCAAAGAACCGCTGCCCTGCGCTGTGGCAGACTCGTCAAAATGTCATCCCCGGCCTTACCATACGGCGGTGCTAACTTTGATCAAACTCGCTCTTTCAGCCGCCTTTGCAGCCGCAATCGGGGTCAGCTCCTACGCCCAATCACTAGAGCCCGCAACCGCCGATGCTAGACGCGCATCCCAGGGCGTCACTGTGATTAACGGCTACTCCCAGCGCTGGTGGAAAGAAGCAGTCGTCTACCAGATCTACCCGCGCTCTTTCCAAGACTCAAACGGCGACGGCATCGGTGACCTGAACGGCATCACCAGCCGGCTCGATTACCTCAAGAATCTCGGCGTCGACGTGATTTGGCTCAGCCCGCACTTCGACTCACCCAATGCCGACAACGGCTACGACATCCGCGACTACCGCAAAGTCATGACCGAGTTCGGCACCATGGGCGATTTCGACCGGATGTTGGCCGGGATCAAGAAGCGGCATATGCGCCTCATCATCGATCTGGTCGTCAACCACACCAGCGACGAGCACAAATGGTTTGAGGAATCGCGAAAATCACGCACCAACCCCTATCGCGATTACTACATCTGGCGCGACGGCAAGCCCAATCCGAACGCCCCAAACGGCTTCGACCCGCCCAACAACTACACCTCTTTCTTCAGCGGTTCGGCGTGGCAGTGGGATGAAATAACCCGGCAGTTCTACCTGCATCTCTTCGCCGTCAAGCAGCCCGATCTCAACTGGGAAAATCCG
>Ga0207105_1047_pt1 | contig 10318 bp, 12 predicted proteins | sample Alteio_BWMinHeat_77_FD_153569 | JGI IMG/M metagenome (GOLD analysis project Ga0207105, IMG submission 153569) | Enriched cells from forest soil in Barre Woods Harvard Forest LTER site, Petersham, Massachusetts, United States -... | ecosystem: Environmental > Terrestrial > Soil > Temperate forest >... | reverse complement strand
TGATTGGTGTCAGGCCTGACATTCTGACATTCTCGTATTATCGATTTTTTCAATGGATACGCATCCATGGACGAAATCAATGAACGGAATGGAGAGCGATTTTTGTGAGGGCGAAGCTTGCGAAGCGGGAGTCCAGAGGGCCTATGGCCCTTTGGCAGAGGTTTTTAGGGGACGGAGTCCCCTAAATGGAGGTGGAGAGATGCATTCAGAACTTTCGATGCGAGCAAATTGCTTAATTTCAAGGTCTGACCTTCTAATATTTGTCCATTTTACCTTACGACCTCTCTTTATTACTCACTTCGTGACTTTAGTTTGGTTTGAGCGCGGTTTTCCCACTCTTGGGACCAATGATTGCCGAAATGGTCTCGACAAACCTGAACCACAAGCTCTGCATGTCTCTTAGATACAAGGCCCATCAGGCCCTTGTTTGTTGAAACATTACCCCCTCCAAATATCCCCAACAGAGGTCTTATACATGTTGTGCTTTCAGAACAGGGCTTGTAGCAATGCTCAAAATCCACAAGATTTACGGAGTTGTCCTCAGAAAGAGGGTTGTTCTCTGCTTTGACATCGGCATAACCAGTCAAAAGTATAACCTTTGCGAATTGCTTGATGGTCTCATCCAAATCTGTATAGTCGCTATTAAAACGCTGCTCCTGCATCTTCATATCAGAATTAAATTCTAATATTTCTTCTACTGCAATTATGTCTGAATAGCCAACTTTCACAAGTTCTACTACTGGACATTTTATTTTTGTCAGTGAATACTGTTTAATAATCGTAAGAGCAAAAGATGTATTCGTTTCTCGTGCTTTTTGGGAGTCGAATTTAAAGGCTTTGGGAGTCTTGGGACACTGACAGGGGTTGCCTTCGTAAAATTCGCCTAAATCCTTTTTCATCTTGAAGATCTTGCCTGGATATTCGAATATCGTAAAAATCGGTGCTTTTGCAACGAAGAACTTCACCTTATCTTTTCCATATTCACGGTCAATATCCTGTTGCCATGAGGCGGTGTTTTTGGAATATCGGTTACCTCTTACCACACCTATGACAGACTCCAACGCAGGGTAAGGGGATGTTACTATATTATTCATATCAAAATATCTCCAATAAATTTTTATGTAAAAATGATTTTACTATAAAATTATTAAGAAATAATAAAGATGAATTAAATAAGAAGTGTAAATAATACAAAGAAGCATTCAGAACATACTATAATTGCGCTGCGCTTAGGCTGGGGTATGACAAATGCTCGTTGCTCGTCTGTCACAGCGGTTTTGGCATTCGTTTGTTCTAATTTGTTATTGAACGACCTCTTGAAATCGATAACCAGTTTTCACTGTCCCAAAAGGACAGGAAATTTTTAATCGGTAGCTGTTTTTCAAGAGGGTTGCCTCTTTGCCAGTTTCCGATGAGTTCAGTGAATGGGATTTTAACCGTAAAGGGGCCATCAGCAAATCCACCTACTGAATAGGGTTGAAAAATTAGGATAAGAGATTCATGATCAACCACAAATATTTTAATCAGTTCTTGATCGAGGTTTGACTGGACACTGTTTGCATGTATGAGATTAAAGGTATTTGACTTCCCATCTAAGACCGTTACGACAAAAATGGGCAAGTGTGAAGTTCTCTAATTGCGATGAGGATCCCATCTGAGTTGTAGATAAGGAATGACGACGTTAGATCGCAATTTTTTCGAGATCCAAGTCTAACTCAACATTTTCTTGATGTTCTGTTGGCGATAACGAAAGCGATGCCAATTCGTTATACAGCGCGCTAATTTGTTTTTTTCCAGTGAGATGCCCCATCAGGCATAATCGGATGTCTTTTTCTGTTCCTAGGCTCATATTTGTATGCTTATCTTTAAAACCTTCCCATTTGATAACTGTTGGGTGTTTAACCCCAAAACGCTTTGCAAATGTATCTAGAGTCATGCCCAAATGATTGGTGTCAGGCCTGACATTCTGACATTCTCGTATTATCGATTTTTTCAATGGATACGCATCCATGGACGAAATCAATGAACGGAATGGAGAGCGATTTTTGTGAGGGCGAAGCTTGCGAAGCGGGAGTCCAGAGGGCCTATGGCCCTTTGGCAGGGGTTTTTAGGGGACGGAGTCCCCTAAATGGAGGTGGAGAGAATTGAACTCTCGTCCTTAGCAAATTACATATTGACCACTACATGCTTAGTGTCCTGGATTAGAGTCAATCTCGATGCGGACACATCACTAAGATTGACTTGCCTTATTTAATCTCGAATTGGGCACCTAAAAGCAGTCGGTGCTACAATTCACACCAAGATTATGACGATAGGCTCCGAGATCCTTGGTCCAATTCCAGACTATCGTGCGGCTTAAGCGGTTAAGCTTAAGCTGCTACTGCAACGAGACCCTCTTCTGCTACTTGAGCAAAAGCGATTCCTGTTACAATTTTGCCTTGTTTGGCATTTAATGTTTTTATCGGATTTTTTAAGAGGCCAACCGACGTCCTCTGCATGCAACCAATACTTCACTTCCAAGTCGAAACCGTGACACCCCCGAAAGTAGTACAGCTCTACTATAGCAGCTTCTCATTTAATTTGCAATGAGGTGCGCTTAAAAAAATGAAGCTCATTACAAGATATCAACATCGCAATTGATATTCAATTTTTCTATATATATGTTGTCCATGACTACCACTTTAGGATCCATAAGTTCGCTTTCGCCCCACACCATGGCTAGCTTTTGCGGCAAAGACCGCTTTATCCTAAAGTCTTTCTCTGTGGCTCTGTGTGCTCTGTGGTCAATAAAAGCCCATGCGATTCTGCTACAGGATCGTTAAATAATGAACTAAATCGCAAAGCATTTTTTTCGCTATGAAGATTGTCATTGCGCCTCAAGCTTTTAAAGGAACGCTCTCAGCGCTAGAGGCAGCCCATGCTATCCAAAGGGGCGTCTTAGCTGTTTTTCCAGATGCGATAACATGCCTTGTTCCTGTTGCTGACGGCGGCGACGGCACTCTTGATGTGCTCATGCAGCTACCCGGCAGCGCACTAAAAAACGCAACAGCATCGGATGCTTTTGGCAACAAAATAAAAGCTCCCTGGGGACTACTAGAAGACGGTACTGCCATCATCGAGCTTGCCTCCATTTGTGGGTTAGCTTCGCTTCCACCCACGCAACGCAATCCTTTGATTGCGACAACTTATGGCTTAGGTGAAGTGATTAAAACAGCCCTAAACGTAGGCTGCCGTAAGTTTCTAATCGGCGTAGGCGGCAGCGCCACCCAAGATTGTGGCGTAGGCATAGCCCAAGCCTTAGACGTCCAATTTCAGGACAAGGACTCTCACGAACTAGCTCATGGCGGAGAGGCTTTGATAGCTTTAAAAAAAATCGATTGCTCTAAACAAGATCCGCGGATTAATGAAGCATGTTTTCAAATTATCTGCGATGTGACCAACCCTTTAACCGGTCCTGAAGGCAGCAACGCAATCTATGCTCCGCAAAAGGGAGCATCCCAAGAAATGGTTCACACCCTTGAAAAAGCTTTTCTTAACTTTACCCATGTTGTGAAACATGACTTGGGAGTGGATTTAGCTGATATAGCCCGTGCTGGTGCTGGAGGAGGGGCCGCTGCAGGACTCTATGCTTTTCTACATGGAACATTGGAATCAGGCATCGATGCCATTTTAAAGTTTTTGAATTTTGAAGAAAAACTGCGCGGCGCCGATTTAGTGATCACGGGTGAAGGATGTTTAGACAGCCAAACGGTCAAATTTAATAAAGCCCCTATCGGAGTTGCAAAAAGAGCCGGGCAGCTAGATATTCCTGTGATAGCCATTGTTGGTTCTTTAGGAGCTGGCTACGAAGCTGCCTTTCAGCAAGGGATCGATACCATTTATGCCATTCAAACATTAAATCATATGACCACAACCCTGCCGGATGCCGTGAGCAAAGCTACCCAAAAAGCTTTAAGCTTGTATAAGGATCTCTTAAGCGAATAATTTCTTAATATCTTATAAACAACACTTTACAAAAGAAGACCGATCAAATCTCTCCTCTTTTGATTCTTTCGATTTTGTCACAATTCAAAAAATGTTATCACTTAATATAAACGAACAGATGATGACCTTCTAATGTTAAAATATTTTTCACTCTTATTAAGCTTAACAATTTATTCATTTTTTCCGCTCAATTCTAGCGAAATTTCCCCTATAGATAAACAAATCGAAGCGCTTAAAGCCGATATCGATCTGCATCGCCGCAAGGTCATGGGGGCCGAGATAGAAAGCCAAGGCATGATGTTGGATGACTGGAGCAAATATGCTGAAGAAATCGAAATAGCCGAAAAAAATGAACAAGAAATTCAAAAATTAGAGAAACAACTCGATACCCTGCAGCATCGAAAATCAGAAGAGCAGTGACTTAAGCTATCTCCTTCGAATTTCCCAAAGCTGTTTTTTGCCTCACTGCCCTCTCTCTGTCCTATGTGGTTAAAAGATCCTTGAGTTGTCAGTGTACATTTAATGACTCTTTTTTTATACTTCGCTGGGTTCAACGGCTGCTGGAGTTAAAAAATATTCACAATAAGAGCGTGCTAAATGCAAACTCCCTTCACTACGAAGTCCGCTTCTACGCAATCATTAGCCCTTCTCAATGATCTCTACCAATTAACTATGTCTTATGGCTACTGGAAAGCGGGCCTTGGCAATAAAGAGGCTGTTTTTCATCTTTTCTTCCGCAGACGCCCTTTTAACGGTGGATTCACCGTCGCCGCAGGCCTTGAAGCTGTTGTCGATTATCTGGAAAATTTTTCCTTTGACGAGAGCGATCTATCTTACCTTGCCACCCTTAAAGGTGCAGATAATATCCCGCTTTTCACTCCGGATTTTTTTGACTATTTAGCTAAATTAAAATTCACCTGCCACGTCGACGCTGTACCGGAAGGCACCGTCGTATTTCCATATGAACCTCTTCTGCGTGTGCAAGGCCCACTCATCCAATGTCAGCTGCTTGAAAGCCCCTTGCTCAATTTAATTAATTTTCCCACTTTGATTGCTACAAAAGCCGCCCGCATCTGCATTGCTGCTAAAGATGATTCCGTCATGGAATTCGGCCTGCGTCGTGCTCAAGGCATCGGCGGGGCCTTAACAGCCAGCCGCTCGGCTTACATCGGAGGATGCGACTCCACTTCAAACGTATTAGCAGGGAAAATCTTTGGAATCCCTGTAAAAGGAACTCATTCACATAGCTGGGTGATGGCCTTCGATGATGAATACGAGTCATTCCTCACTTATGCCAAAACAATGCCGGGCAACTGCGTCTTTCTTGTTGACACCTACGACACCATCGAAGGCGTTAAAAAAGCTATCGAAGTTGGAAAATGGCTAAAAGAACATGGAAAAAAATTCCTCGGCATTCGATTAGACTCTGGCGACCTCGCCTATCTTAGCATCAAAAGCCGCGAACTCCTCGATCAAGCCGGCTTCTCCGATGCAAAAATCTTTGCAAGCAATGAGCTAGATGAAACTATCATCAGCGAACTGAAACAGCAAGGTGCAAAAATCACCGTCTGGGGCGTGGGTACGCACCTTGTCACCGCCAAAGATCAACCTGCCTTAGATGGCGTCTATAAGCTTTCTGCCATCAGAGATCCAGGGACTCCCTGGAAGTACAAACTTAAGCTATCCGAACAGATGGTCAAAGTTTCAAACCCGGGCATTTTACAGGTGAGGCGATTCTACTCTGAGAAAGAAAATATCGCCGATGTCATCTACGATATCAACACTCCCATCAAAGATGAGTGTCAACTTGTGAACCCCTTAGACCCCACCCACAAGAAAACTCTAAAAAAAGGGTTGGAAAGCTACGACCTCCTAGAACCTATCTTTAAAGAAGGAAAACGCGTTTATACCCTCCCCGCTTTAAAAGAGATTCGTGAAAAAACACAGAAAGAACTGGCTGGCTTCCATGTTGGAATCAAACGCTTTTTAAATCCCCATCAATATGTTGTGGGCATGGAAAAATCCCTTTACGATTTAAAAATCGACCTCATCAGAAATATTCGTGAGCAAACATCCCACGCCTATATTAACCCCCAAGAATAGTCTCAAACATCCACTTAAAAAAAATTACTTATGAAAGCTTTAATCATCGTCGACATGCAAAATGATTTCCTACCTGGTGGTGCATTAGGAGTGCATCAGGGCGATGAAGTCATCCCCATCATCAATAAACTGCAGGACCTTGACTTCGATGTCATTATAGCTACAAAGGACTGGCATCCTCATGACCATGGAAGCTTTGCATCCACTCACGGAAAAAAAGAGGGCGAGCATATTAATTTAGCAGGAATTGATCAGATATTATGGCCTGCGCACTGTGTACAAGAGACATCAGGAGCCGAGCTTTCTTCCCTCTTAAAAAAAGACAAGATTGAAAAAGTCTTTCATAAGGGCACTGACAAAATGATCGATAGCTACAGCACATTCTTCGATAACGGCCATAGAAAATCCACCGGTCTTGACACTTTCTTACAGAAAAAAAACATCAAAGATATCTACATCGCCGGCTTAGCAACAGATTACTGTGTGAAGTACTCCGCTTTGGATGCCTTGAAATTAGGATTTAATACTTTTGTCATCGAAGATGCCTGCAAAGGAGTCAACTTACAAAAAGAGGATTCTAAAAAAGCATTAGAAGAGATACGGAACGCAGGGGCTCATATCATCAAATCCAAAGACCTACTCATGCGTAGCGCGGAATAAAAAGCCGCTAAGCATCCCTGCTACGATAAAAACAATGCCGCTGACCCACACGGGAATGGCTGCTGTCCCTATGACAACAGTATAGGGGCAGAAGAGTCTTGCAAAATGAATCAATCCCACAATTCCAAATACAATGGCGGAAATGAGTACAGCGCTGTTTTTCATATCGCTCCGGTTTATAAACTTTCCTATTAATTAATGGATTTGATAATTAGTTGCAATGAGAACGCTAAGTATTGGTGAAACGATAAATAGAAATAGCTGAATTTACTGACATCGTGCAGTTCACTACTCATTATTCATCGTTCATCATTCCTATATCGGGGTGGCGGGATTCGAACCCACGACCTCTTCGTCCCGAACGAAGCGCGCTAGCCAGACTGCGCCACACCCCGAAAGATTGTATAAACAAAATGTTAGCTTCTTTGAAAATATCTCGCTAGCCTTTAAATATCTGTGTACGACATAGGACTCTTCATATGCAGAATAAGAAACAAAGTGAAATCATTATTTCTATAAAAGTGACTCCAAAAGCACACCGCAATGAATTTATCGGATATAAGAATGGAGAGGTCTGCATCCGCCTCGCAGCGGTTCCTGAAAAAGGCGAAGCCAATGCCGAACTCATTGCTTTCTTGGCTAAAACGCTAAAGCTAAGCAAATCTCAAATCACCTTAATTTCCGGGGAAAAAAGCCGCCATAAAAAAGTTTCCATCACCGGAATAACCACCGCTGACTTATCAATTTTTGGAATGCTATGACTTGTGTAAAACATTTTTCACCACAGAGATCACAGAGTACACAGAGAGGGAAAAAATTGCAGTGGCTCAACTACTTAACTAGTTTTTCTCTCTGTGTTCTCTGTTATCTCTCTGGTATAAAATTGTTCAGATTTTTTTGACTAACTTAAATTGAAAAGGAGCTGTGTCGCTTTTTTTGGAAGAGATCTGAAAATTAATGTCCGGATCAAGGATGACAGGCCTATCTTTGGACCCCTCTTCGAATTCTAATTGCTTGCCGTGATTATCATAGGCTTGAACTTCAGCACAACAATTGCTTCTGAAGGAAACGAGCTGAAAATATTTTTTGTCTTCAAGGTAGCGAATAGCAAATCGATTAGACCCCTGTTTTATCACAATTTTCCGTCGCAGACCAAGTTCCAGCCTTTGAAGATTGTCATTTGAGAGATTGGGGTTTTCACACCCATTGACTTCAACAGAAAAAAGAGCTCGCTTTTTGTCATCTTCAGTTAGCGCGAGCGCTGTTTTTTTCATAAGCTTCATCATCTTGCAGATATCAAAAACCTCATAACGCTGAAGAGAGATCTGAGAATAGCCAAATATCTTTCGCACAACATTGACAATCCTTAAGATCATCTTTGAGAAGAGCGACCTTTGATTCCCCTTTTCAAAGCAATTATTCAAATCGATTAAATTCAATTGGAGTATATAAAAACCTTTAATGCCATGTTTATGGATTTCCTCTTTAAACTGTGTATAAGAAGGTCCTTGCTGATTTAAGATTTCTGCATTAAGAGAAGATAGCTTTCGATTGACCTCTAACAGCTGCTTATTTTGCGTAAAAGAAAAATAATTTTTAAAACGTTTTGTTTTAGTAGGAATATCCGATGTTAAAGCAATGGTCGAATTGGACACGTTTGAATATTGGACTCTTGGGTTCCAAAAAAGATACGTGGAGGTGAAAAATTTTTCAGTAAAGATTTGTGACATAGAAAAAAAATCTAACAGCTTTTGAGATAAAAAAACAATGGTTTTCCTATAACAAGCCTCAACTCAGAAGGTTCTTGTATTTAAGCACATATTTTTGATATCCTAGGGTATTCTAGGAGTTATTCGATGAAAAAGATCACCGTCCTTTTGACAAGCCTTCTTTGCCTCACCTTCCTGCTAAAGCTTTTTGCCGCCGAAAATCAAGATATAAATGCAGTAGAACACCCAAGCAAAGCTTTAAAAGAGAATGTGTCCGAAACTTCCGGATCCATCACCATCGATGGCAAGAAAGTGCCCTACAAAGCTACCGCTGGCAACATCATCATCAAAGATAATCAAGGCAACCCCAAAGGCAGTATCTTTTACATAGCCTATCATAAAGATGACATCCAAGACTTAAAACAAAGGCCGATAGCTTTTTGCTTTAATGGCGGCCCCAGCTGCGCTTCCGTCTGGCTGCACCTCGGAGCCTTAGGGCCAAAGCGCGTAGCTTTAACCCATGAAGGCAAGGCTATCTTCCCCTATCATCATGAAGACAATGAATTTTCCCTGCTTGATGTCGCTGATTTAGTCTTTGTCGATCCCATTTCTACAGGATATAGCTGTGTCGCTCCCGGAGAAGACGCCAAACAATTCCATGGCGTCGATGAAGATATCCAATCGCTGGCCCAATTCATCCGTCTGTATACCACGAGAACAGGACGCTGGGAGTCGCCAAAATTCCTTATCGGAGAAAGTTATGGAACCTTGCGTGCAGCAGGCCTTGCCGGTCTATTGCATAATGACTACAGGATGTCGTTAAATGGAGTCATTTTGATCTCCTCGATCTTGGATTACCAAACGATGTATAACGTTGAAGTCGACAATGATTTACCTAATATTCTCTATTTGCCATCCTATACAGCAGCAGCATGGTATCATAAGAAACTCCCCTCTGATCTGCAGAAAAAAAGTTTAGCTGAAGCTGTCAAAGAATCCGAAGCCTTTGCCATCGACGAATACTCCATCGCGCTATTGAAAGGAGCAAGCCTTGACAAGCAGCAGCGTGAGCAAACGATTCAGAAGCTTGCGCGATACACTGGCTTATCCCCTCTCGTGATCGAAAAAGCGCAGATGCGCATCGATCCCTTTCAATACCGCAAAGAGCTATTGAAAGAGGACAACCGCACCATAGGACGCTTTGATATACGCTTTAAAGGCATCGACTCCGATGCTTGCGCCAAATATGCAGAGTATGATTCATCTTTGGAAGAATTGACCGGGATTTTTACGGCCGTATTTAATGATTATGCAAGAAATCAGCTGAACTGGAAAACCGATGAAGAGTACCGCACGCTTGTGTCGATTCGAAATTGGAATTATAAAGCCGCCAATCGCTATTTGAATGTGGCTCCGACTTTAGCGGAGGTGATGGCCAAGAATCCCAATTTCCGTGTTTTTGTAGCCAGTGGATATTATGATTTAGCCCTCCCCTATTTTACCAGTGATTACTCCTTTAATCATTTAGGCTATGATGGGAGCTTATTGAAGAGGGTGACAAAGAAGTATTATGAAGCTGGGCATATGATGTTTATCTATCGGCCGGCGTTGATACAGTTAAAGAAAGACGTAGCAGGATTTATCCTTGAAGCGAATAATTCTTGATTTTCATATAGCGGTCTTGGTATCGTTGAGAGTTCGCTTTTCTGGGGGGCAATAGCTCAGTCGGTTAGAGCAGCGGACTCATAACCCGCTGGTCCTTGGTTCAAGTCCAAGTTGCCCCACTTTTTCTTTGTGATTCATAATGCTAAAACTGAGCTGGTTGCGATAAAGCACCCAAATCAGTCTAAAGCGCGGTTCAC
>Ga0207105_1289_pt1 | contig 10363 bp, 11 predicted proteins | sample Alteio_BWMinHeat_77_FD_153569 | JGI IMG/M metagenome (GOLD analysis project Ga0207105, IMG submission 153569) | Enriched cells from forest soil in Barre Woods Harvard Forest LTER site, Petersham, Massachusetts, United States -... | ecosystem: Environmental > Terrestrial > Soil > Temperate forest >... | reverse complement strand
TGCGGCGCATGATCAATGCCGCACAGGACGTAGAGAAGAAGGCCATCGAAGATCCCGACGACGTGTCGAGCGCGCTCGATGAGGCGCAACAAAAGTTTTTTGCGATTAGCCAGGTCGCCAATCCCAACAACGGCATTTTGCTCAAAGACCTCTTATCCGGCGTCAAGGCGCCCTCGCGCATTCCCTATCTAAAAGAACTCCAGGAACGCCAAGAAAAATTTCTCCAGCGCGGGCCCAATGATGCCATGGTCACGGGAATCCCGACCCATTTCATCGATGTAGACAAATTATTCAATGGCCTCAATCCCTCAAACTTGATGATCTTGGCCGCGCGCCCCGCTATGGGAAAAACCGCCCTGGCGCTCAATATCGCAGAAAATGTTTGTTTTAAAAATGGCCTCCCTGTGGGGATTTTCTCTTTGGAAATGACCGCCGATCAACTCCTGCACCGGATGATCTGCTCCCAGTCCGAGGTGGAATCGGACAAGATCAAAACAGGCGCCCTACAAGGGATGGATTATCAAAGAATTGTTTCAACGGTCAGCGCCATGCAGAAGCACACCATGGTCATCGACGATCAGCCCGGCCTCAAAATCACCGACCTGCGGGCGCGGGCCAGACGGATGAAAGAGGCGCACAATATCGCCTTCCTCGTTATCGATTACCTGCAGCTGCTTTCCGGCTCCGGCTACAACCGCAACGTTGAAAATCGGCAAAATGAGATCTCAGAAATCTCCCGCATGCTGAAAAATCTCGCCCGCGAGCTGAACATTCCCGTCCTCTGCCTCTCCCAGCTCTCTCGAAAAGTAGAAGAGCGGCAAGGCCATCGTCCCATGATGAGCGATCTGCGGGAATCGGGATGCCTTGCCGGCGACACCCTCATCACCGATGCCGCGACCGGAAAACAGTGGACGATGCAGACCCTTGCCGAGCGCCCGGTCCAAACCCCGCTCTCCGTAGAGGCCATTGATCCGGCGACCGGGAAGATCGGCGTCTATCCCATGGTCAAAGTGTTCTACTCGGGAGTCAAGCGCGTTTACACGCTGAAAACCCGCTCCGGGAGGAGCATTAAAGCGAGCGCCAATCATCCCTTCTTACAAGCCCAAGGGTGGAAAAACCTCGAGGATTTACGCGTGGGAGACACCATCGCGCTCGGGGTGGCGAGCGCATTGAAGAACCACGAAGAGCGCCTTCTCAGCGGCAGCATCGCCTACTCGGGGGCCTTGCACGAACTCCTAAGAGAATACTATAAATTATTTCAAAGCACGTCCGAGCGGAGGATCGCCTCCGAGGTGTATTGGGATGAAATTACCGAGATCACCCCGCTCCACGAAGAGAAAGTTTACGACGCGACCGTGGAGGGCGTCCATAATTTTATCGCCAATGAAATTTTAGTCCACAACAGCATTGAGCAGGATGCCGACATCGTCATGTTCCTTTTGCGCCGCGAATACTACGATCCCTATGACAAACCTGGTTTGGCCGAGCTGATCGTCGCAAAGAACCGCCACGGCGGGGTGGCAAATATAAATTTAACTTACCGCAAAGAACTGGCCCAATTTGCCAATTATTCCCCCATGATGACCTCGGCGGCCACAGCCGACAACGAAGACGCCTTCTCCGCCTTCTCACCCAAGTAGAGCATTTCTCGACGAGTACATTTCTCTTGCGAGAAATGCACTCGTCGGAAAAGTAAATGATCCCAATCATCCTTTTGGGGCGACGCACGATCGAGTAGAAAAAGCTTCAATTTCACCCCAAGTAAAAGGTGGACTTTTATCCAATGAGCCATTAGGATAGAGCCTTTTAAGCAACTGTTTATCACCGTTTAGTGGGCAACACCAATAATGCGTTGCCCATAAAATTGAGGTGAGCGGGGGCCCCGTTGCGGGGTGCCCGCCTCAACTTGATGAGCAGTTGCCTTTTTAACGAGGTAGCATGTCATCAGTAAAGAAGAAACGGCGCTATAAAATTGCGAAGCATAAACGCAAAAAAACGCAGCCGCCGCGATCGTCATAAAAAGAGCTAAGAACTCTTGAGATTTTAATTTAATGTGGACTTACCCAGAGGACTATGATGTCATCGTCGTAGGGGCGGGGCATGCCGGCTGCGAGGCTGCGCATGCGGCTGCTCGCGCAGGCGCGCGCACGCTGCTGCTCACGATGACACTAGACACCATTGGGAAAATGAGCTGCAATCCCGCTATCGGCGGCACAGCCAAAGGGCACATGGTCCGTGAGATCGACGCCTTGGGCGGCATCATGGGCAAAGTGACGGAAGAGACAGGGATCCAGTTTCGGATGCTGAATGCCTCGAAAGGCCCCGCAGTCTGGTCCCCGCGCGCGCAGGCAGATAAATTTGCTTACGCAAATGCGATGAAACATCGCCTAGAAAAAGTGCCCGGCCTCTTTATCAAGCAGGGCACGACAGAGTCTCTACTCGTGGAAGGAGGGCGCATTCGAGGCGTTCTCACTTTGGAAGGGATTGCCTACCAAGGTAAAACCGTCATCATTTCTTCCGGAACTTTTATGCGCGGGCTGCTGCACATTGGGCAAACCCATTATTCGGGCGGAAGGGCCGGAGACAAACCCTCCGTCGGCCTCTCTCCAAATCTAGAATCCCTAGGATTTATTTTAGGACGGCTCAAGACGGGGACCCCTCCGCGCATCAACCGCCGCAGCATCGACTTCTCAAAAGTCGAGGCGCAGCCGGGAGACCCCGGCGTCCGGTTTTCTTACGATCCTCCCGAGGGGCCCGGACTCCCTCAAGTTCCTTGCCACATCACCTACACCAATCTTGAGACCAAAAAAGTCGTCCTTGACAATCTTCACCGCTCGCCGATGTATTCAGGACAAATCCGGGGGATCGGGCCCAGATACTGCCCCTCCATCGAAGACAAAATGGTCCGCTTTGCAGACAAAGAGCGGCATCAGATTTTCCTCGAGCCCGAAGGATTGACTACCGAAGAAATCTATGTGAACGGGATTTCTTCCTCCCTTCCTTTCGACGTCCAATTTGCCATGCTGCGCACCATTGCCGGATTAGAAAACGCCGAGATCATGCGCCCCGCCTATGCAATCGAATACGACTATGTTAAGAGCGGCCAGCTCTACCCCACCTTGGAGACCAAACAGGTCGAAGGACTTTATTTCGCCGGCCAGATCAATGGAACAACAGGGTACGAAGAAGCCGCGGGACAAGGGATCATCGCGGGTATTAACGCAGCCCTGAAAGTCGCCGGAAAATCTCCCTTCATCCTCAAGCGCTCCGAGGCCTACATCGGCGTGATGATCGATGAGCTCATCGCTAAAGAGCTGGAAGAGCCTTACCGGATGTTCACTTCTAGAGCCGAGCATCGGCTCATGCTGCGCCAAGACAACGCGGACCTTCGCCTGCGCGCCTATGGGTATGAGTTCGGATTAATCGATGAGGAACAATACCGGCGTCTCCAAGAAAAACAAAAGATCATCGATGAGCAGGTGAGGCTCTTTTCAAAAACGTTTAAGCAAGTCAACGGCAAATCGGCCTCCCTCGCGCAGCTCCTCTCGCGGCCCGAGTTCACCTATACGATGCTGCGCGAAGCCTATCCCGAGCACGTTCCCGATTTACATGTCGACACGCATGTCCAAATCGAACTTGAACTCAAATATGCCGGCTACATCCAGCGCCAGGCCGTTGAGATCGCTAAGCTCGACCATGTAGAAAAGATAGCGGTCCCAAAAGATTTTGATTATACAAATGTACAAGGATTGAGCCGCGAGGCCCGCGAAAAACTTACCCGCGTCAGCCCCTTAAACCTGGGACAAGCTTCGAGGATCTCGGGCGTATCCCCTTCGGATATTTCGGTCCTTATGGTAGCATTGAAAGCGTATGGATAACCCCGTCATTCTCCTCATTTCCTCCGATGAAACGAAGATCGCATTCTTCAAGCGCGCCCTCAAAGACTCCTTTTATTTTATCACCGCTCTCGAGGGGACCGCAGGCAAAGAGCTGCTCAAAAATATGCTGGTCGACCTCGTCATCCTCGATGGAAAGTTGAGCGATGTATTTTCTCTTTCGGGAGAAATCCGCAAGATCCCCGGCTGCGCAGAAATCCCCCTACTGCTCCTCACCAACGTCCTGAAAAAAAGTTTCTTGGACCAAGCCTTTACAGCCGGCATCAACGACTTTTTGAACGAGCCCTTAGACGCACAAGAGATCTACCAACGCCTCTCCGTCGTCCTCAAAGCGCGCAGCGTGCAGAAAAAGACCCGCTCCGTTGCCAGCCAGATCAAGACCCCCGCAATCGCCGAGCAGCCCGAACCGATCCACAAAGGCTTTGTCTTTAATGCAACCATGTTCAAAGGCCCAAAACCCCTCACGATACTCATGATTGACGCCGAGGCTTCTCCGCCCGCGCTGGCCGGCCTGCTCAAAAGGAACCTGCGCCAATTAGATACGCTGGTCCCCCAAAAAAAGAATAAATTCCTCATCCTTCTTCCCAAGACCTCCGAACGGGCCGGCATCGCCATTGCCGACACGATCAAAAAAGAGACCGACAAAGCGCTTGAGATCACCCTCGCCATCGGCATCCTCTGTTTTGATGAAAACTTTGAAAAACTTCTCGCCAAAGTCCCCAAAGTGAAATCGCGATGATCCACTGCCTGCAACTTTCCCACTACCCGATATTAAAACAGCTGGAGCTTGAGGAGGCGCTGCTCCGCAGCGATCGCAAGAATTGGTGCCTCATCAACGAGGGATCAACGCCCTCGATCGTCATGGGCATCTCAGGCAAGCCCGACGAACTGATCGACCAAGACAAACTCGCCGAGCGCCCCCTTCCCGTGATTAAGCGCTTTAGCGGCGGAGGCACCGTAATTGTCGATGAGGACACCCTCTTTGTCACTTTCATTTTCCAAAAAGATTTTCATCCCTTTCCCGCCTTTCCAGAGCCGATCATGAAGTGGACAGGAGCCCTCTACCATTCATTTTTCCCTGCGCTCACGCTCCGAGAAAATGACTACGTGATCGGAGACCGCAAGTGCGGCGGCAACGCCCAGTACATCAAAAAAGATCGCTGGCTGCACCACACCTCGTTCCTGTGGAATTTCAAGAGCGCCCATATGGACTATCTGCTCCATCCCAAAAAAACGCCGATCTACCGCAGTGGCCGCTCGCACCAAGATTTTCTCTGCGGACTAGAGGAGCATATTTCTAAGGAAGCGTTTATCACAGGGTTGAAAGAAGCGCTTGAGGGGATCTGTCCATTAATCGATGTACAACTTGAGGAAGCTTTGGCTATTTCCGCTCTTGAGATGCGAAGGAGTACTCAAGTATGTTGAGTTGCAGCAGAATGAGATTTTGTTTGATCGTGTTTCTCGGGTTGGTGTGCGCGGCGCTTTTGGTGATCTGCTTTCCGCAGGCCTATTACTTCGATGATCATATCGAGTATAAAAACTTCCATGTCTATTATGACAAAAAAATTCCGGATCAGATCTATCCGATTTTAGACACCGTCGATGACCTCATCCGAAAATCAGATTTCTACGACCCTGAGCTCAAGTTTAATATTTTCCTGCGCAGCGATGTGCAAAAATACACTACATTTCCGTTTCAATTTCCGGATGATTGTACAGGATGGACCATTCCGCTGATTAAAAATGTGTTTCTGCACAAGGCTGACTGTGTAACGAACACCTCATATAATCACCTGGGGCATGAGCGCACACTGTCCACCATCCTTGCTCACGAACTAACCCATGTACTTGTGGAAAATCAATACTTCTTACAAAGCAGAATGGCCTATTTCGACAAAGAGAATGTGTCACCGTTTGGCGCGCTCTGGAAAGAAGAGGGATACGCGGAATATATTGCTGGCGGTTCGCCGATAAAATTGGAAGAAGGCCTGAAAATATTGAACAATCAAGCCTTACCGGGGTATGCACCCCACGTGGAATATTTTAAATATTGGTTGGCTGTTCGGTATCTCATGGAGAAAAAGCAGATGACTTTCAAGGAGATATTGGATTCAAAGCTCAAACTTGAGGATGTGCTACGGGAAGCTGTTCAACACTTTGAAAAATCAGAAATATAGAGTATAGCCACTCAGGAGGACCTGGGGGCAGGCTTGGCATTTGGGCATTCTGTTGCGCCTTATGACCCCAGGTCCGCCATAGGCACTATTTTAAACAGCCAATTGTCCCACAGCTGTGGGACAATTGTAAGTATTTGATTGTCAGTCTGTTAAGCTGGTTTTCGACCGGCAAAAAGGTAAGTATAACAGGCCTCTAGACTTTTCCTTAATAGCAAGATTTTGATTATGAGCAGCTTGCGCATGTATTTGTTATCATATTTTTTAAAATAGATTGACGTCTTCCTGTCTCATGCGGTAGTTTATGTATCAAAACCTACGCTTTTAGGGGGTTTTGTGTTGGAGAGTGCTATGAAATTTGTTATTCGCTCATTATCGCCGCAGGAAAGCCGCATCGTGCTCACGCTGACAGAAGAAGGGCGGCGAGAGATCTCGCGGGCGGAGATCATCGAACTGCTTGGGGTGAGTCCAAAAGCCGCTGACCGTGTGATCCGTTCGTTGCGTAGAAAAGGCTGGCTGGAACGGGCGGGTTGGGGGAGGTACCTGTTAATTGAAACCAATCAAGGACCTGAGGTTGTGGGGGAGAGCAACCTTCTGGCGCTTGCCAGCCGTATCACTGAGCCCTATTACATCGGTTTCGGTACGGCTGCTACTCATTATGGTCTCACGACCCAGCACCGCAGTGTGATTTGGCTCGTGACTCCTAAGCGTTTGCGTGATCGACAGATCGGGGAGGCTCAAGTCAGGATTGTGAATCCTGTAGCATGCAAGTTTTTCGGCTTCAGTCCGATCGATGTACTTGGGTACAAAATCAATATGTCCGACCTTGAAAAGACAGTGATTGATTGTGTCGATCGCCCTGAATTGGCTGGAGGCGTCGGAGAGGCAGCATACATTTTGGCACGGGCTAGCCGACGTTTCGATTGGGGGCGGATGACCGATTATCTTAAACAAATCAAATCTTTATCCCTCATCCGACGATTCGGCTGGTTTGTGGATTATGTGGGTGCGGAAATACCGCATAATCTACGTGAGGAACTGCTTCGATTAGCTGGTCATGGAAAGAAGACCTTCATTGGTCCCAAAGGAGAATTGCAGGGAGCTCTTGGTTATAACGAAACGTGGCACCTGTTTGTCAATGTGACGGCTAAAGAATTGCACGGCTGCGCTGGACTCGGTCGCCGGCAAACGATCAGGAGGAAACCGTAAAAATGCTCTCAAAACCTCAACTACAACGATTTTCCGCTGAATCTGGCCTGCGCGACATGATGATTGCGGAAAAGGAAGTGATATTGACCTTCTTGCTTCAACTCCTGGCAGAACGCGGAATGCTTAATCGATTCGCATTCAAGGGCGGCACTTGCATACGCAAAATGGTTATTGGCAGTCAGGGACGCTTTTCGACTGATTTGGATTTCACAGCTTTGGAGGAGCACGATCACGAGGCAATCATTCTCGATATGATGGATGCTTTCGCGCAGCCTTATCACGGCATTCAATTTAGCATTCTAGATGACAGTTATTACCTCACACAAGATGGCCTTTCATGGGGAGTCAATCCTACCTATACCCATAGCTGGAATAGCAGTGGTGCAAGTGAGGTAAAGATCCAGATCAGCTGCCGCGAGACTCCCACTCTAGCCCTCGAGCGTCGGCAGCAATGCGAACAGAGCTATTTCAAACTCTTACCATTCGCTCCTGCTGAGATTGAGTGCCTCGCATTGTCCGAGATCATAGCCGAGAAAATTCGCGCCTGCTATCAGCGGAACAAGGCACGCGACATCTACGACCTAGGGATATTTGCTACCAAGCCGCTTGACCACCTGCTCATTCGTCGTCTCGTTGTCCTAAAACTCTGGCAGTCACGCGATACCTTTCGTCCGGAACGACTCATGGAAAAATTCGAAAAGGGAAGAGACTTTGACTGGGACGATCTCAGCCAACTCGTCCGAAGAACCTCAGCAGTTGACCGAGATAAAATCACGGCCGATTGTATGGGAGGCTATCGTTTCCTCATTGACCTGACTGATGAGGAATGGCAGTTGTCCAACGATCCATATCAGCGAGAACACTTGCTTTGGCAAAAAATGCGGACGAACGTTAATGGGCAACAACAGACGGTCAAGGCGCAATAAGAATACTGCAATCACATTGGTTAGAGGAAGCCCTTATACCAATTATCATAAATAACCTGCATTTCGACCGCGCCAAAGCCCCGGGGTTGTCCGATCGTAAGTGGGTCCATATTGACTTAATATTGACCCACTTACGATCGAACAACCGCGGGAGCTTTCGCGTAGGTCCAAATGAAGGTTATTTATGATAATTGGTATTACTTGATCCGGGGACGGGATGCGCAGATTTTGGAATCGGGCTAGTTTACTATTCTAGACACCTCAAAAAAGAAAATGGAATAGCAATGGACCGGCCAAGATCCTAACCAACCTTCCAAGATAAACTCCTCGTTCGGTCGTTTCTTAAACTGACTTTCTAGCTCACCGCTGGCTGACAACTGAATGGAATCTACTTTATCCTTCCAATTCTCTACGACAGGTCGGAAGTCTTCTGGTATAGTTTTAAATATTCCACTCTCTCGCAAATATTTCTTAGATTGTTCATTAGGTTCAAAAAACCATCTTTCGGAAGGGCAGTCGCCGTTACTTATACTTTCGTAATTTGGAGCCCCCGGGAGAACGCTGTGATCAAGCTTGCCTGTAAGTTGTATAAGCGGGCACCCCTCCAAAAAATATGGTTCCTTGGCATTAACCTCCGCTAAGAGGACAAAAAGAATTAACAATATAAATTTTAGCATATCATATCTTTGAATGATGTTTCGTGGGGGAATGGTCTAAGATAGACTTGTTTAGAATGGTGTACTACAACAGCGCGTAGCATCCGACTTTCAGCTAATCTAATTGCTTCTTCACGTGAGATCCACTTTTTTTCAAGATACCCCAGGACTAAAAAGTCGGTGATGCAGTGTTTACGCATTTTGACGCCAACAATTTTTTGAATTGGCATATACTCTTCGCCATCTTCCCAAAGATGCCAGCCTTCATAATTCTCCATTTTTCTGATTAATATGTCGAATTCATCAGGGCTTAGGGATTCAATGGTACGATTCATGTCCAGCTTTGTGGTTTTCTTTAAAAAATCACGATATGCAATGGCTTCTTTAGTGTCGGGTTTGCCATCCTCGACACCAGTATATTTTCTTGGAAATTCATTCAATTTAAGTTTGATAAATCTGGGACCCTTAAGAAGAGCAATCATCGCTATTCGACCGATCTCATAATTCGGGAAAATAGCAAAAGTGTATTCCTTTTCTTTGCCATTTTCATCAATGACCTTATATGAAGCACTACCGATTGCCCCATACTGCCGTGCATGAGGTCCGATGACTAAGTTACCTGGATTATTATGCCGCCACGCCTTTGACCCCTTTAATGATCCTTTTGTTGAATCCTTACGACGAGTCATCTTATTTCCTTCTTTATCATAATAAATAATGGAAAGTCCGTCGCCTTTTTCTGCTTTAATCCATTTGGCATTTTTTGGTGTTTTCATGACCCTGATTTTTCAGTTAAAACAAGTTAAGGAAGCTCTCAGCTTACTGATTTATGCTCTTTTATTCCAGTCTTTTCCAGTTGAGTCAGCAATTCTAATTGAAGACGCAAATATTATATTACAATGACGCGGGGGGATTTCCACCCTATTTTATTTTTGGAATTTGAGAGTGTAGATGGGATTAAACGCAAACGGAACTTGTGAGTAAGGATCAGGGTTGTGTTCCACAAAAAATGAAGTGTTTGCTATTTATTACCGAACGGGTATAATTAGGGTAACCAGGACTCTTTATAAAGAGTTGAAAGGGAGAAAAAAAATGAAAGCAAAAAAGCCACGCTTAGGAAACATCGAGTATACGGAGAGTTCAGGGAATGTATTTGCCGATCTCGGCCTACCTAATTCTGAGGAAGCTATGGCAAAAGCGAAAATTGCCATGAAAATCCATGATGCGATTAAAAAGAAGAAACTGACCCAGGCAAAAGCTGCAAAAATTCTCAAGATCAGCCAGCCAAAAATTTCGCTCCTCCTGCGCGGATATTTAGTAGATTTTTCATTGGAAAGACTCTTGCGCTTTTTAAACGATCTTGGACAAAACGTCTACATTTCAATCAGCCCTGCCTCCCATGGGCGTGGGAGTACATGGGTTGGGGATTCGCCTTCAAACGCGAGAATGGTCGCTTTGGGCAGATAGGTTTAATTATGCGTCCGGAGGACTGCTCAAGTTTT
>Ga0207105_1172_pt2 | contig 10454 bp, 9 predicted proteins | sample Alteio_BWMinHeat_77_FD_153569 | JGI IMG/M metagenome (GOLD analysis project Ga0207105, IMG submission 153569) | Enriched cells from forest soil in Barre Woods Harvard Forest LTER site, Petersham, Massachusetts, United States -... | ecosystem: Environmental > Terrestrial > Soil > Temperate forest >... | reverse complement strand
CGCAACTTCGCGTCCCTACTGTTCTAAAACAGGATTCTCAGGGGTTTCCAAATGGCCCTGTGCATTATTCAGGTGGAAGGATCCACCTTGCGCATCTCTTTGGCGAAGAGGTTATGTTTGAGCTCGAATTGCGGTAGCGACATGGACCCCATCTGGTAGTCGCCCCACGGTTCATTGCCTACGCCCCAGAACTTCACGCCATACGGCTGAGGATGTCCGTTCTCGGCTCGCCATTTTCCCATGGGCGTTGTAGCCACGCCGTTCGTGTATTCGACCAGCTCGCGCGCCGACCATGCATCACCGAAGCCCGCGTTCACCGTGATGTAAGGATCAACGCCAAGTAAGCGGCAAAGCGTGAGGAATTCGTCGGTGCCTACGTCATTCGGCTGCACTGCCGACCAGACCGGATCGAAGATCGGCGGCCGCTTGTCAATGTCGCCTACTCCATAGCGCCACTCGTACGACGAGACAAAATTCCCGCCAGGAAACCGCAGCACGCCGAAGCGCAACTGTTTGAGCGCGGCAATCACCTCGGCGCGGAATCCGTCCATATTGTCCGCAGGCATCAATGAAACTGTCCCCACGTGGAATGAGCCCGTGCCTGTGCCCGTGATCTCAAGCGTCGCGTCATCGCTGTCTGTCAATCCAGTGAAGTGCAGCGGAAACTTCCGGTAGGCGGAGCCGAGTTGCCGGATGGTGATGACCTGGCGATCGGCAGTTTCCTTTCCCCAGATGAGCTCAACCTTGACGACTGCGCCGGGACTGCTGGCCAGGATGATGCGTCCTGTGTATGCCTTGCCTTTTCGAACAGCGATACCTGACTCGCTCAGCCCATGCGCTTCCTTCGCGTCCAGCTTGACGAGCGGAGTGTGCTCACCGGTGTATGGGGAGTTTGTATCCATCGTAACGACGCTATCGCCGCCGACGGGCGCCCACCAGCGCGTAGGAGTCGGCCGAAACCGTGGATTGCCTCCAGCATTGGCAATCACCGGCGGCGGTGTGGGCGCACTGGAGGCAACCGGATAGAAAAACTTGCGATCGGCCAGCATCTCAGCCCACACGCCGTTATTCACGATATCTCCGCCGTGCTCGAGAAACTGCCCATAGATGTTCTTGGAGATAGGTGCGCCCGTCTTCGACGCGTCAATCGTCGCGCTGATCGAGTGCGGCTGAGAGAATGCCACCGATGACACTAACACTACAGTCAGCAGCAACAACTTCGAACTGGCGCGCGCGCGTAAAACAACGTCAACCTTCCGGAGAGCTCCGGCATTCCACCGGCTCGTTGCAGAAACAGACCCTTGTAAATTGTGAACCCCGAAATCCAAGCGAAGCATTTATCCCCCGATGCACTCCTGAGCAAAACGTTTACTACCTCTTGCCGCAACTGCCACATTGCAAATCGTCGCTGATCCTATAAAACGGAACCAGGCGACTATATAAAGGAGATGGTAAGGAAAACAAGCTAAAAAATCGCTTTATTTAGCAGGTGGGCTGGTATACGATTCCGGTGCTTCAGTTTTCCGAGCTGCAGAGTTGTGAAACCTTTCCCAAGTCCCATAGGTGCATGATGCGAACCATTGCAATCTTGTTGTTGTTGAGTGCGAGCTTTTGCTTTGCCCATGGCCCGAGTGACTTCAAGCCAGCCTCATCCAACGTTCTCGATGCCCAGTTTCCACAGGTCGATAGCAACTCGCGCGTCCAGATTCGCTTTGAGGCGCCCGATGCGACAAAGGTGCGGGTCTATTTCTGGAGTGGCGAGAAAGCCGACATGGAGAAGCAGACGGACGGGTTCTGGAGGTTCACGACAAACTCCATGGCTCCCGGTCTTCATTACTACACGATCGTCGTCGATGGCGCCGAGGTTAGCGATCCCGGAAGCACGGCTTACTTCGGCGGCAGCAAATGGGCGAGCGCTATCGAGGTGCCCGAAGCCGGCGTCGACTACTACCTGCCTAAAGAAGTGCTGCACGGCCAGGTTCGCCAGATTTGGTATCACTCCAGCGTGACTGGCGCCTGGCGCGATGCCTTCATTTACCTACCGCCCGATTACGACGCGTCAAAGGTACACTATCCAGTCCTCTACCTCCAGCACGGCGGAGGCGAGGATGAGACTGGATGGATCCGTCAGGGCAAGGCGAACTTCATCCTCGACAACCTGATTGCCAGCGGAAACACCAAGCCCATGATCGTCGTCATGGCGAATGGCTATGCGACTCGTGCCGGCTATGTCGTCCCCGACCTCACGGACAAACCCTTTCTCGGGCCTGAGTTCATAAAGGTGATGCAGGAGCGGATGGGCGCATTCGAAGAGGACATGACCCAGGTACTGATCCCGTTTGTCGATAAGGCATTCCGCACCATTCCCGATCGCGATCACCGCGCTATGGCCGGACTTTCCATGGGCGGCATGGAGACATTTCAGGTCACATTCAATCACCTGGACCTGTTCTCTTACATCGGCGGGTTCAGCGGTGCGGGCAATCCATTCCTTACAGGTACCAAGTTCGACGTCAAGACCGCGTACAACGGAGCTCTGGCAGACCCGTCCGCTTTCGCGAAGCGTGTGCACCTGCTATGGATCGGCGTAGGCACGAATGAGCCCGAACGCATGAAGTCTGGATTGGAAAGCCTGCACACTTCGCTTGACGCAGGGGGTGTGAAGCATGTCTTTTATGAATCGCCTGGAACCGATCACGAATGGCAGACCTGGCGGCGCGACCTGAAAGACTTCGCGCCGCGGCTGTTTCAGCCGGTTACCGCTTCCCAATAGCGAGCCTGAGGCTCATTGCCCACCAGCGATGAGCCCGGTTACGGTATCCGCCATGACCTCGCCGAATCGTGCAACGAAAAGCGAAGGAGTCAATGCAAAGAAGACAGTTTTGCAAATCCCTTGCGATGGCAGCCGCATCGACGGCGCTACCCTCCTATGGCCGGAGTTCCCCTGCCGGTCAATCCGGCCCGCCGCCAGGGTTCAATCAATACACACTGGACTACGCTACCTTCTGTGCGCTGCCGCCAGAGGAGAGAGTCTTCTACAAAGTTGCCGACGGCAAGATCGTCGAGACAAAACTGGACGAGTCTAACTGGCAGCAGCCGGTATGGAATTACAATCCTTCTCCACTCCAAGTAGCGGGCGGCACCTGGGACGATGTGCCATTGCGATCACCGATTCCCAACCTCGCTGGAGATGGTCCATTCAAGCCGACGTGGGATTCATTGCTCGACTTCGAGGCGCCGGATTGGTATCGCGACGCGAAGTTCGGGATCTGGGCTCATTGGAGCCCGCAGTGCGTGGCCGAAGCCGGAGACTGGTACGCACGCAATATCTACGTCGAGGGGCAACGGCAGTATAAATATCACCTCGATCATTACGGGCCGGCATCGCGCTTCGGATACAAAGAGCTCTGCGCGCAGTGGACGCTGCTCAATTGGGATCCCGACGAGTTGATCGCGCGCTACAAGAGGGCTGGAGCCAGAATCTTCGTTGCGCTCGCCAATCATCATTGCAACTTCGACGCATGGGATTCAAAGCACCACCCGTGGAATTCAGCAACCATTGGCCCCCACCGCGATGTAGTCGGCACATGGGCTGCCGCGGCTCGCAAGCAAGGAATGCGATTCGGCGTGACCGTGCATCAGGCCAGGAACTGGTGGTGGTTTCAGCCCTCTCATGGTGCGGACAAATCAGGGCCGCTGGCCGGCGTTCCATACGATGGCGCTCTTACCGAGGCACAGGGCAAGGGACAGTGGTGGGAAGGGCTCGATCCGCAGCGCCTCTACTGCGTGAAGCACCCAGGCGACGCGCTACCAGATGTTTCCTACGTGAAGAACTTCTACGATCGAACCCGCGATCTGATCGATCAGCACAATCCCGACCTTCTCTACTTCGACGACTCGCTCCTTCCGCTCGGCTGGGCCGGCATGAACATCGGCGCGTATTTCTACAACAACAGCCTGAAGAGGAACGGCGGCAAGATGGACGCGGTCCTGAACGTCAAAGACGTTCCTGACCGGCTTGTGAAAGCAGTGGTTGCCGACTATGAGCGTGGCTTGACCGCCGACATCATGAAGTATCCGTGGCAGTCGGAAACCTGCATCGGCGCCTGGCACTACCTGCGTTTCTTGTATGAGAAGCCGGGCGAATACGGCGGCTATCAAAATCCAAGAGAAGTGATTCACTGGCTCATCGATACCGTGAGCAAGAACGGCACGTTCATTCTCAATGTGCCTGGAAGACCAGACGGAACGATCGACAGCAAAGAGATCGCTGTGCTCGATGGCATAGCCTCCTGGATGGAGGTCAACGGGGAAGCCATCTATGAGACGCGGCCCTGGAAGATCTCCGGTGAGGGTCCCAACATGATCAAGGCAGGTTCGTTCCAGGGTGAGAGCGTCAACAAGCTTGGTGAAAAGGACATCCGCTTCACTCGCAACAAAACCAATACTGTCATCTACGCAATCGTACTCGGTTGGCCAATCAAGCCAATTACGGTCAAGTCGCTCGGACTATCGGCTGCCACAACCCCCGGTAAGATCGGGAGGGTCGAGCTTCTCGGAACAGATGTGAGGCTTGATTGGAAGCAGCCGGCTGACGCACTCTAGGTAGAGCTTCCAAAGAGCTATCATCCGAAAGTAGATTACGCAGCTGCTCTCAAGATCACGGTTGCGTGAGGGAATCGGCAGGCCCTCGGTGTTCTGCAGCACCAATGGCTTTGATTGGCGGCCTTTTTCGGAAATCCAATTGATGGCCGTGAAGAAGGATGTCTCCCTCAGCGAGGAAAAGCTCATGGATCGTCGCACGTTTCTCATCTCTTCTGGGGTAGCCGGTCTCGGAGCCCTGTTTGCATCTCCTGATTCCGGCCACGCCGTCGAGCCGCAATCTGCAGAGACCTTTTCCTGGAACACCGGTGAACTGGAGTTCACGTTCTCTCTGCCCCAGGGACGTCTCAGGCAGCACATCTTCCTGCCTTCAGGTATCCAGACTCCCGACAACTCTGCGCGTTGGTCCGGTGTAGAGATTGGGCTTCTCTGCAGCGGCGAGGATTCGCCCGATTCCGGGATGAAACAGGCGGGAGGGTCTCCCGGCCAGCGTCTGCAATTTGTAGTTAAGGACGAACAGCAAAGCGGCCGCGGGAAAACTCTCACCCTGCGCCACAAAGATGCCGACCTTCATCTCGACATCCAGTCCCACTACGAAGCATTCGACGGTCTGTCGGTCGTGCGACGTCATGTTGAGGTCATCAATTCAGGTCAAGGGCCGGTCGGAATCGAGTATCTCAGTTCGGCTATGCTCCACGCTCTGGCTGATCCTGTCCACTATGATCGCGAACTGATAATCTGGCTCGCCTACAACAGCTGGATGGCAGAAGGCCAGTGGCACAGCTTTCGCCCATCGGAGCTAGGCCTCGTGGAGAACATGCGCACAAGCTGGTCGCAGGCATCAGCAGCGAGTGTCGGAAGCTGGTCAACGGAAAAATATCTTCCTATGGCAGTGGTCGAGAACACCAAACTTGGTGTCGCCTGGTTTTGGCAGATCGAACATAACGGCTCGTGGTATTGGGAGATCTCGAATCTTGCGGAGAGAGGCATTCGCTCCTCTGATGTGTATGCCTATCTCGGAGGACCTGATCAGCTCCACTCTCAGGCATGGAAGAACCTGGAGCCCGGCAAGACCTACAAGACCGTGCCTGTCGCGATCGGCTGTGTCCGCGGCGGATTCCAGGAAGCCGTGCAGGAACTGACCAGGTACAGAGAGCAGACCTGCGTGCGGAAGCGGCCGGCACAGCATCTCGCCTGTCCCGTCATCTTCAACGACTACATGAATTGCCTTTGGGGCGATCCAACCGAGGAGAAAGAGCTTCCCCTCATCGACGCTGCCGCTGAAGCCGGATGCGAGTACTTTGTGATCGATGCCGGCTGGTACGCGGAGCGAAACGAAGACTGGTCGTCGACAGTCGGGGCTTGGCAGCCATCGAAGACGCGGTGGCCGCGCGGCATCCGTTTCGTCCTTGATCGGATTCGCGAAAAGGGAATGGTTCCGGGCCTTTGGCTCGAGCCGGAGGTGGCGGGCAAACATTCTATGCTTGCGGAGAAGCCCGACAGCTGGTTTTTCTTGCGGCATGGCCAGCGGGTTATTAAAAACTCCCGTCTTCTGCTCGACTTTCGCAATCCTGAAGTACGCAGCTATCTCGATGGTGTCGTTCAACGACTGGTGACCGAATACGGCGTCGGCTACATCAAGATGGACTACAACACCGACACGTTGGAAGGCACTGCGCAGAACGCCGATAGCCTGGGGCAGGGGCTGCTCGAACACAACCGCGCCGTTCTCAACTGGCTCGACGGTCTTCTTGATCACTATCCCGAACTCGTCATCGAAAACTGCGGAAGCGGGGGCGGCCGTATGGATTACGGCATGCTTTCGCACACACAGCTTCAGTCCTGCACCGACCAGGAAGAGTATCTTTGCCTTCCAGCGATCGCGACAGGTGCATCCGCAGGAGTAGCCCCCTCCCAGCTCGCCCTTTGGTCCTATCCTCGTCAGGGTGCCGATGCCGATCAGGCGAGCTTCAACATGGTGACCGCCATGCTGCTGCGCATCCATCAGAGCGGGCACCTGGCCCGTCTCGATGCGCCGGCAGCGGCTCAGGTGAAAGAAGGCATCCGCGTCTACAAGCAGATCATCCGCGAACACATCCCCGACGCCGTCCCGTTTTATCCACTCGGCATGCCGGATGTCACAAACGCCATGAAGCCCATCGCTCTCGGCATACGATCGCCGAACCGCTCTTTTCTCTCGATCTGGCGCCTTGACGGCGATGCGGAGGTTCATGTGCGGGATGCAACGCGTGCAGAAATTCTTTACCCCAAGGATCTCGGAATTGTTATCCGTTCATCTGGTGAGGAGTGCTCATTGACTTTTCCCAGACCGCGGATGGGATGCATTCTCTCCTCATCAACAAAGCCAGCCCCTACTGGGGATCGATGACGTTTTCCAGATTAAACTGGTTCCGGTCACATAAGCAGGCGATCGAATCTCGGCATACCCTTGCCATCGCTTACTATGCCGGTAAAGCAGAGCTCGGTTCGGAAGCTCAAGCGTCCGTAAAACCGGCCGCCAGCCAGTTGACATGGAGAAAGCAAGGCGTATAGCTACTACAAGCACAAATCAGGCTGATCTAGGCGAGTGAAGAGTTCGACGATGACCCTCACGCGCTCTTTCTGACGGCCGGGCGGGAGTCGCTTGGTTCTCGTAAGGTCAGCAATACCATGGAGGCTCGCCCACAACAGTTCGGATAGGATTGTGGACTTCGAGACCCGCCCCGGAAACAACTCGGAAAGTTGGGAGAACGCGTATCGCAACTCCGGAGGAGTCGACGGATGGTCGAATCTTAAGCTTAAGCTGAGCGAAAACATCACTTGATACAGTGCCGGTGAAGACGCGGCAAACTCCAGATAGGCATTCGCCACGGCTTCGACCGTACTTCCACGCTTCCCCCTTTTGCGGGCCTTCTCGAGAGCCAGACCCATCTCCCCAAAGCCCTCGATGGCAATCGCGGCAAGAATCCCTTCGCGGCTCCCGAAGTGAGCGTACAAGACGGGTTCGCTGTAGGAGATCTCGTCGGACAGACGCCGGACGGTTACGCTCGGCCATCCTTCGAGCTCTGCGATCCGGCGCGCGGCGCTGATAATCTGTGCCCGTCTCGCCTGCCTGTCGCGCAGTTTTCTTTCCCCAATCCGGTTTGCGGCCTGCTTTGTTTCCATCGATACCAATTATAGCACTGCTAGATTTTTTTCGCCTTCCTGAATCCTTCGGTGGCTGGCTACATCTTTATAGCGTTGCTAGATTTTCTAAAGGAGCTACTTTATGCACACCACTATCCCTCTTTCGATGGCCGCTCTCCTCGCGGTTGGGATCATCATCATCGGCTGTCTCTACATCGCATCGCCCGAAAAGATGACAGGATCCTTCGGCCTCAAGCTACCCTCGCCTGACGCTGACACGCGGGCCTGGCTGCGCCTCAAAGGCATCCGGGACGTCGTGTCCGGTTTGGTTGTCCTAACCCTGATGCTTACGACGAACCCGCGGACGGTAGGCATAGCGTTTCTCGTTGAGTCCCTCACCGCGTTCGGCGATATGTCGAACGTGCTTGGTTCAGGCGGTTCGAAGCAGGCAGCCTTCTCGATCCATGGCGTGACCTTCGCGGTCATGGTGGTCGTCGGCCTGCTCCTGATTCACGTCTCCTGAACCAACGCCTCCGATCGTCGTCGTCCAACAGTCTTGGCTGACAGCCAGTAAATTCTCAACCCGAGTCTTTGAACCAGGAGCCGTCCATGAGAACGTTTGAACTTCGCAAATACACCTTGCGCAGCAAAGAGGCGCTCGACATCTACATGAACCGGGTATATCCCCGCCATCTCCACAGTTTTCCTTTATTTGGGATTGAGCCCCACGGCGTCTGGACCGTAAAGGACAGTACCGACCCACAGGCTTTCGTGCTGGTCTCCTATCCGGCGGGCGAAGACCCCGGTGAGGTCGTTCGCCGGTATATGGGCAGTTCGGAGTTTGCCGAGGAGACTAAGGACTGGGACAGATCCAGTATCGTTGCCGTTCAATCCACAATTCTTAGGCCCTCAACGAGTTCTCCTCTCAAGTGAGGGCGCCGCGATGTCGGCCAACTGATTGAAAGCGCCAATTGTGATGGCGAGAAAGAGGAGATAACGATACTTCCACCGGAAGACAGGTTCGTGCGCCGTGGCGTGCTCCTGGTCGAGCGCCGCGCGAATTTCGGCGAGTTCCCCTCGGGATTGGGCTCGCCCATGAGACGTAAGATCTCGAGTGCTTCATCGGTACGGTTCTTCGACGCGGACCAGCGCGGGCTGCGCTGAATGCTGAAGAGCAAAACGAGAAATCCGAGTGCAGGGACAGCAGCGACGCCAAGTTGCCAACGCCATTCGGCCGAGCCGAGGTGCAGCAGCCGGATGAGATAGTTGGACGTATATGCGACAAGGATTCCAAAGACCACGTTAAACTGAAATGCCCCGACCAGCCGGCCGCGCCATTTTGCCGGAGCGAGTTCTGCGATGTAGACCGGACCCAGCACCGATGATGCGCCGATGCCGAGACCGCCGATGAAACGAAAGACCATGAGAGACGACCTACTCCACGCCAGAGCGCTGCCCAGAGCTGAGAACACATAAAGAATGGCGGTAATACGCAGCGTCTCTCGGCTTCCGAGCTTCTGACCCACAACTCCAGCCGTGAAGGAGCCGACCACCGTTCCGATGAGCGCGATGGCCACGGTCCAACCCTTGCCGTAATCACTCAGGTGATAGAGCTTTGCCAGTGCGTCGATGGCGCCCGATATAACGACCGTGTCGAAGCCAAAAAGCAGACCTCCCACGGCTCCTGTCAATGTGGCCTTCATCAGTTTGGAATTGGGTAGCATTTATTCCTTCCTCAACGTATGAATCGGGTTCAGTGCTGTCCCGTCCAGCCTTTCAGCGTCCATATGTCCATCCAGATCACAGATGGAGGTTTCCCCTTGGCATATACCGCCAGCCCCTTGTCGAGCGAACGACGATAGATCAAATCAGTGATGGTTACCAACCCATTATCAGCGAAGACTTCAACGGAGGAGCGGTCGAGAAGGATGTGCAAACGAATGCGCCCGCCTTGTATCGCAATGGGTGCTTCGTGCCGCGCTGCAAATGTCGGACCGATGACGACGTCCCCGGAGTGGCTGCGGTCGACATAGACATCGCTCCACGTCGCGTCGTAGCCCACCCGGGTTCCGTAGGAATCGCCCTTGCGCACAACGAATCCGAAATCCTGTGAGTCCTGTAATTGCAGTTCCGCATCGATTTCGAGGGCTTCGGGCCATTCGTGTCGCGACAGCATTGACTCAGCATCCGCCCAGGTGGCGTTGCGCAGTTGAACATGTTCCTCCCGCAGTACTTCCATTTCTTTTGCGGGAACCTGGGTCAGTCGAATGCCTTGCTTTGTTTGCAGCAAGCCCAGCGTGCGAGGAGACGTCAGCTGCCCGCGCCACGGACTTGTGGGCAGCTTGTCCGCATATCTCCAGTTGTCCATCCAGGCGATTGCGATGCGGCGACCATCGGATGCCGGAATATTCGACCATGTCTGGGCTGCATAGAAATCGCTGCCGTAATCAACCCACAGAGTTTGATTGACGGGATTGTCATCAATGAACTTTGTTCCATCGAACTCGCCGATAAAATACTGCGTTGCGGAACCACCGGCCGGCCCGTTGTCGCCGATGCCCAACGCGAGCACCCACTTCTTCTGCCCGGCTACATTCGCGACCGGCAACTGAAACAGATTTGGACATTCCCAATTGGGAGCGCCATTGGCGCCGGCGGGGCCAAACTCGCCGAGTTTTGTCCAGGTCTTCAGGTCGGGCGATGAAAAGAAGAGAACCTTGTGCTTG
>Ga0207105_1287_pt1 | contig 10559 bp, 10 predicted proteins | sample Alteio_BWMinHeat_77_FD_153569 | JGI IMG/M metagenome (GOLD analysis project Ga0207105, IMG submission 153569) | Enriched cells from forest soil in Barre Woods Harvard Forest LTER site, Petersham, Massachusetts, United States -... | ecosystem: Environmental > Terrestrial > Soil > Temperate forest >... | reverse complement strand
GAATCGGCGACGTCGGCGAACTTTAACCTCAAACGGGCATACCTCAGGGGCTAAAGCCCCCGCTCATTCCGGGCACTCAGGATGTCAGGGCTAAAGCCCTGACCTACCCAGCCCTGACCTACCAAACCCTTGACCTGCCCGATTCCGGCATCCCGATGGCGTAACACAGCCTACTACAAGCTACACATTATAAACGCGTTACATATGTTGATATTCTTTTGACTTCGATTGACTCGCAATTTACCCATCATCGATTGAGGTAGCCCAGCCGAAGCCCCAGAGTCGCCCTCATCGCGCAACCCGCGAGGAGGACACCGACCATGAAACGCACGATCGCCGGGGTTCCGGTTCGTTGGCTTGTTTCTCTTTCCCTCGCGGGGATCGCACTTCCAATACTCCAGGCGGAGCATTGCCCTGGAAATGTCGCCAGTGTACCCCTCCACCTCGTCAATCGCTACCTGTTTATCGTGGCCGTATCCATTAACCATTCCGGCCCGTACGACTTCCTCCTGGATACCGGGACACAAACCACGACTGTCGATTGCTCGCTGGCTGGTGAACTCCATCTCAATCTGGAGGGAGCGCCGGTGGTCGAAGGAATTGGATTTCAGGCGACTGCGTCTTCTGCGCGGCTTGAGCTGATCGAAACGGGCACCCCACGGCATTGGCCGCCGGACGGTTGTGGTATACAACTTCCCGAAACGGGAGGCCGGCGGCCAATGCCGTGGGGTGCCCGTTTCGATCAGCTCAAGCCTGCCCATTCGAGGTGTCCTGGGCGAGGATTTCCTCGAGCACTTCGACATGCTCATTGACAACGCGCACGGCCTGCTTTGTCTTGATGACTCGGGCGCCATGCGCGCCGGGATGAAAGGAGCGCATACCCCGCTGGTCTCCTCAGGGCAGGCGGCAGATAGCGATACGTCGTCAAGGTCGCTGATTGTGGAGGTACGCTTGTCGGATGAGACTGAGCCGGTTCGGCTGTGGCTCGATTGCGGCGCAAACGTCTCGTTTTTATTCAAGCTATCCGAATACCTCTCGCGCAAGGTCGATCGAAGAGGGGTGCTGCCGGGGATAGGCGGAAATACCGCGCAAACCTCGTACCTGGCCCTGCCGATGCAGGACATGAAGATCGCGTCGCTCAAGCTGCAAAATGTGGCGTTCCTCACGCCGGCGGTGGCGCAAAAGAATCTGCAGGTCACGGAGTTTGATGGGCTGCTGTCAACGTGGCTGTTCCGGCGCGTGTTCATCGACCACGCAGACCATTTTGCGGTGCTCGAAGCATGGTAGGCCGGAAAGTTGCGGGCCCTGTTCCAGTACGTGGATTGGAGTGCAAGTGAGCTATGCAGGCATGCGGATGTCGCTGGAGGTGCCTCCGGCGGCGGGAACGTAGCATTTCTGGGTGTAGTCGATGACCATGCGGTCGGCGTTGAAGCGCCAGCCGAGGGTGCGAATGGTGCGCTTCATGCGCTGGATCCAGCCGCGCGGAAGGCCATCCTGGTCGCGCTGATAATAGAGCGGAATCACTTCATCGCGGAGGACGCGATACAGGTCTTCGCCATCGCGCTTATCGTGCACGTCCATGTTGGAGTGGGTTCTGCCGTTGCCGATGGCGAACCCGTTGAGTCCGTCGTAGGCCTCGGCCCACCAGCCGTCGAGGACGGAAAGATTGAGGCCGCCGTTGAGTACAACTTTTTGTCCGCTGGTGCCGGAGGCCTCGAGCGGGCGGCGGGGGTTGTTGAGCCACACATCGACGCCCTGGACAAGGTGGCGGCCGACGTTGATGTCGTAGTCCTCGATAAAGACAAACTTGTCGCCCAGCCCGGTGTCGCGCATCATGCGCGCAATTTGCTGCAGGACGGTCTTTCCCGGTTCGTCATGCGGATGCGCCTTGCCTGCGAACAGGAACTGCACCGGCCGTTTGGGGTCATTGACCATCGAGGCAAGGCGCTCGATGTCGACGAGAATCAGGTTGGCCCGCTTGTAGGTCGCGAACCGGCGCGCAAACCCGATGGTCAATGCATCGGGTGAAAGCACTCGTTCCAGCCGGTTGAGCGTCTCTTTCGATTCTCCGCGGCGCGCGGCCTGTTCGCAAGCGCGGTGGCGGGTGAAATCGAGCAACTGGGACTTCAGGTTGAGGTGCGTCTCCCAGAGTTCGCCGTCGTCGACGTTTTCGATGGATGCCCAGGTGTTCTTATTGGCGCCGCGTTTTTGCCAGTCCACGCCAAGATGGCGGTCGTAGAGGCGGCGCATCTGGGGCGCGAGCCAGGACGGGACATGCACCCCGTTGGTGACATGACCGATGGGCACCGCGTCCTCAGGCTTGCCGGGAAACAGGTTCCACCACATGGCGCGCGAGACTTCGCCGTGCAGGGAAGAAACGGCATTGGCGCGGCGCGACAACTTGAGGCCGAGCACGGTCATGCAGAAGGTTTCCTGGTGGTCGTTGGAGTAGACACGCCCGAAGCCCATCAGGTTTTCCAGGGAAAGGCCCAGTTGATCGCGCAGGGGCCCGAGGTGTTCCTCGATGAGGTCTGCGTCGAAGCGGTCGTGGCCGGCGGGCACCGGCGTATGGGTGGTGAAAATGACTTCGCGGGGAACCTGGCTGGCGGCGGTTTTGAAATCAACTCCTTCGTCCTCCATGCGGGCGCGAATGGCGTCGAGCACAGCGAATCCGCTGTGGCCTTCGTTGAGATGCAGAACTCCGGGGGAGATGCCCATGGCGCGCAGTGCGCGGTATCCGCCCACGCCCAGAAGCAGTTCCTGGCGGATGCGCATGCGGGCGTTGCCGCCGTAGAGGCGCGAGGACAGTAACCGATCCTCGGGTTCATTGCCGGCGACGTTGGAGTCGAGCAACAGCAGGTCGCAGCGCCCGACGTTGAGGCGCCACACCTTGGCGCGAATGGAACCGGTGCGGGTGGTCACCTCCACCATGATGGGCTCGCCGTTCTTGCCGATGGCGATCTGCAGCGGCAGCAGGGTGATGTCGGATTCGATGTATTCCTCGCGCTGCCATCCCTCCAGGTCGAGACGCTGGCGGAAGTATCCCTGTTCGTAAAAGAGGCCCACGCCTACGAGCGGAATACCGAGGTCCGAAGCGCTTTTGATGTGGTCTCCGGCCAGGACGCCGAGACCGCCGGAATAGATGGGCAAAGACTCATGCAGCCCGAACTCGGCCGAGAAGTAGCCCACCGGCCTGGTGCGGAGCACACCGGCGTTTTGCGCTCCCCAGGTCTGGTCGGCACGCAGATACTCCTGCTGGCGGCGATAACAATAATTGATGCGGCTGTGCAGCATCATTTCGGTGGCGCGCCGTTCCAGTTCGTCAGCGGGAATCTCGCCGAGCAGGGCGACGGGATTCTGGTTGAGTTGCGACCAGCGGGCCGGATTCAGATCGCGGAAAAGGCTGATGCAATCGGGGTCCCAGCTCCACCAGATATTGTTGGCGAGCGACCAGAGGCGCTCCTGTGTGGGCGCAATGAAGCGCTCAAAGGTGCGCGCCTCGCTGATGACCGGCGCCACCTGGCTGGCCGCTTCGAGCAGCATGCGAATGTCGCTGTCGCGAAAGGTGCGCGGGTCCTTGGTCTGAATGACGAGGACTCCCTGCAGGACGCCGCGGTCGATGATCGGCACTCCGAGAAAGGAGTGGAATGCGTTCTCTTCGGCATCTTCAATGAGTTTGAAGCGCGGGTGGTTGGGAGCGTCGGCGACCGCAATGGGCATCACCTGTTCGGCGACCATGCCGGTAAGTCCCTCGCTGAGAGCCATGCGCACCTTGCCGATGCAGCGGGGGTGCAGGCCCAGGGTGGCGGCCAGCACAAGGTTGGATCGATCGGGTTCAAGCAGATAGGCGGAGCACACGTCGGCATTGAACCGGGAGGCGATCAATGCGACCACTTTCATGAGGGTTTCGCCCGGCTTGCCGCCCTCAAAAAGGCTGGTGATTTCACCAGGGGTCAAAACCAGGGTCTCGGCAGTTTCAGACAGCTCGGTCATGCGCACGGCCTCCCATTTCATCAGGTAAATGTGGACATGGACACTTGTGCATTCCTCAAAAAACCGAGGTCAATTTGAACCAAAGACAGAAACGATGGAGAAATTTGAGAGCTGGTGTTTCGAATCAGAAAAAATTCATCATTAACTGATAGTCGTCGATCATACCATCAAACGGGGCGCGACCGGGAACGCGATTTGGACAGGGTTGCAAGGCTCAGAGTGTCAGGGACATGGTGTTGACTCCCATGGTCTAACGGTTTCATTCGATGGTTCATCGCACTTAGAGGCTGCGGAAACGCAACGGAACAGACGTTAAAATGGAAACGTGCGCAAAGCCATATTGTTGTTGATCGTGATCGCCACGGGCGCGATCGCGTTTGTCCTGCTGCGGTCGACCACGCCTGTCATCGACATTCCCAATACGACCGCTGTTGTGGGCCAGGCGACTCCGGTCACGGTGCACGTGCATAACGCGCATGGGGTTCGAAAGGCGACGGCTGTCATCGAGCAGAACGGCACGAAGTTCCCGGTCTGGGAGATGAACCAGGCTTCGAAGTCCGCGGACAACACGTGGAATTTCACCGCGGGACTCAAGACGACGCCGCAGTTGCGCGATGGAAAAGCGAAACTGGTGGTGGAGGCGACATCGAACGATCTGCGCGGAAAGACGGCGCACGCAGAGCGCGAGGTGACCGTGGTGTCGCAACCGCCCACGGTAAGCGTGGACTCGGACCAGCACTATCTCTACCTGGGCATGGCCGATCTGGCGACATTCAATGTGTCGGGCGGCTGGACGCAAGCCGGCGTGAAGGTGGGGGACCAGACATTCCGCGCGTGGCCCATGCCGGGCGGAAAGAGCGGCCTCTTCTCGCTGTTCGCCTTTGCGTGGAACATGCCGGCGGGCACGATTCCAGTGGTGTATGCAGGGAATGGAACCGGCAACGATGTCACCAGTCCCATTGCCTTTCAGTTTCCGAAGAAAGAACAGCCGAAGTACACCACGCACGATCTGCAAGTGAGCGATGCGTTCATGCAAAAGGTGATCGGCGAACTCGATCCGAATGGCTCAGGGGACCCGGTGGCACGCTTCGTGAAGATCAACAGCGAAATGCGGCGGGCCAACAACAAGACCCTGGCCGACCTGCAATACAAGACCGCGGATCATTTCCTGTTCTCGCAGCCCTTCACGCGCCAATCGAACGCGCAGACCGAAGCCAGCTTTGCCGATCTGCGCAACTACATTTATCACGGACAGAAAATCGATCAGCAGGTTCATCTGGGGTATGACCTTGCGGTGACGCAACACGTGGGTGTGGAAGCCTCGAACGACGGCAAGGTCGTGTACGCGGCGCCGCTGGGCATCTACGGCAATTGCATCGTGGTCGACCACGGTTACGGACTGCAGACCATCTATGGCCACCTGAGCCATATCGATGTGCATGAAGGCGACATGGTCAAGCGGAGCCAGGTGATGGGGCAGAGCGGAATGACGGGCATGGCCGGCGGAGACCACGTGCACTTCGCCATGCAACTGGACGGCGTGCAGATCGATCCCAAGGAGTGGTGGGATCCGCACTGGATCCAGGATCATATCGCGCGGCGCGTGGACCTTCCGGGATTCAGCGCGACGGGGGCGACTCCAGCGGCAGGAGCGAAGCCGCAACACAAAGGCGCCGCGCACCATCGCCGGCATTGACATCTTACGATCTGCCGTAACCTGGGCTTGTCCGGGTTCGTGATCCCCCACCCTTGCGACAACGACAAAGACGTCGCAAGAATGGGGCACCGGCCGAGACGGGCCGGCACGCAATAACCAACATGGCGTGGATTTTTAGCATCTGAGTGCATGGCTACGGAGCCCAAGAACGGCTTCGTGCGAAAGGATATCGAGCCATGCCCGATAAGAAAACGGACCAACGGAACGAGAATGCCGTCAAGAATCTCATCAATGCTCTCAATGAGGATCTGGCCCGCGAATATCAGGCCATCATCGCCTACACCGTTTACAGCAACGTGCTTTCCGGCGCGCAATGGATGAATATTGCCGGCGAGCTCAAGAAACACGCTGGGGAAGAACTACAACACGCAATGATCATTGCCGACCAGATCGATTACCTGGGGGGAATGCCCACCTCGACTCCCAAGGAAGTGAAGCTCTCCGATCAGCCGGAGGAAATGCTTCGCTTCGATCTCGACAATGAGACGGAGACCATCCGCAACTATCGCGAACGAGTGCAGCAGGCAGAGGCGCTGGGCCACTATGCCCTGGCGGAGAAGCTGCGCCAGATCATCGCGCAGGAGCAGGAACACCAGCACGACCTGGCAACCGCGCTCGGCATCGACGTTCCGAAGGTGATTCCTCAGGGGGCGTAATCATTTGACGGTTTGCGGCCCGGCGAGGGCCCCAAATCCCGCTCCGCTCCGGGGAGGTTTCTCCGGTCCGAGCGGGCCGCGGCTCTACTGCGGACGGCCACCCTTCGCCGTGTTTCTTACCGAAGTTTACGGCGCCGGATGGGCACGCGCGGGTCTGATCAGCCGGGCGTCCGACCGGTATGCGATACTCGAAAAGGCATGTTTAAAAGGATTGTCTTAAAGCTTTCGGGTGAAGCACTGGCAGGGGCTCGCGGGTTCGGCCTGGACGCAGAAAAGGTCGCTGACATCACCAGCGAGATCGCCGATGTGCACAAGTTAGGGGTGGAGGTTGCCGTGGTGGTGGGCGGCGGCAATATCTTCCGCGGTGTAGCCGAGCAGGCCAGGGAAATGGACCGGGTGAGCGCCGACAACATGGGCATGCTCTCCACCATTATCAACGCCATCGCACTGCAGGACGCACTGGAACAGCGTGATGTGCAATGCAGGGTGATGACGGCCGTGTTCATGAACCAGATTGCGGAACCCTATATTCGCCGGCGGGCGGTTCGCCATCTGGAGAAGGGGCGGGTCGTTATATTTGCCGCGGGTATTGGCAATCCCTTCTTCTCCACCGACACGGCGGCGAGCCTGCGGGCGATGGAGATCAAGGCGGACGTGCTGCTGAAAGGCACCAAGGTCGAGGGTGTTTATAGTGCCGACCCGGTGCTTTACAAGGACGCCGTGAAATACGACGAGATCACTTACATGGAAATCCTTCGCCAGGGCCTCAAGGTAATGGACCTGACCGCGGTGAGCCTTTGCAAGGACAACAACCTGCCCATGATCGTCTTCAACATGAACCAGCCCGGGAACATCAAGCGGGTGGTGCAGGGGGAGAAGGTCGGTTCACTGGTGACCGCCTAAAAGCAGGGATCAGAGATCAGGGGTCAGCAAACCGGCTGACTGCATTCCTTGCGAGTCTGCGTCGTGGAGTTCGCGGAGACGTCTAAAGTAATCAAGTGGATATACGCAAGCCAGACCGGCTGAACGCGTTGACCGGCTTGCGCTCGTTTGCGGCTGTCAACATCGTTCTGTTCCATTTCTCCAATCCCCTGTGGTTTGGCGTGCTGGCGCCGGTGGTCAATGCCGGCTATGCGTCGGTGAGTTTCTTCATCCTGCTTTCGGGCTATGTGCTGGCTTATAACTACGCGGCGCGGGCGCGGGCGGGTCAGCTGGACAAGGTCCGGTTTTACAAGGCGCGGTTTACGCGGCTTTATCCGATCTATCTGCTCAGCCTCATCATGGCCTGGCGCATGATTCCGCCGGAGTATGCGTCACATACCCACGGCATGTTCTGGACCGGCATGGTGCTGACGCCGCTGCTGCTGCAAGGCTGGATTCCGGAGATTGCGACGTTCCTGAATACGCCGGCCTGGACGATGTCGGCGGAGTCGTTCTACTACCTTTTGTTTCCCTGGCTGGCGCGCTGGAAACAGCCGGGCCGGATTCCACCCATATTGGCGCGGCTTGGGGTGATCTGGATGCTGGGCCTCATTCCCGGCACTCTCTATATCATTTTCAATCCCGACGGGATTCCGCATCCGGACCGGTTCAGCACCGGGCCTTGGCTGCAGGCGCTGAAGTATACGCCGCTGCCTCATCTGATGAGCTTCGTATTTGGCGTGCTTCTGGCAGAACTCGATGAATTGATCCCGCGGGCCGGCCTGATTCGCCTTCTTCTTGGATTGGCCGGATTCGGGGCCACGTTTTTCCTGTTATGGCTGGGTCCGGACATCCCCTATGCAATCATTCACGATGGCCTGCTGATGCCGCTGTTCGGCTGCATCATCCTCGGACTGAGCGGGGAGAATATTCTCGCCCACGTACTGGGCGTCCGGCCGCTGGTTTTTGTGGGCGAGGCCAGCTATTGCCTGTACCTGCTGCACTTCAACTTCTGGAACCTGATCCACGACACGCACGTGCTCGATCACCTGGGCCTCGCGCAATTCGATCCCTGGATCAGCTATGTGATCCTGATCGGAATGGCACTGGTGGCGCTGCACCTGGTGGAGAAGCCGGCGCAGAGGCAGTTGCGGAAGTGGATGAAGGCATGACGGGACTTTTCCGATGGGGCGGTCGTCCGCGCTGCGCGCAAATTCCAGCACGTGTCATCCTGGACGGAGTCGAATGATCTGCGGTCCGGGATGTGGGGAGAATCAGTAAAAGACACGAAAACGGGTGTATGCTGCGCATAGAAAATTCGAGGAGTCCGCATGAATGAAAGTCCCAACAAGGAGTGCGTCCAGCGCCACTTTGAGGAGCTTTGGAATCACGGAGCAGTCGAAAAAATAGACCAGTTCTTTTCCCGGGAGTTTACCAATTTTGGTGTTCAGTATTCCGACGTTCGGGGCATCATTCAGCACATCGTCCGCACCTGGCGCGACGCATTCCCGGACTTGGTCTTTCAAATAGACTCGCTTGTCGAGGAAGGCGACACGGTCATGTGCGAAGTGACGCTGTCGGGCACGCATCTCGGCGACTTCGCTCTAATCCCGCCGCTGCACGGCCCGACGCTCCGGCCGAATGGCAAGAAATTCACGGTCAAGCATATCCATCGTTTCCGCATGAAGGAGACGAGGATCGTCGAACACTTTGCTGTACGTGACGACCTCGGCATGTTCCTGCAACTTGGACATCTCGCTGCCATCGTTGCATAGCTTTGTATCGGACGAAAGGCCGACAATTCGGAAATACTCCGGTTCCGAACGGTACTCTCCCATGCGACCGCACGGGTGGGTAGGCCCCTTCCAGCCGGAACATCCCGACCGCCTTGACGAACTGCCTGTCGATGGCCAGAACTACCTGCGGGAGATTAACCACCCGATCACAATTCCGATAGCGAAGCCCGCCGCGACGGACACCACGACCGTTTCCACCGGATGCCGCTCCAGGCGCTTGGTTGTATCGTCAAAGATCTCTTCCGCCGCATCGCCGGCCTGTTTCGCTACGCGCCGCGCTGCTCCCAGACCTTCTTCAACTGCATCTGCCATCGCAGACGTCACGCGCGATGCAGTACGCGCTGTTTCGGCGATGTGTTCGCCGGCCCGGCCCACCACTGTTTCTGCCATTGTGTCTCTCCTATTGGGTTGGATGTTGATTAGCCTTCCGCGAAGGTCTATTTCCTTACGACCCGGACAAGGCGTGAGGGAACGCTTCCGGGGTGGCGGTCGTCCCACCCGGCCTTGCACATTCCGGCACGTGTCATTCTAGCCGTTCCGGGATGCAGGAGAATAAATGAGTATCCCGGAGCCGGTTTTGAAGCTTCCCTTCAGGAGGTCATTCGCCCGGAACCTAAGGCTGGCAACAGGGTTAAAGAACTTCAAGTCCGGCTCAATTTGACACAAGCATCGAAAAGTAGCATCTTTCTATAGAATTCTATGGGAGCAGTTGGTGGCCAGGACAAAGAATGACAACCTGCAGGGAGCGCTGGCTCTTCTGGTTCTGAAGAGTCTTGAGCAGGGCCCCATGCACGGTTGGGGCATCACTCTGCACATTCAGAGGATTTCCAACGAAGTTCTGCGAGTTGAGGAAGGCTCGCTCTATCCCGCGCTCCACCGCATGGAGCAGGAGGGTTGGATCGCTTCAGAATGGGGCAGCAGCGAAAACAATCGCCGCGCACGCTTCTATCGGCTCACGGCCGTCGGCCGGAAGCAGTTAAATGCCGAGCGAGAGAACTGGCAGAAGATCACGAGCGCGGTGACCCTCGTTCTGGATTTCGGAAAGGTATAAGTCGAGGAGATCGTCATGGCATGGCTATCGCGCTGGCGCGGACTTTTGCGAAGAAAAAAGCTGGCGAGAGAGCACGAGGAAGAGCTTCGATTCCACCTGTCTATGCGCGAACAATTGAACATGGAGGAGGGGATGGCGCTCGACGAGGCTCGCCGCGATGCGCGGCTCAGGTTTGGCAATCCAAGCCTGTGGCGGGAGCGAATGAGGGAGATCGACCTGACCATGCTTCCAGGAACCGTACTGCAGGACCTGCGTTACGGAGCCCGCATGTTGTGGCGCAACCTGGGATTTACGCTTGCTGCCGTGCTGGCACTGGGGATCGGCATCGGGGTGAATACGGCTACATTCACGGCCTACAAGGCGTTCTTCAAGCGATCACTCGATGCTCGCGAGTCGGGACAGATGGTCAATCTCGCGCTGTTGTT
>Ga0207105_1284_pt1 | contig 10582 bp, 18 predicted proteins | sample Alteio_BWMinHeat_77_FD_153569 | JGI IMG/M metagenome (GOLD analysis project Ga0207105, IMG submission 153569) | Enriched cells from forest soil in Barre Woods Harvard Forest LTER site, Petersham, Massachusetts, United States -... | ecosystem: Environmental > Terrestrial > Soil > Temperate forest >... | reverse complement strand
CTGATCTAAAATTTCAAATATCTTTGGCTAGTCTTTCCCTTCAAGTTGTACTGGTGCAGGAAGCCCTTCACGGGCGGCAGCAGTTGCATTCCCCAGGTGGGAAAGCCCAGAAACACAAAATCGTATTGTTCAATCCGGTCGATCTTTGTCTTCAAAGGCGGGAGGAAGCCGGTTTCGTTCTCGCGGACGACCTGTTGCACTGTTTCCCTGTAGTCCGCGGGATAAGGTGTCTCCAATTCCAGAGCGACAAGTGTGCCGCCGACCTGTTGATGAATGATTTCCGCGATGGCCTTGGTGTTGTTGGTTCGGGACAGATAAACAATCAGTGTGTTCTCTGCCGTAGGCACCCGCTTAGAATTCGCCGGTGACTGCTGCTCGCGGGAAGAGCCGGAGAAAAGACAGAGGATAGTCGAAATAGTCAGCAAAAGAACAGTTATGCGCTTCATCATCCTGAAGACCTCACCCCTTGCCGCTTCATCCTTGCGCATAGCTTGGCGTCCCTATGCCTTCGGTGGCTAATTCTTATTGCTATTCATTTTGACCGGCCTGAGCAGATGCGAGAACGTGAGTTGGGCGAGCTTCCACTTGCCGTTTTCCTTGATATAAATCTCAGTCACCATAAAAGGATTGGTGACTTCGTGCTCACCTACTGCTGCCTGCAGATCAATGTCCTCTAGCAGGATGGCTGTGTTACCAAATATGCGAGCGTCAACTGCGTAAACTAGAGCTTTTTTGTACCAGATGCCACCGCTCTTGATGGTCGCTAGTTCTTGGGTTTTTCCCCAGGTTCCTCCCATGTGAGTGAACATGGCTTTGTCATCAAATAGTGTCTCTAAGGAATCGACCTTCTTCGCTGCCATCCAATCCCATTTCATGTTTGAAAGATCGATGACTTCTTGTTGCTCGGGTGTTTGAGTTGCGGCAGTCTTAATCGTTTCCGTTGGTGGCGCTGGCGATTGCTGTGCGTAGGACGATGGCGCAATCAGTGTTGATACAAACAGACCCAGCATTAAGGTTTTCATGGCTCTCCCTCGATATGTGTCGTTGACCTTCCGATATCCGTAGTGCATCGTTCACTTTCTATTTCTTCGCCGGCGCCTCTACGTCCGAGAGTGCGAGAATCCCGTCCGGCAGGCGTTTTCCCTGAATCTCAATACTCGATACTGAGGCATTCAGCTCTTTAATCTCATCAGGGGTGAACACAACCGCAGTGGCGCCGACGTTTTGGATCATGTGCGCCATCTGCGTCGTGCCGGGGATTGGCACGATCCACGGTTTCTGCGCCATCAGCCAAGCCAGAGCAATCTGACCTGGAGCGGCATTCTTCCGCTCGGCCCATTGCTTGACCAGCTTTACGAGCTCGATATTGTGCTTCATGTTTTCCGGCGAGAAGCGCGGTTCCATGCCACGGATGTCGCCAGGTGCAAAGCGGGTATTCTCGTCAATAGCCCCGGTCAGGAATTGCACACCCAACGGGCTCCACGGCACGAACCCAATGCCTAGTTCCTGGCACAGCGGGATAATCACTTCTTCGGGGCCACGCCAGAGCATTGAATACTCATTCTGCACGGCGCTGACAGGAAGCGCCGCATGCGCGCGACGAAGAGTGTTCGGGCCCATCTCGCAGAGTCCCCAGTGCAGAATCTTGCCCTCGGACATAAGGTCCTTGACGGCGCCTGCAACATCCTCGATCGGGACCTGCGGGTCGACGCGATGCTGATACAGGAGATCGATTCGATCGGTCCGAAGCCGCTTGAGCATCCCTTCGACAGCTTTTTTAATATGGTCAGGCTTGCTGTTGAGCCCCAATTCGAACCGGCCGGTCTCGGGGTCGATGTTCCAGCCAAACTTCGACGTGATCGCGACCTTGTTGCGGAATGGTGCAATGCTCTCTCCGAGGATTCGTTCGCATTCGAGAGGCCCATAAGCCTCAGCCGTATCAAAAAACGTCACGCCATGGTCATAGGCTGCGCGGATGATATTGATCATCTCCGGGCGGTACGGCACGAGCGTTTCATAACTGCGGCTCATGTTCTGCACGCCCAGCCCAACGCTGGAAGCTTCAAGCGAGCCCAGTTTCCGTCGCCCATTCACGTGCGCTTGCGTGGTCCGGTCGGCTGCCGCCGGAGTTGAAAAACCGCTGGCGATTGTCGCAACCGCGACGGCTCCACTTACGCCCAGGCCAGCCACGCCCAGGAATGCCCGGCGATTGAGGCTGCCCTTTGTGCCGTTGTCATGAGAGTTCCGCATTCTCTGGACCTTTCGTCGAGCATGGAAGAATGTTTAGGCTGATTGGCTGACTGCGCCGAGTACCGATATTCCCACACTAGCCCTGATCTGCCCCGGGCGCTCTGCCAGACGCGCCAATATGACTTCAGATCGCGCCAATTTTAGTTTGGCGGCTTCTGCTGGCATTCTGGCGCGTTCTGAATGGTGCACAAATCGGAAATCCGATACGCTTCTAGATGGAGGACTCTGTCATGTTGAAGCGTTTTCGGGTTCCAGGCCGTCTAGCCCTCAAGTTGAAGGAGCACGGCGTCTCTGTCGCTGTTGTGCTGCGCAAGGCGGGGCTTCCCCGAGACTTGTTCGAGCAGACGCGCGTTCTCGTCTCTACCGAAGAACTTTTTGCAATCTGGAACGCGGTCGAGGTGGTCAGTTCCGATCCGCTCATGGGTGTCAAACTGGGCATCGAAACGAAGACAGAGCGCTTTCACCCGATGGCTATCGCGGCCCTCTCAACTCAGAATCTCGTGACCGCCACCGAGCATCTAGCTCGCTATAAAAAGCTGACCGCGCCAGAAGAGATCCTCAACAAGCTCGGCAAAGAGGAGTTCAGCGTTGCGTTCCGGTGGCTGCTGGCGGTCGATGCAGAGCCGCAGGTGCTCACGGACTATTGTTTCTCGTGGATGATTTCTCTCGCTCGACACGGAACCGGAACGCAGCTCAATCCACTCCGAGTGGAGTATGTGCAACAACGTCAGAATCTGCGTTTGCTTGAGCGCAGCTTTGGATGCAAGGTGGTATGCGGCGCTCCGCGCAACGCAATCATCTTCCGTGCCTCCGATGCCACCGCGCCATTTGTCACGCGGAACGTCGAACTGCTCGAATTGCTCGCGCCGCAGTTTGAAGAGCAGTTGCGACAGTACACGGAAAAGAAAGAGGACAGTTTCATCGAACTGGTGCGGCGTGCCATTCAGGACCGACTGACCGGACAACGCCCCTCAATGGACGTTATCTCCGAGGCGCTTCACATGAGCCCCCGCACGCTGCAACGTCGCTTGCAGGAATCTGGTTCCAGCTTCCAACGCGTCTTGGATGAAGCCAGGCACCAGATGGCGCGGTATTACCTCTCCAATTCCGTCCTGGAGTTGAATGAGGCCGCATACTTGCTTGGTTTTGAAGACCCGAACTCGTTCGGTCGCGCTTTCCGAACATGGGAAGGCGTACCGCCGAGCGATTGGCGCGAGACTCACCGTAGTTCTGCGCCGAATTAGGATTCGTGCGGCTCGAACCTATGGTGGCGGTCATCGGCGAGGGCGTATCTGCTCATTGAGCCCGGATTTCACACAGGAAGGCCGGCTTCTCGCGATCGGTGGTCAGCTCGCTGGATGCACTTTTTGGGCATTTCCGCAGGAAAGCGATAACCTGCGCTGTTTATGCCTGCAATGCTGCCGAAAATGCTCCTTCAAGACAGTCATGAATGAATTGACGGGTCCGAGAGGAGAAGACATGCAATTCGGAAGCCTGATAAGAAGAGCGCGTCGCAGTCAGTCCGCAGTCTGGGAGTTCATTTGGCGCGAGCCGGGCCCAAAGGTACCCGGCGTCACCGCCGAATCATCGTGGGTTCAACCGATCAGATTTCCGGCGAGACAGCCGCGCGAAAAGCCGTAGCCGCCCTCCAAGTCGAAATCAACGAGAACAGGAAATCGATCCAGCCCACACGCGAAGCATTCCAGTAGCAATCAAGCACCCGCGTGCCATCACCATGTGGGAATTCTCGTGGATCGAGCGCCGCTGGCCGGGCGCCGGGTTTGAGGATTGGGATCGGGCGCTCGGCGAGCTCAGCGAACGCGGATACGACGCAGTGCGCATCGATCCGTTTCCGCACCTCTTGGCCACCGATCCGCAAAAGACCTGGACGCTGTGGCCGGAGTGGAACACCCAGGAATGGGGCGCGCCAGACGTAACTCGTATTGTCCTGCTTCCGACACTCACGCAATTCATTTCCAAATGTCGCGCGCGCGGGATCAAGGTGGGCCTGTCAACGTGGTATCGCAAGGACGAGGACGATACGCGGATGAAGAAGCGAACGGGAGGCCGGTACTGCGTCGGCTGGAGCCGCCGACTACCTGAACCAGCGACTCGAAACCTCCAGACTCGAACGCTTGTTGGCTCTCTCACGGGCGACTTTCAAGAAAATATTCTTCAGCTTGTCGTGAAAAACCGTTCCGAGCGTCACTATAGATATGAAGAATTCAGTTGGCGTCAGGGGCGTCCAGATTTGGGCGCTTGCCCAATCAATATAATTGTCAAATGTTGGACGGACATCTCCTCGTACTATTCCTCGCTGCTGCAACTCTGCTTGCGGTGACACCCGGTCCGGGAATCTTCTATGTCCTTACTCGTACCCTCGCTGGAGGTAAGCGAGAGGGCATACTCTCGGCTTTCGGCACTTTCGTTGGCGGGTTGGTTCACGTCGTAGCCGCTGCTTTTGGCTTGTCTGCCGTGTTGGCAGCATCGACTACAGCCTTCGTGGTGGTCAAATTCTCCGGCGCAATTTACCTCGTTTGGTTGGGATTCCGAATGATTCGGACACGAAATGTGCCGATGGATGAGCCCTCTGAGGTATGCGCTACGAATCACGCATTCCGGCAGGGCGTAGCTACAGAGATTCTGAACCCCAAGACGGCTCTGTTCTTCCTCTCGTTCCTTCCTCAGTTTGTGAATCCAGCCCTCGGGCGGGTCGTGCTGCAATTTCTGCTTCTCGGCGTTTTGTCAGTTTTGCTCAACACCACCGCAGACGTGCTGGTAGTCTCCTTTGCCGCCCCGATTGGTGCCCGGCTGCGGTCAAGCGTGCGTTTCCGCCGCAACCAGAGAGTAGCCTCTGGCGTTGCAATGATGGGACTCGGTGCTTTTGTGGCGTTCGGCGACAGTAAATAGACCCCTCGGCGAGAGGGATGCAGACTGCCTGAAATGTCCGTTCCTTCTTCTTCAACCTGCCCAGAATCAAACGGGGAATGGTCTTGCTCGGCGTGCCTCATTGCCGGGAGTTGGCTGGCACGGAACCGGCAGGTCACGTCCGGCTGGTGCCGACCGGCACGGCCAGCGAGGAATCGGTTGACCTCGCCTCCGAGATTTTCAACCGAGTGTTTCGGGGGGTGTCTGAGAAACTGAAAGAGGGGTGAGTCGAATGTGCCTTTTGATGCTTATCAAACTGGATGCTGACACGATGGCCTTCGCGAGCCTACTTGTCAGTATCATTGGTGCTGTAGCTGCCATCTTAGCTGCTTTCTACGCGAACATTGCTGCTTTCTACGCTAAAAAGGCAGCAACCAAGCGCGACCTAACACGGGTGGGGCAGAACACGCAGTACGTTGAGCATTTCAGCAACAAAATTTTAAGCGTCGATACCCCGATACACCCGCAAGAGAAGCAGGAAGAATCACAGGCTCAGCAGGAGCCCTTACAGCCCCAACCAGAGCGGAAAGCTTCACAGGGTCAGCGGGAAGCTTCGCAGGTTCAGGGTCTGCGGGAAGCCTCGCAGGTTGAGGGTCAGCGAGAACCCACACAGGTTCAAACTCAGCGGGAACCTTCACAGGCTCAGCCGCAGCGTATAGCCATCTCTGTTGAGGGTGAAGCTATGGGAGAAGTCCCGCTAGAATTGTTCCTAACCCTGCAAGACTCATCGGCTCGTGTCAGCCGCGTGGAGAGGATAGGCGGAGCCGGAAAGACCCTTGGCTCATCGCCGTGTAAGGCAACTGACAATGCTCTAGTGTTCAAATCCATCCTTGCGACAGAGAAGGTGAGACAGTGGTGGGGGTCAACCAGTGAAGGGGAAGGCAGAAGTGTTCTTAGGGTCTATCTGCTGCTCGATGAAAGCGGGAGAGAGGTCTACCGTGACATCCCGGTCTCAATCGTGGAGGGCTTGAAGAATGTCGGCATAGCTACCTTGGGCCTTTGGACTATCAAGGGAAGCATCTAGCCAATCTGGAGGAAACTCATGATTGGCAATCGGGTCAGTGCCGCTCTTCGAAATGAAGACTTTTGAGCAAGACAGAATTGTATTCACTCCCCCGGATGGAGTGTCTGCCAGTCAATGGATTTCCCGAAAGCCCTGACTGGGATACGAACTGAAGGTTGACGGCTTCAGAGGTCAGGCAATTCGAGACAATCGCGGCGTCCGTCTGCTATCGAGAAACGGAAAGGACTTCTCCAAGAAGTTCCCGCAAGTCGTTGCTGCTCTCGCGGAGGCTCTTCCGATGGGAACGGCCGTTGATGGAGAACTGGTCGCCTTCGATGAAATGGGGCATCTAAGTTTCAATGCGATACAGAATGCAAGTGCCGACGCGAACATCGTGTTCTTCGTCTTCGATGTTCTCGTGCTTCGAGCAAGTCGGGATCATCCTCTGCTACTTTCCGCGAGTTTTGCTGATGAATGGGGAACCTTTCCGACATGGCCAATCTTCGAAGATGGCCCAGTTTTCGATCGAGTGGCCATAGCGGGAGTGGTAACAGACCCCCGCGTATCCAAGTTCGAATGCACTCCGGCCCGCCTGTTGCGTCAACAGGCGAGGGGTTCAGCCCGCTCAAGCGAACTCAGATCGATATCCTCCATGCCAAGTTTCACCGCAACCGCAGCCAGAGCCGTTCTGAGGTGACTGACCCATCCGAGAGCGTAGATGTCCGCGTACTCGCCTTCTACATTCGCGGTGCCAATGCACCGCCCTTTGATCCACGCTCGACGGACAGTGCCGATAGCAGTGAAGTCATCCTCGCCGTTTTCCATGAGTGCCAGGTCCGCGATGAATGAAACGTCGACGCGGAAGCGCGCCAGGGTTTCAACAAAACATCCGAGGCGTTGCGATGACGCGCACAGGACCCTGTAGACGCCCATCGGGTCGTCGAATCGATTTCCGAAGGTTCTGTCTTCCTTGGCATAGGCCCCAATCAGGAATAGCCCATGCGTCGTCGTCTCTGCCGACGCGAAAAAGCGGCCACGTAGGCCGCTTCGATTCGAGATCCATGAATTTACTCCTAACCGCCAACGAGGAAAGCTCGCGCGGCTCCCATGATCTCCGGCGCCACTTTCTCCAGATCGTTTTCCCGCATGAGCCGAAGCGGTACGCGGTCACCGAGCTCCGGGTTCAGGCCCGTTAGCCACGATTGGATTACGGTGGGATCTTCTCTTTCGGCCAGCAACAGCTTTGCGCCAAATGCCGGGGGAGCGGAAGAGGCATCGCGTGTACATGTCGTTCATGTTTCGGAACGGGTGGCTGTGCCAGTTCCTCGAAGAGGATCTCAAGACTTCCCCGCCCAGAAAAGTCGCCCTCGGCAGCCAGGAAAAAGTGAGGGAGATGGCTCGACGCGGCGGAGCCGCCATGAGCCTGGATGTACTCCAGGCGCTTGACCACGGGATTGAGATCGGCCGAGGTGGGATATGGCTCGAGCTCTCGGACGAGCAATATCAGAAGCTCCGGGTTCGGTGAAGCCAGTTGTTATCTAACTCATCGGGGTTAAGGTATGTGCGGGCGGTACGGAAGGCGGGCGGACAAGCAGCGCATCGCTGCGGCGATGCAGGCGGGCTACACGAATGTATTCGAGGAAATCCCGCCCTCGTTCAACGTGGCCCCACAGACTTTGCAGCCCGTCGTCCGCCTCAGCCGGGATTCGGGCGAACGCGAACTCGCTCTGATGCGTTGGGGCCTGATTCCATGGTGGGCGAAAGACGGCAAGATCGGTTTCAGCACGATCAACGCCAAAGCGGAAACGTTGAGTACGAGTCCTGCGTTTCGCGAAGCATTCCAGCGACGACGATGTCTCGTCCCGGCCGATTGGTTTTAAGAGTGGATGAGGATCGATCCGAAGGCCAAACAGCCGTTTGCAATCACGCTGAAGGACCAATCAATGTTCGCGTTCGCGGGGCTGTGGGAGTCCTGGAAGGACAAAGCCACCAGCGAACGGTTGTACACGTACACAATCGTGACGACCCATCCTAACGAAGTCGTGGCACACCTGCACAATCGCATGCCTGTCATTCTGTCGCCGAAGGACTACGATCGGTTTTTGGCGCCGGTCGATCTCGCCCACCTACCAGTCGATCTCCTCCGACCATTTCCAGCCGACGTGATGACGGCCTGGAAGGTGAGCAAGGCTGTCGGCAACGTAAAGAACGATGACCCCAGTCTCAACGCGCCGATTTGATCGCGGTGCGGAAGAATCTGGAACGTAAGGGCACTGAAATTGATGGGCTCCTACGATTGCTCTTCGGGCCAACATGATCGCTGGCGCCAGAGGTCACAAACGAATGCTCACCGACCCCGCTCCGCACAATTCAGACCTTACCGGTTTTCGCGAGAGTGACCGGATGACGACTCTCGAGCTGCCGGAGAACGATGGCCTGCCCGCGATAGCAAAATCCATCGAAACGGCAATGAAGGCCGAGCAGACCGCAAACGTCCGCAGAGCCTGTGCCGATTTCGTCAGAATTGAATCGAAGTTCTACGAAGTGTCGGATTGCAATGTCAGGGTACTCGCCGCCAAGCCGTTAAAGGTGAGGGAGCAATGGACGATGGAGCTTTTCGGAGACTACGCTCCTGAGACAATGGTGATCAGGGTGTGGATGCGAACGGCGGTGCGGAAAGAGATCACGTCCTTCGGCACATTCCTGAGCACGCTCTGCCATGAATTCTGCCATCATCTCGATTTCAAGAAATTCAACTTTGCGGACTCCTGGCACACGCGCGGTTTCTACGAGAGAGCCGCGGTTCTTTACCATCATGCGCGAGGCACGCCGCGGAAGCGACTCGTCTGGGCTCCAATGTCACGCGGGCGCTGGCGGATTGATTGGCAGAGGACAAGGCGGAGCACCGAGGGCGTCTCATAGGGAGAAAGGACAACGGCCAGGAACTCGTTTCGGGGCCCTCGCGTTATGTCAATAATTGGGAAGGCGATCCGGTTGTGGCCAGATCGAAAAGGACATGATGAAAGCGCTTGAGTCTCAGGTAGCCGTGGTGACGGGCGCCGGTCGTGGCGCCGGCGAGGCCATTGCGATTCGTCTGGCCTCAATGGGAGCGCACGTAGTTCTTGTGGCCCGTAGTGCCGACCAACTTATTGGAGTCCGCGACAGGATCGTCGGGGCTGATGGAACCGCGCACGCGTTTCCCTGCGATCTGACGAAAGCGTCGGCCGTGGCAGAATTAGGGACTGCCGTGGCAGAGCAGCATAGACGCTGCGATATTTTGGTGAACAACGCCGCCATCGGCATGGATGGAACACTTCTGCACGAAACCAACTACGAGGAATGGGACCTGATCTTCGATACAAACTTGCGCGGTCCTTACCTTATGATTCGTGCCCTCGCACCCCTGATGATTTCCGCCCGCACCGGCCAAATCATCAATATCTCGTCGCTGGCCGGCCGGAACCCGCTTCCGAAAGGAGCGGCGTATGCCGCGTATCTCAGTGCAGGAGACTTCCAAATGCGATGATGAGCGGCAAAGTTCCCGCGATGGTGGCGACGAACCATATCCAGAGCCCTGAGCGGAGGCACCACTGCCGGCTGAGGGAGAGGGCGGCGTCAGCGATCAATGCCGTCGCACCCCATGAACCTGCGGCTTGATCGAAGATCCAAAGCATTTCTTCTTCGAACCGCAGACGGAACGTCACGGGATGTAAACGAACGAGACAACGATACAAGCCGCGGATCGGGATGTTCCATTGAAGAAACCTAGCAGCATAGCGGCGTGCTCAGACGCTCTCATTCCTTCTAAGTAGCGTGTCGAGTCCTGCGAGGTCGCCCAGAACCCACAGCTCAGCGATAACCCCGTCCTTGCATCGAAATAAGGCCGCTCCCAGCCATGAGACGAGTTTCCCTGTTGGCTGAAAGCCTCGAAACGGAGCGACATGGAGGCCCGAGAAGCGCATTTTGGCGAACGCTCGCTCCGCTTCGGTGACGCACTCCAAGATTTCGCATCGATATTCCGCGAGTGCGCTCCTTACCGACCGTACGTAGTTGCCGAACGCGTTCCAGCCTTCCAACTCGTCCCCAAGAGATCCTTTGAAAACGAAAGCCGGACTCAATAAATCGGGGAGGCAAGACAAGTCACCTGCATTCCAGATGCGCTCGTAGAACGCACGCACAAGTTCGTTGGCGGGCGCAGGATGCGCGAGTGCCTGGATATTATCAGCGCTCATCATCTCTCCGAACCACGAACATAAACCCTGGCTTTATGCTAAATCGCCAACTCGCGTTTCCACGCCCTGGAGGTCTGGAAACGTTATTTGGCCTGTTCTCATCAACTGACAGCGGGCGGTATGTCGCGGAATACCGGTTTCATTTCGTTTTTTTTTTTTTTTCAACAGG
>Ga0207105_1280_pt1 | contig 10687 bp, 3 predicted proteins | sample Alteio_BWMinHeat_77_FD_153569 | JGI IMG/M metagenome (GOLD analysis project Ga0207105, IMG submission 153569) | Enriched cells from forest soil in Barre Woods Harvard Forest LTER site, Petersham, Massachusetts, United States -... | ecosystem: Environmental > Terrestrial > Soil > Temperate forest >... | reverse complement strand
AAGAATAAATCGGCCCGGAAATATATTAAAAGCACTTAGGGAACAAGATCAAGGTTTTAGTGACTGGTGGCTCCAACAGCTAATGTTGGTTCAGCGCTTTGGATTTAATCTCAGCGTTAATCTATTGGATATATCAAAACTTGAACTGGAAGGGGTTCACGATGGACTTGTTCATCCGATTTTAATTCAATCTTTTAAAAAATTTCACGATAGCGAAAGATCAAAGGAAGTTCTTCCGAAGGATTGGACTGAAGATGATTGGAAAGAAGTCATTACTGCTTTAGAGAAATCTGCTAGTAATTCCGACCATATCTCAGAAAATATCGGCAAAGGGATTTTTGCCCTTCCTATCGGATGGAAGAACCACGCTGCAGGCCTTGTCATTCTCAATAATCTTTTGTGTAAATGCGACCGCAGTGGTGAATCTCCAGGAATCAGTGTATGTACTATTAAGAATCAAGGCAAACTAACGGATGTATTAACCGAATTTATTCTTGCAAGACAATCTATTGAAACAACAGGAAAAGATCTTTTCTTTAACAAGATGAACAAACTTCTCGGTCTTAATAAAGTTGCCTATCTCGCTCATAAAAAACAGCCAAGCGGCAATTGTCCGGGGTCTTCTCTCAAGCTCATGATTGAAGGCACAATTTTCTTGCAATTGTGCAAAAAAGGCATTGATTATGATACAGCCCAAGAGGAAGCACGAACATTTTATCATGCGTGGTCAAGTTGTGATCGTGAGCAAGCTATTAATGCAGCACTTCAATCCTTAAATACAATTGAGACCAGTCCTCTTCCTGAAAACCTCAAAAAGCAAATGAATCAGATTTCTCAAGAGGTTTTGACCAAGGTTTTTGAAAAATGTATTTTAGGAAAACCTTCCAGCACGCGATTTAGGATTGTCACAGCTATCATGCAAACCTTGCAATCTGTTGGAGCAAAATCACAATTTAAAACTCTAGAAAATTCCATTCTTCAAGTGATAAGGAGTAAAGAAGGCGAAAAATTTGTTATTGAAGCTTATCAACAAGGCCATGAAGAAGCTTTTAAACTTTTGTTAAATTTTGGCGCAAATCCCAATCTTGTCAATGATCTAGGAAGTTCTCTGCTCTACGATGCATGTTTTAATGGCAAAGAAAATATGGTTAAGCTTTTAATCCAAAATAAGGCCGATGTGCAGAAGAAGGATCCTTACGGAAGCTCACTCCTAGGCGCCCTCAGCAGTGGAAATGAAAACATCGCCAAGTTTCTTCTAGAAAATGGATTTAATGTAAAAAACGAAGAAGGAGAATATCTTATTTTCAATGCTTGTGAGTTACAGAAAAAAGCTATTGTTGAACTTCTTCTTAAATATGGTGCTAATATCAACGCAAAAGAAAAGGGATCCAGTAAAAAAACAGTGTTGGCTCAAGTCTGTATGAATGGCGATGCTGATATTGCCGAACTTTTGATAAAAAAGGGCGCAGACTTAACCATCACAAATTCTAACGGCAATACACCTCTTGCACTTGCTGCTATGAAAGGACATGATAATGTCGTTAAGCTCCTCGTACAAGCAGGCTCTGTAGTAAACGCTACAAATAATAAAGGAATAACTCCGCTAGCACTAGCTTGTAAAAATGACAAAAAAGAGTGCGCAAAGCTTCTCATCGAAAACGGGGCGAATGTGGACGCTAAAGATGAAGAGGGCAATTCCCTGCAAACAAAAATTCGCTCCTGGTTTTCTGAAGAAGAAATGAGTTTGATGCAAGCTGAGGCTAAGAAAAAAAGTTAAAACCACTTTTTTTTCTTTTTCAGCAAAAAAACACATTTGTACATTCCCAAGCGTTTATATTATCATCTTCTCAATAAAGCTAAATATTAACATGTATACCGAACGCGACTCAAAAATTGGCATTTGGGCAGTGCCAATTTTTGAGTCGCGTTCGGTATAAAACTCTTTGGAAAAGTTTATGGAAAAATCTAACTCTTTTTGGGGACTCTACAATCAACTGAAAAAAGGCAAGTTTGTAGACCTAACTCATCCTTTCGATGGAGACATCCCTCACTTTGAATTATCTGAACCGATGCATATCGAAACGATAAGAACAGTAGAAAAAAATGGCTTCTTAGTGCAACGCTTCCAATTTGAAGGCCAATGGGGCACCCATGTCGATGCACCGGTGCATTTCTTTGAAAATTTACGCACCTTAGATCAAATTGAAGTAAGCGAAATGCTTCTGCCTTTAGTCGTTCTTGATGTGCACGAGCAAGTAAGGCAAAATCCAGACTATGCAATCACTTTAGAAGATGTTTATGCCTGGGAAGGGCGCAATGGAGCAATCCCTCACAATGCCTTTGTTGCGCTTCGAACTGACTGGAGCCATCGTTGGCCAGATGATGCTAAGATGCATAATCGCGACAGTGAGGGCATTCCACATACCCCTGGCTGGAGTTTAGATAGCTTAAAATATCTCTATGAAAAGAGAAAAATCAGAGCTTCTGGTCATGAAACAATCGATCCAGACACTGGTATCAGCGGAAAAGTCACAGGATGGGCGTGCGAACGCTATATCCTTGGGCTCAACTGTTATCAAATTGAGATGCTCACAAACTTAGACCGGTGCCCAGAGGCTGGCGCCCTCATTGTGTGCACCTTTCCTAACGCAAAGAATGCATCCGGTTTTCCAGCCAGAGTTTTTGCAATTGTGCCGTTGTGATGAAGTTGTTCATAAAGCAATAGCAAAAAACACTATGCATTGAATCTTTTTTAGAAAAAACAATAGAAACAAAAAGATAGTGAGTTATACCGCACAGCTTTAGCAGCTATCAGATTTGAATGGTATCAATAGATGCAATTATGATAGCATTCAAACTTTTTTTATTTTATATACCATCAATCTTTTTCCCGCATAATTATTGAAAGAATTAATTGATTATTATTGAACAGGTAATAAATTTATGACTTCACATGTTTCAAAAAATTTTGAGCAAGCTTGGGAAATTTATCTTTCATTAGCGAATGAAAAAGAGCCAATGGAAAAGCTTCTAAAAGATAAAACAATTCAAGAAGCTTGTTTGAAAATTTTCTTTGAATATGCTGATGAAGCTCGCAAATTGACCGTATCTTATCCGTCAACATATGATTATATAGCAAAATTTGCTAAAAATTACATTGAGAATAGTAAATCGAAGGGTCTAGCATTAAAAACATTTAATCTCTCACCCGACTGGACCTCACCTGAAGCTTTGATCAAGGCTGTTCAGCGTCAAGATGTAAAAGCCATTGAAATTTTGTTAGCTATAGGAAAGCATGATGTAAACGCTCAAGATTCGAATAGCAAACGCCCGCTTGTTTACGCTTTAGAAAGCGATAATTTTGAAATTGTACAACTTTTATGTAATTCAGGTGCAGATTTTTCTCTGGATTTGGATGAAACCGGAATAGATGGGGTTCGATGGATAGCTGAACATGTTGGATCAGTGAAGCATGAAAAATGTCGAAATTATTTTTGGATATGGCTATGGCGAAGGGATTTATCCGATAAAATCGATGAAAACTATCGTTTTTCTATAGATTTAATGAGGGGGATTTTATATCACCAAAAAGATAGTGAATTGTTATCTAACTTACAAAAACATTGTTCTATTTACGACAACTCCTCTGAGTTTAAAAATTTATTTTCAATTTGGAAAAACCCCAATTTACTTACTCATCATTTATCTTCAACAATTTTTAATTCACCTAAAAAAATTGAAGAAACTCTCGAATATTTATTGAAAAGTCCCGGGGAAAATTTTGTAATAAATTACCCAAATCTTTCATCACGCTTTTTCAGTTTAACGATGAAGTCATCAGAATTTTCATTCGATTTAAGAAAGCGTTGGATTGACAAATATCCCCACCTCATCCAAGGACCTCAAGGGAAACAACTTCTTTATCAAGCTATTAAGTCTAGTAACTATCAAGCTGCCAAAGATCTTATTAAAGCAGGCGTAAAGATTAATGAATCTTATAACAGTCCTTTAGTCGTTAGATTAAATTATGGAAAGCTTTCGACGGCAGAACATCCTTCTTTGATGCCGCCTTTGACACACGCATTATTAAAAAAAAATTATGAAATAGCAGAGTTTATGCTTCATGAAGGGGTTTTAGTCGATGTCTTAAATAAAAAGAATGAAACACCTTTGCAAACGATTTTCAATAAAAAAGGCAAAGAACACCGCTATCTCGATGTTATGGAATGGTTAATTAAAAGAGGAGCTAATCCAAATATTAAAAACGCTGACGATCTAACACTCTTTGAGTGGACTGTTGAGACTATCACTGAGACTGGAGGGTGGGAATTAGTCTCTCTATTATTGGATAAAAATGCGATGTTGTCTCCAGAATATAGCAAAAAACTACTCTTAAAAGCTATTGAAACTACGGACAAAAAGAACATCGCAAAAATCCTGGAAAAACATAAAGACCCGTCTGCTTTTATTAAAATTCCTTTAACATACAATGAAATTGAGGAAATTTTACATCTACCAAAAGTTATTGAAAAAAAAGACTATGAAAAAGATTTGAGACAGAAAATTAACGGATCAACACTAGGACACCTATTAGGAGACGAATTTCTAACGCAAAGCCCTTATGCAGGGGAGGCTAGAAGTGTCTCTTTGGATTTCATGGAATCATTAGTCTGTCATATAGGGTCAAAATATGGATCGAGATTTAAAAAGAAAACTAGATCAATTTTTCAGGATATGGAAAGCAAGCTTCGCGAAGCTAAAAAAATTAGTGTGCTATTGGAAAGACAACAACACGATATCGCAGAAAAAGAAGTAGGACGGCTGAAGAAATTAAGCCTTCGTTTAAGAGCTGCATTTACGAATTTACCGGAGGGGGAAAGTTTACTTTTACCGTGGGGTTGGAGAGATACTACAGGCGGGCATGCAATGTTAATCGATTGTGTCAAGAAATCCGATCACATGATCTTTTATGTTTATAACACAGGATCGGGAATCGATTTTCACGAAAGTGAAACAGATGCATTTGAAAGACATGTTAACACAGTGAGAACTTATAAAGTCCCCCTCGAAGAAATTGCGGACCTGGAACTTCTCCAAGCGCTGTATGAGCCAATAGTTCTTGGACATTTTTTTGGCAAAGATTTTCTTGTATATAAGGCAATAAATCTTTACGAAATTTTAAGTCAGTATCAGATTTTTTATCAAGACATGCAAAAGAGCGGTGAAGAGGGATTTTTAGGCCTTTGGATGAGGCCGCAATTGAGCGGCACCTGTTCTATGCGATGCATTTTAGCTTATATTGCCCATAAAATTGGACGCCAAGAATACGATAAATTTAAATTATATTTTGGGAGTGAGGTTATTCAATTTGCCTTAGAAGAGAATCGTGAAAAATTTAAAGAAGATTACCGATTTGCTATCCTTTTGAAAAATATTGAACCTAACTTTGTGAGAAAAGCCTCTAAAAAAATGCGGAAAGATCTCAAGAATCTTGGTTTTACGGCCAGCCAAGAATTTTTGAGAGAAAATGAAGAGTTACTTATAAACTTTAAGGCCATTCAAAAAGCTTTGGATGAAATTTTTCCTGCCAAGCCTACTACTTCTAATCAATCTGTTGAACATGAAACTTGTATTTCTCTAACCGATGAAATGCTGAAGAATTTTGTGAAAATTTCAGTAATAGAAAGCGCTTCTGGTATTAATGAGAGTCAATCCGAAGAGAATGAAGAAGCCCCTATACTACTCTCAATGCCAATTATTGAATGGGAAGATATAAGAGAGGCATGTGACCTTGTCCAAACTTTTAAATCCTTTGAATACTATCTTGCTTTTTACGAAAAAAACTATCAAGATGAATCCTGTTTATTTTATCGAAACTTTTATCATAGAGTTCGCAGAAGTTGTTTTAAATTCACCACAAAATCCTTCTTACACTCAACTTTTAAACAATTTAGAAAAGGATCCGCAAAGTTGTGAAAAGATCATCGACAACCTCCTAAAGGCTGCAAAAATGATTTTTAGGTTGAAAGAAAGTACATGTGATTTAAATTCTTCCCATGCTATCGCTTCCAATTGTGCTCTGGCCATTGCTTGGCAATTAGGGGTTATGATCGAAAAAGGGCGAGAAACTTTTGTTCATTGTAAGTTAAGCGAATATAATCTTTATGAAAGCCGTAGCGTCACAGCTTTTAATAAATCCAAAAGCGGCGCTTGCATAATTGACAATCAAGAAATTGATCATTTCTTCACAATGAGAAAATTGTTGGATAAATGTAAAAATCCTCAAGTCAAAAAAGAGCTTTTTAAAGTCACAGGTGTTTCAGATCCAATCGAAAGGTCATCAGGGATTTCACAACGGCAACATTCACATTTTTATCTTTCTAAGGATAGCGGAGATTACCGGCTTGCAGAAGCCTTTGGAAAACAAATAACTGATTGGACTGTAGCTGATAGACTCTATTGGAAACAAATGGGCTCTCTCAAAGGAAAGAGTCTTCCATTTGATTTAGAACAATGGCGTGTGATATGGAATTATATTAATGGTAATCTGCCTGAACACTTACTGAAAATCCGAGACATTGCATGGTTAAGCCAAATCACTCAACCTGATGTTCGAGGGATATATCTTTCTTCATCGACATTAAAAATTAATGGACCGAGACTTGAAATTGTTCCTGAAAAAATTCATGAAAAACCTATACCTCTTCGTTTAATTTTTAATCTTGAAAAAAAGAACGACTTTGGGTCATTTTCTGATGCGTTTTTAGTGTCTCGTATAGAAAATGTTTCTCAAGATGTTACCTTACCCCTGTTTTACGGCAATCGTAGCACGAATGAGTTTTTTTGAAAAACAAAATGAATTAACTTGTAAAGTTCATCCTAACTATCATGAGCTAAGCACGGTTCTTTTATCATCAACTATAGCCCCTTCACTCTCATTTACAATGTTTATAGATTATTATGAAGATCATTTTGATCTATTGCTAAATCCGCACGATAGGATTATTTTTTTTCAAATTTTATTTAAACCTTATAACTTAATAGATGAACCGACTGGATGGAGCTTTAGCGAATTTCAAGCCTTTTTTAAAAAAGGTATTGATTATTTTCAGGACAAAATTAATGTAGACGATGAAAAAGAGAAAAGCATCGATGCGCTTGCTTTTTTGATTGAATGCCAACAAAAATTCATTTTGTCTCATCAAAAAATCATTAAAAAGGAAGGGAATCCTCAAAAAATTCTTGAATCCAATAATAGACTTTCAGAAGTGCAGGAAAAGATTAGAGAACAGCTGCAAAAGTCTTACGCCCAAAATCCTTTTTTTCGCATCCACTTGAACTATGCATTAATTGAAAGCTATTCTTCCCATTCAGAGCTAAATAATCAACAAGCCGTTGAATTGGTTTATACCATCACTGAAACAAGGCGTCTTTCAGTTCTTTATGGGCAAAGGACAATAATGCGTAAAACAAAAAGCTATGAGGCGATCAATCAGCTCTTTCATCAACGTCAATTAATTTTAAAAGGATTGTTGAACAACAGACAAAATACTGAAAAGTTGATGAATAAAATTTTCACCGATTTTTTAGGGAATTATAAACACCGGAATTGGACAGAAAAAGATTTTCCTATTTTTAAAATTCAAATTGATTCAGAGAATGAACTTATTTTTAATACCCTGACAGGTCAGATTCTTTTGAATGACAACGAAATGAAGCCTACTCTTAAAGATATTAAGGACTCTTCACTTTATAAAATTTTGATAAAAGAACCGATTATCATGAGTAGCGAAAAAAATTCCACTATTGAGGGTTCTGATCAACAAGGTGAATTCCGCATGATCCTTAGAGGATCTTCCATTAAGAATTTTGAACGAAAAATTAATGGAGAATGGTTTGAATACAGGGAGTTTGCAGAAAAAATGCCTGTATTTCCTCAATCTGAAAAATTAATCATTTGGAAATCGCTAAATTCCAACAATCCTAATTATTTGATTTGCTATCCAGACCTTAAAATGAAATATCGTTTAAAGTCAGATGGGTATTTTGTTTGCGCAGCTGATGAAAAAAATTATGAATGTCTTAAACCAAAGGACAACGATGGAATACAGAAATTTGATCCCAATGTTGCGATCTGGAAGGAAAAGTCTTTAGAGGAAGGAATCAAACCCAAAATATTATTGGAATTTCCTAACTATACGGATGTTGATGGCAATAGGATCGTTTTTGAGAGAGAATTGAGGACTTTTCCAAATGGTATAGCAAAAGAATGTTGGGTTTGGAAAAATCGCATCATCTCAGAAAATCAAGTCTTGGTTGGAATTAATAACTTTCATCGCTATTTGATCTTGGAAACACTTCAAGGTGAAAAAGAGGTTTTAATAACAAAAATTCCTTATAAAGATTTAGATAAAGACATTCGTGAAAGTACAACGTGCATCCAAATATTCCTAAAAAATGAGAAATTATCCACAACAGATCCGGAACATAATGCCGTTATTGCTTATTTGATTATGGCGCATTCTGGAGGTCCTAAAGCTTATCGAATGGCTTTAAATTACCTTCAAAAAGCTTATCGTTTCGAACGATATCAGGATGAGGACTTAAGAATATTGGGATGGATCTTCAATTTGCCGAAAGAGACTTTGAATCATATCCCGGATGCCGAAGCATTAAGGCTTTACACAGCTTGGCTTGTTTTAGACAATTTTAATAGAAATCCCGTTACCTATCAGAGAAAACAAAATAAAGATGTAGAATCAAATCTGCCAAGTTATAGGGGTGATCAAGGAGGATGGACTAGATATTGGAATAATGATTGGACTTGGAGTGAAGACCAAGAACATGAAAATTTCTTAACTCAATGCATAAGATTGTACAAAACGTATCTATCTAGGATGGATATAGTTCAAAATGATTTGAAACTTCATAATCTATTAGACACTAGAGAATTGTTACTGTTGGATATAAATTTTTCTCGATTACCACCTTCTAGTGTTGGCTTTACGAAAAAACTACCTATAGAGTTTGTGCCTAACCTAGAAAATCTTGATGTCATATTGCCAAATGAATACCGCAGTAACAAAAATGAACAAAGAAGAATAGATTGCGTATTTGGATTGTCATTTAAAACTCAAGCTAAAGAGCAATTAGTTTTATATTTTCGCAAGTTTTATCGAAAAGCTATCTCCAGAGATTCTCAAGAAAGAAAAGAAATTAGAAAACTTATTGCAAACATGAAGCAGGATATCAAAGATCAAAATCCTACATTAAGAATGATTTTAAGCCTAGTATTAGAAATTACCGAATATGAAAACAATGTAACGGATGTCAAGCCATTACCTGAAGCATATATAATAAAACAGCTTGTCGATGACATTATAAACGCCAGAGGCATGGAGTTCGACATAAACGCTAGAGGCCTGGCAGTCGAAAGCAATAAACGAAAAGTTGCTTTAGCCAATTTAAATCAACTCTTAAGCCAATACTACAAAAATGCTTATAGCCAACCTATTGTTCGTGAAGATAGAACCCCTTTAAGGCCTTCAAAACCCCAGCTTGTCGATGTAAAGAATGTATCAAAAACGATTTCACAAAAATTGGAGTGGCCTAAACTGCTCCTTTTTTCTCCTTCCGGCCAAGATGTGAAAAATCCCTTTGAGCTCCTTTACCATGACAATTTTCGCACTGAAATACAGATCAAAACCGATGAAATCAAACCCGATTATTTTGAATTTCAAACAGATGATGATTTTATTAAAAATTCTATAGATAATTTCAATAAAGACTATGAAATCGGGATGAAGAAAAATTGTTCTCAGCCTCAGCATATCTGTTTAGATAAGCAAAAGCTATTAGAACAGATCAATCCCGCTTCAAACTTTGTAAAAGAAATGAATCATAATAAAAGAGAGCTGCAAAAACTAAAACTAGAGCTATTGTCTTTTGCCAATCAGCTCCCGTCAATAAAAGAAGAAGCAATTTTAGTGGAACTTGACCGCTTGGCGCTTCAAAAGAACATTTTAAAAATAAAAGATCTTGTAGGGTTATTTTTGCAGTCAAGCTCTCAAGAGTATCTAAGAATGACCCATATTAAAACAGAAGAGGATATTCAGAGACTGCATCAGATGATCGGCAATTACCTCATACTTGCAACAAAATGCCAACGTCAAAACAAAATAGTGATGGTTTTAGAAGAATTAAAAGATGCTTATGAAAAGGAATCAGAAGAAGATGTTTCATTAATATTGCAATCTATAGGAGATGAGCTAAGCCGAAAAAGACAAATTGATTTCATGAAGGATCCTACAGCCTACTTAGTTTTTGAATATTACTTGAATTTGACACTTAAGGAAGATCAAATACAAGGATTGCGGCAAATGCAGCCTAATCGCGAGCTTCTAATCCCTAACTTTCCAAAAGTCTTGATCCAACGCATTCAAGGAGGGGGTAAGTCGCTTGTTTGGGGGCATCTTCTCGCTCTTCTGAAAGCTGATGGCTATCACCTCAGTATCCACGTGCCGCCTACCCAACAATATAAAACTTCCTTGTACGATATGAGCAATCTTTCAAGGAGGCTTTTTGGTCAAAAGGAAAAAACAATAGTTTTTGATGAACGCTCTGAGCATTTTACAGATAAGTATTTAGATTGGATGATGAATACTTTAACTGATGCAATAGTAAACCG
>Ga0207105_1279_pt1 | contig 10688 bp, 9 predicted proteins | sample Alteio_BWMinHeat_77_FD_153569 | JGI IMG/M metagenome (GOLD analysis project Ga0207105, IMG submission 153569) | Enriched cells from forest soil in Barre Woods Harvard Forest LTER site, Petersham, Massachusetts, United States -... | ecosystem: Environmental > Terrestrial > Soil > Temperate forest >... | reverse complement strand
TGCCACAGAGTATTTTTTCAGGAAGGTATAGAAGCGCATGTCGATCTGCTGCACGATAAAAAATGTGGCGAACGAGGCGAGGAGGAGGCGTGGCGTGGGCGATAGAACTGTAAAGAATGCGGTTTGCGTGAGGTCTTCGGGGCTGGGGGTATACAAGAGATGGATTTGTCCCATCACGCCAAAAAAGATCATGCTGCAAAAGCAGATGAGCGCGGCTTTTCGGGCGCTGTCCTTGCCGAAAAATTCTTGTACGAGGTTGAGACCGGCGATGCTGCCGATCGCAAACACATCGCTGCATGTCACGGTGAAACCGAGGAATGTCATTTGTTTGATCACAAAGAGGTTTGCAAGGACGGCTTGGAGCGCGACCCAGGCGGTGAGGGCCTCTTTGCCCAGCCGGAGCGCCCCTAGGGCAAAGCCAATGACGAGCGCGACATGGAGTAGAAATATGCATTCATTCATCCCAAACAGTATAGAGAATTTTCTCTAATAGATCAACGTCTGATGGGGTTAATGAGGGATGAGGAGATCTGGTTGTCAAATTAAATTTTGAAGATCGGGCGCGGGCACGGAAGGCTCCTAATCTTGTGTTTTCACAAAAATAGCATCTTTTTGTGAAATTCGGGCCGGCGATCGCTTTCACCGCCGGATGAAGGTGGGTTCATAGGGGATGTGTTTCGAGGTGTTTTGAACTTGGTAGAGGGGCGCGATGTCGAGTTTGAGGCCGGCCTTGTATTTTTCGAGGAGTTGCGCAGGGGAATAGTTGTGGAGGGCGCGGTTGCTCGAGGGGTTCACGAGGTTTAAAGGGATGCCCACGACTTTGGAGTCCTCATAGAATAGGCCGATCTTTTTCAGCTTGGCCCGCTTGTCCCAAAGGTCCTCAAAGGTGTTTGGATTGTGGAAGGGCATTTTGAAGAGGTCCTTGCGGATCTCCTCTTTGCGATAGAGGACCATGTCCAGGCTGTTGGGATATTTCCAGTCGACCTCTCCCTGCTTGAACTGCCAGGCTAACACGCCCTCGAGACGGACAAGAGGAGGGAGCGGTTGATCGCAGCTTCTCATGTAGCTCTCCTTGAGATGGGTACTGTGGCTAAAATAGAAACCGTAGGCTTGCGCGGCTTCCAGTGAGCGGATGGAGGCGCTGAGGTCGATGAAATCTTTCACGATCATGTCGTCGACGGCAAAGAGGATATAGGGGCTTTTGGTTTCATAGACGGCTTGCAGGACGAGGGGTTTGAAATCTTCCTGAGGGCGGTCTGATTGGGCGAGGAAGCGCACATGGGGAAAGGCGGCATGGACAGTGCCATAGGCTGTTTGAAATTCCAAAGAGCTTGTCCGGTAGATCACGGTGATCGAGTCTAGAGGGGAGACATATTTTTCCAGCGATTCTAAAAGCGCATGGAGCTGCAAGGGGCGGTCATAGGAAAAAACCACAAGATCTGCAGCGTCGCTAGATAATGTTGTAGAGGGAAGCCCTGAGAGAGGTGAGTAGTGTGGGAGTTTTTTGATGCAGTCTGCGCACGCCCTTTGCAGGGAGCCATTTTTTTTATGATCATTGAGGGGATTGGAGCGGTTGTAAAGATAGAGGATATCCTTAATGAAGCGGCTGTGCGTCCCGGCCATTTCGAGGAGGGGATAGGTGCTGGCGAGGTCTGCGGCCATAGGGAAAAACTTTCCTTCATAGAGAAGATCGGAGAGGCGGATCTTTTTGAACAGGGAGGCGTAAAAGGTGCGGAGATGAGAGGCGCTCCATTCTGCAGAGCGGAAGGCGCCGCTCGCGATCACTTTTTGGGGGAGTTCTTTGCAGATGAGAGGCTCCTGCTTAAAGGATGGATAGTCTAGGTAGTTGCCATAGGTCATCCACACCTCGGGATCGGCATAGACCTTATTGAGGGTTTTCAGCACATTTTCATGCGCCAAAAAATCATCTCCGTCGAGGATAAGCACGATCTCATCATCTCTGCAGCAATGGACTGCTCGGTAGAGGTTGGCCAGCGCCCCTTGGTTGGAAGTGTTGCGCTGCAGGATAAAGCGCGGGGCCAGAGGGGATTCTGAAATGAGGGCGTCCACCTTTGCAAAGGTGTCGTCCGTAGAGCAATCGTCGATATAGATGACGCGGTAATTGGTGTAGTTTTGATCGAGCACCGAGGAGATGTTTTTTTTACAGTAGGCGCTGTTGTTATAGGAGGGGACCACGATGGCAAAAGGCTTTTCAAGAGAGCAGGAAAACTTCTTTTTTTCCTCATTTTTTTGGTAAAAACAAAAAACGAGCCCTATCAGGAGAAGTGGAGCGAACAGTATACCTTTTTTCATAGAGAAAATCCTCTTTTGTAAAGGCCGATTATCCCTTTTGTCCGACTTATCGTCAAAATGCAATTTTAACTCCTTGACTCTGAGTAGGTTGTGGAGAAATTTTATTTTTTATCTTTTCTTAATATACCCTTAACATTTATCATTTAATTTCTTTAAAGAATTAAAGAGAAAGTCAGGCGGCGGAAAGCCTGGCGGAAAGTTAACAAATTTTTCAACAACCTTAAGGAGGTTTTCTATGACAGCACCAACAACAGTACAAGCAACAGATCCAGCAGCCGCAGCAGCAGCCGCATTAGCAGCAGCCGCCGCCGCAATACCAGCAGCCGGTACACCCGCAGCACCCACTGGAGTGGCCGCAAACACAGCGAGTTCAGTTGCTACTGCGCCAGCCCCAACACAAGCGCCAGCAGGTGCTCCAGCTCCAGCTCCAGTAGCGAACGCACCAGTTGCGAACGCACCGGTTGCTAATGCACCGGTTGCTAACGCACCAGTTGCTAACGCACCAGTTGCTAACGCACCAGTTGCTAATGCACCAGTCACAACCACAACACCACCTGTTACTGAGGGTTGGTGCTCTACAACTTGGACAAGCATCAAAGGTTCTTGTTCAAGAGGATGGGACCGCTTTACAACTTTCCTCAAGAGCTTTTTGGCGCTCGTCACTTTCGGTTGGTTAGGAACAGATGCGGCACCTGCTGCTTCTACGAACCAAACACCAACAGCAACTCCATAAGCAGGACGTTGTATTGATTGCTTTAGCTACGCAGGTTTCCTGCGTAGCTTTTTTTGGTCCTAAACTATCAAGGAAATATTTTTATGAGCATACCCAGAACATCAACTAATCAGACTCATAATATCAATTTGGTCCCTCCGCCGCCAGGCACTCGGACAACGATCATGCTAGAACACAATATTGGCGCGCGTGGAGTCCAGGTTACCACTGAAAGTACGATCATTTCAGAAGCCCCTCCTGAAGATACAGGTATTTTTGGTTGCATCATTGGATATTTCACAGGCACATGGGCAGCAATTTGCGATTGGTTTCTCTACGTCTTTCACTTTTTTTTCCCTCCATCGCCGCTCTCTGCCATTACCCAGGTAGCGCTCAATATGCAGGGCAGTATGGAACGCTCTCAGCGGGACCAACGAGACTGGATGGTCCGGCAAGCTGAGCAGAATCAGCGAGCGCTCGAACAAATCATCGCTCGCGGTGTTCCGCGGCCAGCTGATCCTCCTGTTGCCCCTGCGGCAGCAGCGGTTGTCGCTCCAGCTGCAGCGGTACGGCCGATCACAGTTCCGGTAGAGGCTCCGGCCGCCGCCAGAGCTTCTGCAGCGGCTTCTCCATCAGCTGTGGCCCCGATCAATTCCCCTGCGGCAGCGGTTGTCGCGGCTTCTTCGGCAACGCCTTCTAGGAGTGCGGCGCCCTCTTTAGCAGCTACGCCCCTAGCAGCTACGCCCCCCAGGATGCTTTCGGCAATGATGAGTCCTAGGTCGCCCAGCGCAGTGAGTTCTTCAACTTCCAATCCAAGTTCAGCAAGTCTTGAGTTGGCGGCTGACCAAAATCGGCGGTTGATCTTGGTCCTGAATACTCTTTTGGGATTGAGACAGCGTATGTCGGGTACGGTGGAGGAGGCAGTGAAAAGGGACTATGAGGACACTTTGAAGTACACGATCGCGCTTTTGGAGAGACTCTCGCTCCACTCAGAATATTCTCAAGAGGGCTCGAAAGAGGCCCATACTTCTATTCATGATGAAGCAGCTGACCCTAGTGGTGTTTTATTTATCAACGGTGTGGAAGCCCATACTCGCGGTTTGGTGAGTAAGTTAATCCCTTTCACAGGTATAACTGACACGAACTCCAACATTTAAACACAGTAGAAAACTAGAGAACAAGGAACACCCACCCTCTCATCGAGAGGGTGTTTTTTTGTCATATTATTTCTTTTTGGGTTTCTTGGAGGCGAGAGAAAGGTTGGTCCCCTCGGTATCGTCAATCCAAATGGGAGAGGTCCAGCCGATGTGTCCATCTTCTTGGACGACTCGCAGATAATAGTACACAAAAGGAGGTTTCTCTTCGCCGCCGGGCAGCAGGAGCTTGGAGAGCTCCTGAGTGTCGTCATGAGCAAAGTCGATGAAATAGGTTTTGGGATGGAACGTGTGGATCACGGTCCCGTTGCGGATGATACTCACCTCTTTGAGATGGGCGGTGCCTGCGGCATAACCGGTGATGTGCCGGTTGAAGAGGAGGCCCGGTTTGGATTTGGTGTTCAGCTCTCTTCCCATGGAGGCGCCTGCGATAGAGAAGCCAAGGACAATGCGCTCTCCGGTCGTGGCATAGCAGGATCGGTTATAGAGCGCGATCATGAGCGCTTCGCGGGTCTGCTCTGGTGCTAAGATCGCGGTGAGCCCGGCGCTGTACTGCACTTGGTCGCTTTCAAAAAGCTGCGCGTAGATGGCGCGGTCGTCATGGCCGCCGGCAGTAAAACCAAACCGGCAATTCCTATTGAGCGCGTTTCGAACCGAGCCCTCATCGGTAGAAGAGATGCCCGATTTGCCCGAAGCGATGATGGGACGGAGGTTTCCTTCTTTGGCGCTGCACTCGGAAGAGCCCCAGGCGTTGTAGATCTCGACGACCCGCTCAAACTCAGGAGCGAAGTCTTTAAAGTCGGTCTGGACGCCTTTGCCCATGGAGAAACAGGGGATGGCGAGGAGTTCTTTCGGGTTATGGGTCTTGTAGATTTTTTTCAGAAGGTTGGTCTTCGAGTCCTTCTTGCGCATAATCGGTTTGCTGTCTTTGAGGTAGATGAACTGCCGCAGCCCCTCTCCCGGCTCATCGCCGCACCACTGCATGCCTAAAAAGGTGGTGAACCTGCCGTCTTCATTGAACTCAGCGATCTGCGCGGAGATACTCTTCCAGTCCTCGTTGGAGGTCTCATCGGCGCCTTCAAAGGAAGAAGAGGCGAAGAACTGGAGCGACTTTTCATCGCGGAAGGTCCGGAGGCAATTTTCGATATTTTCTGTCGCATCAAACTTATCAGATTCTGCGTGCAGCATTCCCCAATAGGCGTTCTTGTCGCTCTCGGCAAAGCATTTGATAGGGGCCGAGTAGAACTTTTCATGCGAATGGGCATTGTAGAGCTGGATCTTGTAGATGCCCGGCTCATTGAAGTAGAGGGTCGGGAGGTTGATGAACCCGGTCTCGGGAACAAAGAGCTTCCAGGTGAGATTTTCGCGCAGGTGTTCATAGCTCAGCTCAATGAGGGTTCCCTCGGGGGCGTTGTTGGTCAAGTTTCCGAACTGATCTTCAAAGCGGACCAGTACATCGAACCGTTTGTTTTTTGCGACGATCGAGGGGACGACCATGCGCAGATTTTGGAGCTTTCCGCCGCGGACATCGAGGTTGAACACTTCGGGCTCTTTAAACTCGCCTTTGCCCTTCGGATCGATATAGAGATAAAACGAGCGTCTGCGCTGCACGACGGTCTGGGAGCGATTTCCTTTGTCTTTGGCTTTATCGGGAGACCCCATGAAGATCGTCACAGTATCGCCGGCCTTGACCTCGGAGGGGAGGATGAACTCAAAATAGGGAGTGAAATGGCCGGGAGGCTGGGAAGCCTTGGCAGCGATCGGTTTTCCATCGGAGAGCTCGGCCCAGATGAGATTTTTTTTCTCTTTGAGGTTGGTCTGGGGCATTTCCCAGTCGATCTCGCGCCCCTTGCTCAAGAGGTCAAATTTGAGCTTGGTCCCCTTAGGGAGCGCCGTGGCGGTCGTATAAGAAAACTTCCAGGTTAGGACATCGCCCGCAAGGGCATGGCTGGGCTCGCACAAACAGATGGATCGTCGCATGGTGGTACACTCCTCAATAACCCCAGAATTGTGCCTAAAGAGGGATTCTTTTGCAACAAGGGATTAGGAGTCTCCCAAAACGTGCCCTTGCCCCTGCCCGTGCCCCATTAATTAATTAAACTAAGAGAGAGGGAGAGAGATGGAAGGGGAAGAGGAAGAAGAAAATCGGGCAAGGGCACGTTTGGGATATCGTCGATGCCTATTTTATTTCCGTTTTCTTGACATTTTAAATAAATTTTTTGTATTATTTTTCCTTAAATAGGGGGTTGTATGTCAATAGGAGCAATCATGAGAACGCCTACGCCTGAGCAGCGTTCACTGACACTGAAGCCAGTTAATGGGCTAAAGAGCACGAGCATAAATGTCCTCTGTAAGCGCAGTTATGAGGGGGCAGAAAATGAAGGGCCGCTCAAGAGGCGTTCTCCATGTTCTCCTCAGGTTTCTCGAAAAATTGAATTGTTGAGGAGCGCTAGTGAGGTGGGGAATTTAAGTAACCTGGAAGAACTGCCTTCGGCAGGAAGGAGATTCTCCGAAGGTGTAACGACTCTTTGTCCACCGTGTAGCTCGCTTGAGCCGGCGCCAAGAGAGCAGGATGGCGGCGAGCGCACCGTCCAAAAGACCTCACCTTCCCCTGAGCGCGGAATGCGCGAAGAGGATCTGGAAGCCCTGAGAATGCTAGAGAGTTCGGAACTCGTGCGTCAAGCCTCGACGAAAAACTTTGTTGCTCTTGCCGCACATATTACTGTGACACGGAGCAGCATTGAGGGGCTTGATTTACTCATGGCAAAAAAATGCTCTAGAAAAGGAGCGGGGGCTCTTGGAGTTAAGTTGACCTTTACGGGAAATCCGATTGAGCAACTCGCTAAGGAAAGGATGAAGGATCCTAATCCGTTTTTTGAGGGGTCGCATGCGGAAGCTGTCTTATTAACTCGTCGAACATCGAATGGAAGTATCAAGGTCACGGGGCAATCGCTTCACTTTGCCATAAAATTCATTGAAGACGAGCAATTTTTCGGATCCTCGGAAAGGGAGCAAAAAAACCGATGATCGCTCCTTGATTTTATAGAGGATTGATCAACTGTATGGAGAGCGTTACGGGAAACCTTTTGTTCCAGCGAATAATAGTTGTGTGGAAATAATCACGACTCAGGAATCTACAATCTACAGGTTCTCATAGTCTCAAGATTCTTTCTTGAGGTGCGGGGTGATGCGGATCTTTTCGATGGACCGCTCATCGGAGCTTAAGACTTCGATGTCGTAGTCGTCGAGGTGGATGCGCCAGCCTTTGGAGGGGATCGCTCCGGCCCTGTGGAAAATATAGCCCCCGATGGTGTCGTACTCAGGGCTGGGGGGGATTTTCACTCCGAGGTCCTCTTCGATGTCGACGATCCCCATTTTGGCGTCGACGATCCAGCCTCCGGCCGGAAGCGTGCTAAAGAGAAGCTGCTGCTCAATGTCATACTCGTCGGCGATCTCTCCGACGAGTTCTTCAAGAATATCCTCAATCGTCACGATCCCCTCGGTGCCGCCATATTCGTCGACGACGATGGCGAGGTGGATCTGCTTGCTGCGGAACTCCTGAAGGAGGTTGGAGATCCTTTTTGTCTCAGGGGTGTAGAGGACGGGCTTGATGAGCTTCTCGATTGAATCCTGCGAGGCGCTCTTGTTTAAGGCGTGCTTGAGGATGTCTTTGTAGAGGAGGACTCCGATGATGCGGTCGACGGTGCCCTGGTAAATCGGGATCCGGCTGTAGCCCTCTTTTAAAAAGTGGTCGATCGCCTCGTGGAGGGTCGTGTCGGACGGGAGGCTGAAGACATCGATGCGCGGGACCATCACCTCGCGCGCCATCCGGTCTTTGAACGAGGCAATTGAGAGGATCAGTTTTTGTTCGTTGTCGTCGAGCGGCAGTTCCGATTCTTGAAGGATTTCTAAGATTTTATCGCGGACCTTTACTGCTCCGTAGGGTGTTTTTTGTTTGGGGATGGTCCGTTTAAGGAAGTTGAGCAAGAGGGCGGAGAGCGGGGAGAAGAGGGTGAGGATCAGAGAGGCGAGCGGGGCGACGAGCCGGAAAAAGAATTGGGGTTTGGCGGTGGCAAAAAGCTGGACGGCATATTCAAACACGAGCCAGAGGCCGACGGTGAGGGCGCCGATGCCGGTGGCATAGAGGATGTTCACATGGCCGGTCTGAAAATCGAGCGTTGTCGTGAACGGCGGTTGAAATAGGAGGAAGAAGAAGGCGCTGATCGTATAGCAAATGATGAGGATGAACTTGGCGATGTTGATGGTGAAGAGGAGTCCTTCCCATTCTCGGTTTCCGAAGAGGGGCTTGAGGGCGCGGTGGAAAAAGAAAAGCGATGAGATCGTCGGGAACTCTTTTTTGGCGTGGAGCTTCCCAAAGCGCTGCAAGGCGGTGTTGATGCCGGATAGAAGGGTGGCGAAAAGGAGGAAGATGAAGACAAAGAATGGACTTTCTATCGACATAACCTAATCTATAGGGGCTAACTTTTTCTTTTTCAAGAGGAGTTTCTTGGCCTTCAGGAGCTTCAGGCACCGGTTTTCCTCTCTTTTCATCCGGCGGCGGCCTAGCTCTTCGAGGTCGTCGTAGCCGAGGAGGTGCAGGATGCCGTGGATGAGATAGCGGGTGGCTTCCTCATAGGGATCAAGGCGATGGTCTTCTGCATACTCGAGGGCGGTCTCAGGACAGATAAAAATTTCACCTAAGCAGAACTTTGCGTCGATGGGGAAGGAGATGCAGTCGGTGGGCGCGGGATCGTTAAAGTATTTTTTATGAAGGGCTGCGATTTTTTTTTTGCTGACAAAGTGGAAGGCGATTTCCTCGCAGGCGGCCCTCTTAGCTCTGAGGAGGAACAAAGCAGCGGCCTCCACGGATGCGGAGGCGATGGGGAGTTTGCGCTGTTTTTGATCAATGTGAACGGAGATCAAGGAACCGATTTGGTTTTTGGAAGATTCGTCACACGGGTGTTGACTCCGTCTTTCCATTTTCCAAGGGCGCGCAGGGCGTCCACTCTTTCAAAGCGTTTAAGAACGTTGCGCTTGGTCGCTGTCTTGCTCGATTTTCCGTAGCTGGCGTGTCTGGACATGTGCTGGTTCCTATTTAATTTTTGGGATGAAAACAGTGTGTAAAGCGTTCCCTTCAAAGGCGTTAGGGTGGTCTTTAAAGCCTAGCGGGAGGTTGTCTTTGAGCGCGCCTGTCTTAGGGGACGGCGGACGCGGTCTTCGCGGGCAGCGCTGCCTACGTTCTTCTTGTTTGCTGATTCTTACCATGAAAATACTCCAATTTACCCCTCGATTATAATGAAAATCATTAAATTGGCAAGGGAGAAGTTGCCCGAAAAAAATTATTTGGCTTTTGCGAGGATTTTATTTAACCGGTCGATCAGGTCGGGACTTTTATGGGTTGTCTGTAGGGCTGCTTCCAGGCCTGCCTCGGCATCTTGCTGTGTTTGGGCTCTTTGACCCAGACTAAGCCGGCACATGGCGCTAATGAGGTATAAGTCAGCTTTAACAGTGAGATTTTGACTATTTTTTGTAAGACCTAACTCCGCATGCGACAACGCTTCGCTAAAGAGTCCCATATTGTAGTGGCCATAGGCAGTGTATATATGAAGATTGGCCACAATATCGCATTTTGTTGGTCCGACGGCGAATCCCCTTTGGGTAGCTGCACAGGCTTCCTCATGCCGGCCCACCCGGATCAGGGTTTCTGCAAGGCTGATACACGCTTGAGCGTGAACATTGGGATCTATGACCGGTAGTGCGACAGCTTTCTCACACATGTCCACAGTTGTTGCATCATAGAGGTTGCGCAGGCGCCTAGATTGGGAGATCATGATGTAGAGCAGGGCAATGAGTTCCGGAGATGTCGGCTTTAATGCCAGGGCCGCCTCGGCATGAGCAATCGATTTTTTAAAGTTGCCCTCTTGTTTCGCGGCTTCCGATAACTTGAGAAGTTTAAAGGCGCGTAAATTCACCGAAGCATTTTCTACAGGACCGGGCGGCACGGATTCAGAAGATGTGGATGCAGTAGAAGAACTCTGGCCAATTGTTTTGCATACTGTTTTATGTGCGGCCCAAGCGGCTTTTTGGCAATCCTTATTGCAATAGTTGATCGCCTGGCATCTGCCGCATCGCAAAGAGGCATTCTCTTTGTTACAACCTCCGCACTGATGATCTCCAATCACGCCCACCGTCCCGCTGCGGACTGCTCTCTGTTGTACTGCTAAGGGATAGAGGGATGTTGATGTAGAACTGACAGGAGAAGTTGAATGGCTCATTCCAGGGTCCTTTTACTTCAGGGGATGCTTTTGAAGAGCTACATTTTATAGAAGGTGGGTATTAATGCCAAATAGCAATTAATCTGAGCTGTTCCTGCTGTAGCGGGAACAGAGAAATTATTCAAAACTATTTCTTTACGGATCGGTCTCTTTACACAAGTCGGGGCCCCTTTCTTCGCGTCACTCACAGGGCCATTCTCGAATACAGAAGAATGACGGTTACTCTCTTGTGGG
>Ga0207105_1278_pt1 | contig 10788 bp, 12 predicted proteins | sample Alteio_BWMinHeat_77_FD_153569 | JGI IMG/M metagenome (GOLD analysis project Ga0207105, IMG submission 153569) | Enriched cells from forest soil in Barre Woods Harvard Forest LTER site, Petersham, Massachusetts, United States -... | ecosystem: Environmental > Terrestrial > Soil > Temperate forest >... | reverse complement strand
ATTGCGAGGAAAAAATGAGGTTTGATTATCCGGTGTTTTTCCGCCTAAAGCATCGAACTCGAAATAAACCATATAATCTGGATTGGCCGCATCGAGTTTTTTAAAGAACTGGGTGATCTGCTTGGTCGTTTTCGAAGTGACGGGTTTCATCAAAATTCTGGACTTTGCCTTATTGAAAGGCATGGTGCTCTCTCTCACCCAATACGCTGAGGAATCGAGGTAGCTCCCTGTGAACAAGGTAACGGTGGGATTAAAACCAAGGAAAGCGCTTTGCCATTCGGTAAAAGGTTCTGAACCTAATTTAAGTCCAGATATACGAATCGTGAGCGGTGGAGATGTGATGGGAAAGGCAGCGAGAGTTCCTGGATGCCGTATTCCCAATATTGAAGAAATCGTATCGGGCAATGTGCTAACCCAGGATTGCCAGGTTTCCATCAAAGGAGCGATCAGGTCCACATCATACTCCCAAAGAAGCTCATAGTACGTCACCGTTGGTATGTATTGCATTTGGAACGTAAAGCCGAGGACGATTCCATATGATCCGTTCCCACCTCCAAGGAGAGCCCAAAATAGATCTGGATAGCTGGATGCATTCACTTCGATGACTTGGCATGCGGCATTGACTAAAGTAATGCTCTTGACAGAATCGCAAGTCAGGCCATAGGGCCGGGTTAGCAATCCTATGCCGCCCCCCAATGTCAGCCCTGTAATGCCGACTGTGGGGCATTCGCCGGAAGGGATCGCATAATCGATGAGGCCCAGGGCATTGATCACATCTACAATAAGGCACCCTGCTCCGATATAAACTTCTCCCGTTCCTATATTGGGGATGATCGAGTTGAAATTTGAAACATCGATCACATAGTCTGGGGATAGAGATCCTGGTTCAAAGCAATGGCCTCCGGATCGGACTGCAAAGGGGAGGTTATATTGTTGCAATTGAGTCAGGACATAGACAACTTCATTATTTGTTGTGGGAGCAAAAATTGCCTGAGGAAAGACGACAAAGCGTTTATTGTAGTTCAGACGCTCCGTATTATATGTAGGGCTTGTTGGGTAGATTCCGTAAGGCAATCCTTGGAGCGAGGGAGGAATATCCCCACTGAGTGCACACATGTGGAAAAGTAAATAAAAGAGGGTTCCTATACAAGTGTTTTTTATCAGTTGGTTATACATAAGGGGTTCTCTCAATTAGGATTTTAAAATGCATAATCTATGCAGAGGCTGATGCTATAAGAAATCCATTTTCCGGAAGCGATCACCTTAGTTGTAGAAGGAAATCCATTTGCAGAAAAAAAAGGGCTGGTCAGACGGCCATCGTTTGCGTTCCAATGCTGATATTTGAAGCAAGCCCCCAGTTCCCATCGAGTGCAAAACAAGTAGGCTCCATTTAAGAAAAAGACATTGCCGTGGGCATCATTCGCTTTTGTATGGGTCTTGTACCCTTCTACCCCTGCGATGTAGCCTATGGGGATGACATGATTTGCGGTGTAGTGGGCAAAATGGTATTCGTATCCGGTTTCGGCTTTCCAATGGCGCCAAATATAAGCCGCATCGATTCCTAACCAAGCCCCTTTCCATGTCGTCGTCGTCGCATAGCCATTTCCATACAGGGGAGCGTCTTCAAAAGGTGCGCCGCTGGGAAATGAGATTTGGCCATTGTTTGTCGTTATTCTTTGCTTGTCGAAGGCGTAGCCGCCAGAAAAACTAAAGTTCCAATGTTTCCAATCGACAAGATATCCTGCGCCAATCTGAAAGTCGTAGGTGTGGACATCGTCGACCTCCGCCCTGCCAACTTGTTTTTCGGAAGATCCCTGGATGGTTTCGTGTAGCTGTGGATTGGCGATATTCCAGCCCCAAAAGGCAAATCCGGTGAGATAAAAGTTATGTAAATGGGAATCTTCCTGGCCATGCTTGTGAGAAAAAGGCGACATCAAAAAACGGGCATCCATACCGACTTGCCAAATCGAAATAGGATTGATCTTGATTTCATCTGTTTGATCCACTGCGGGAGGCACTAATTCTAAGGTGTTTTTGCGCTGAAGGCTGTCATTGCGGTAACCGGTGTTGAGCTCGAGGTCTGTGCAAACATCGAAAGCGAAAAGATCAGCGCAGCTAGATAACAAAATGAGATAGATGCATAAGGCCAAAGATTCGAGATACATTGCCGTTCTAAGGAAAGATTTCATTCCGATCACATTAAAATTTTCTGATTATCTGTGCAAGCTTAGAGTATACACAAATGACTTGAAAAATTGGGACTATGACAAGGAGGCGCCCTGAATTTGAGCCAGGCGCAGCCGGCGCCGAAGCAGCTCAACTTGAATAAGTTGAGCGATGGAGGCGGGTTAAAATTCAGTGGCTGCCCGACGCAGTCAGAAACCAATTTTTCAAGTTGTTTGTGTATATAGAAAAATTTGGGTGAATAATTCCAATCATGCTAGGGTGTAAATGACCACCGGAACAAGTGCAACATAGAGGCCGCTGATGTTGATCAAACAAGGTATGGGTTTTAGACTGTCCGATTCCATTAAAAATGGTTACGCAGCTCTCCTTTTATTGTTAGTCATGAGTTTGGCATGTTCTGCGCGCTCTTTATATGGCGCTAAACCCAGTGAGCCGGAAATCATAACCTATTATCTGGTCATCGACGATTTTGCAGAAAGCTTCATTGAAATACCCACCTCTAATGTGTCGCCCTCAAGTCCAACCATCGCTTCGAGCTATCTTGCAGGAAGGGCCCCTATTTATGATGTAAATAATCGGAAGGTGGGAACATGCTCCGCCTCTTTTTTATCGATGCAAACTGCAGATGGTATCTTTACGGATATTTCCAATTATCTATCTGCTGATAATGGGCTAATAGTAACCTGGTTTACACCGACAACCTTAATCAACTTGGCGTTAGACAGCATCATCAACTCCATGGTGACTGAATGCACTGTAGTGGTCACGACAAAGGTTGGGGTTGCTCCTCTTTTTGGACAAACATTTGACTTGGTGGTTTCATCGGATGGGGTCAACATCTATTTTCAATTTACAAGAATCGGAACGATTTTCTAAACAGGGACTTTATGAAGCGCTTTTTAGCCACACTTTCTTTACTGGCAACCACCGTTTTAGGTGCCGCTGAATGTTGCTGCGAACCACAAGATTATTCTTTCTATATCAAAGTGGATTCAGGTATCTCATACTCCGAATCGGCCCGTGTCAAGGCCCCATCTCCTCCCTGGAACCCGGCAGTTCAAGGGTATGGCGCAAAGTTAGGCAACCGCCCCATTGCCGGCTTCAGCGTTGGTTGTGAGCTCTGGCATGTCCTGGACCTAGAAATCAATCTTTCCAATCGCTCAACGTTTGAATACAGAAAATTCCAAACTCCCACGACCGGGGGCGCCTCTTACACAAGAAAATTCGATCTTAGCGTCACCCCCTTGCTTTTTTCGGCAAATCTTCTGGGGCGATGTATCCCTTATTTCAATTGCAGTATCGGGTGCGGTAAGATCTATCCGATGCTAGGCGGCGGGATCGGTGTGAGCAATCTTCTGATCACCAATTACAGAACCACAGGACTGGCCCCATCCGGAGACTCTGCTCCTTACGCAAGTTTTTCTGCGGAAAATCAATACACGCTTCGCAAACACTTAACCTATACGCTTCTCGGCGGCTTTGAATACAGTTACAATGACCGTTGGGCGATTGGAACAGGGTATCGCTGGTTGGATGCGGGCGATTTTAAAGGACCTCGATACCAAAGAGTTGCTAGCGGAGCTGCAGTGGATGTAGAGGGTGATGCGTGGAAGATGCATTTTAGAGCTAATGAGTGGTTTATTGAATTTAAAATCTTTATCTAGGATCGCTGGTATCATCGCCCAAGAAAGCTGGACCGAAATTCGGCACTATTTTTCTTAGAATCGCGCGGTCGCGCTCACCGTGAGGCCCTGGGCCCAAAAATCCGATTTTTTTAACGAGAACTTCGGTCTTTTTGCTCCTTGCGCCGGTTGAGCAGGGCCCGGCATTCCGAAGGGAGTGGGCGCTGGCATGGTGCCCACCGTCTCTCTAGAAACCTCGGCAAGGGCGGTCAGGGTGGGGTTGATCTTGCGATCGATTTGTTTGCCCGGACGGGCGAGGGCACTGATCCACAGGAACGCGTAGCCTGCGCTGAGCTCAAGATGTCGTGAGACTTTTAAGCTCGCTTGCAGGTTGGCGTCGAAAAGCGCGGCAAAGGTGCGACGGCGATGGGTTCCTATGTTGGTCTGTTGGGCAAAAATCCCGCCCCGGAGAGTGTCATCGGCTGTATGCTTTGTTTCATAAAACAAATTTCCGTCTGATGTCTTTGAAGAGCCCTGGATATGCACGGCTTCGAGGGTGGCGCCCAGGCCTCCTTGCACAACTCCTTTCAGCTCGAAATGCCGGCCGCCATAGTTCGCGCCGATCCCGATCTGTCCCCCGTAAAAATCATTGGTAGCGGTGAAGCGGTCTTTGGTGTCTGTAAAGGAAAAGCCAAAGGGAAAGTCGGGAACCGCTTGCGTTGACACCTGAAACTTGAGCTGTTCTTTAAGCTGCAGCCAGCGGAACCCTGCCAGGGCGTTGATTTGGAACAGAGGCCGATTAAGAAACCCAAAGATGCCATTGAGCTGTGCGCCCTGGAATTGACTGGAGAATTTTAAATGGAAATCCCCTTGAAAACCGGGCATATCCTCTAGGGGACCCGGCAGCAAATAGACGGTTTCCCCGGGCACGCCGTTTAAGCCCCAGAATCCTGTGACATCATAGATCGGCACTGCATAGGAGGGGGAGCCAATTTCTCCGGAGGTGAACAAGGATTTTTTTCGGGTCTTTGTGGGCAATAGGAAATAACTGGCTTCGAGGCCGAACTGCTCTGAGGAGGCCAGCCACGTGCCTGCTGTGACTTGAAATCCATTCATCCAACCCAGATCGAGGTGTTGTTTGCCGAGCTTGATGGTTGTGCCTGGCTGCCCCAATGCTCCGACGACGGGATCCGCAAGAGATCCCTGGGTGACAAGCGGCGTCGGCAAGGGGCTTTTTTTAATCGCCCACAAGAGATAGTCGCCTTCCATCCACACTGGCAAAGATTTGTCCATGCCAGCAAGAGGAGCGAGCGCTGTGAGAAGTAGGAGGAACAAGCGTTGAGTTATTTGCATCCATCCTTAAGATAGCATCCGTTGTGTTTTTTTCGAAGTTCTTCGTTTCTAATATCAATGTATTTGAGCTGAGTTGCCTGTATTTTTTGCTCATAGGTTTCAAACACCCGATCTATTAACTCAACGACCATTCCTCCATTGTCTCTTTTACAATGGAAAATTCGATCCGCTTTCAATACGAGCGCTGCATGGCCAATCAGAAGGTCATTGTCTCTGCGTTTTAAAAACATGAGGTCGCCGGATTTGAGCTCTGCTTGATCAACGAGATGAAACTCCCACCCGGAAGACGCCAACAGCCGGGGCATATCTCCGATGAGTGTCATCGGGAGATCGACTTTCAAGGCTTTCAAGAAAAGATAGTGGATGGAAGTGAGACAGTCGGTTTTTTCAGGGGCTGCTTCTAACGGCGCCTTGCGCTCATAGGTAGTTTCCGATAGATCGGGCAATACCGTCTCTATAAGATCACTGATGTCGGCAGGTGCCGAAGGGAGTCTCAATATAGCAATTGCGAATGCGCCGACCTCTATTTTGTTTGTCGGCCTGTCATCTTAGCTGCAAATGGCTTTTTTGAACAGACCGCACGGTAAAGTAGTTTTTAAACGCCTGATAACAAGCATCTTAAGACTGGATGAGTTATAGAGGCTTGTTCTATAAATCACTTTTAGCTATAATTATGAGTTATAGAAACGAGGTCTATCAATCATGCCCTGGAACTGGGAACTGCCTAATTGGCCAAAATTCCACTATGATCCCGATCGGATCGCCCATTTGGAAAGACAATTTCTGTTGAGCGTTGGCAGTGCATTCGCTTATCTAAAAACAATCGATCCGCAAGAGTACCGCCGCTTTATCGTTGAAATTCTTAGTGTGGAAGGTCTTGAAAGCTCTAGAATTGAAGGAGAAATCCTCGATAGAGAAAGTTTGCAATCCTCTATTCAGCAGCACTTCGGACTGCATCGGGCAAAAAAGTCCAGGACTGATAAAGAATCGGGGATGGCCGAACTCCTTTGCACTGTCTATGAAACGTTTGACAAACCACTGACCCATGCAATGCTCTGTGATTGGCATGCGATGCTGTTTCAAGAGGCCTCCGGAGTTGCAGACCGTGGAAGGTACCGCACTCATGCAGAGCCCATGCAAATTGTTTCTAATCGCTATGACTCACCGAAAGTTTTCTTTGAAGCGCCTCCTTCGGATAGAGTTCCCCATGAAATGGCGCTATTTGTGAATTGGTTTAATTCTACAAATGGGTCCGAATCGATTCTGGGACGGGCAGCCCTTGCCCATGTTTATTTTGAAAGCATTCACCCGTTTGAGGACGGCAATGGACGCATTGGCCGCGTTCTATCGGAAAAGATCCTTTCTCAGGGTGTGGGGCGGCCGATATTAATCGCCATTTCCAAGATGTTGGAAAAGCGAAAAAAAGAATACTACGCGGCCCTTGAAAAGTGCAATCAAACGTTAGAAGTGCAAGAGTGGGTAGAGTTTTTTGTCGATGTCGTCATGCTGGCGCACAAAGAATCGATGAATCTGCTCTATTTTATCATTGAAAAATCCAGGATGCTCAATGCTCTTTCCGGACAGATCAATGAACGTCAAACCAAAGTATTGCTGAGAATGTTTGCGGAAGGCCCCAATGGTTTTAAAGGGGGCTTAAGCGCTGAGAATTATATCGCCATTGCAAAGGCCACTAGGCCTACAGCGACGCGAGATTTAACGGATCTCGTGGAAAAAGGAGCCCTGATAAAAACGGGACAGCTGCGCCATACCCGTTATCATTTAAATCTGCCACAAAAAGAGTTGTAGAACTTTCCTCTCGAGGGAAGCCTCAATATAGCAATTGCGCATTTACTCACTCCTAGTTTAATCTGCCTATGCGTTAGGAGGCCGATGTCATATTTGCTAGCGATTTTACTTTTTTTATCCGGAGCGCTCATGAATTCTACCTACTATAAGAACTTTGATGCGATTGCCAAGGCTCTAAAGGGACAAGATCGGAACCGTTTCTATCTCATTTCTAAAGTGTGGCATCACCAGCAGTCTCCGGAAGATTTGCGCGCGGATTTGGAGCAGACATTAAAGCAGCTGCAAACGGACTATCTTGATGCCTACTTGCTCCATTGGCCCAATAGTGAAATTCCTATCGAGAAGACTCTTGCCGCCATGGAGGCGCTGAGGCGAGATAAAAAAATCCGCCACCTAGGCCTCAGCAACGTGTCGGTCAATCATCTTAAAAGAGCCTTAGAGGTTGGTGTTCCCATCACTTGGGTCCAAGTTGAGATGCACCCCCATTTTTACGACCCCGAACTCCTCAAGTTTTGTAAGGAACACTCCATTGCTGTGCAGGCATGGGCGCCCTTGGGACGGGGCCGTATCAGTGAAGATGCCGCACTAGAAAGAATGGGGAAAAAATATGGAAAGACGTCGGCGCAGATGGCCATCCGATGGATTATTCAGCACGGGTGCATTCCACTCCCGGGCAGTAAAAATGAAAAGCATATGCGCGAGAACAAGTCTGTGCTGGATTTCATGCTGACAAAGGATGAAATGGAGGAGATCGACCGTAGGGCGAAGAGCGGGGAGCGGGAGCGCTTTTGCAGAGAAGACATTGGCTTTGCCGATGAGTTTGATTTTACTTATGAGCAATGCTGGCCCAAATGATCTGCGGTTTCTAAACAGTCTCAGATGAGTCGGAATTTTCCGGGCCTGTCTCCTGCTTTTGCACAGAGACTTGGATAAATGAGGCAGTGGAGACTCCCGGGATCTCATGGCCCGAAAAGTGGAGTTCTTGCAGCTTGTCTTTGTCGAGAACTTCTTCCATCTTGGTGGCCTCTAATTGACGAGCTTCTGCAAGGGAAGTTTTAATAGAGAGCCGGTCATAGCGGCGTACGACATAACCGCCGACGGAGAGCATTTTTGTAGACATCTGTTCTAAAATAGCGGCGCCTAAGGCCCTCCTTTGCTGGTCCATTTCAGCGATTTGGCGCACCAACGCTTTGTAGGTCTGAATTTGTTCTTCAAGTGACATGGTGGACTCTCAAAAAGGAGACATGTTAATGGATGCGAGAAGTTTTAGCAAACGATAAGTTTTGAACGCTCTAGATCTTTTGTATCTTGAAATTAGGGGCCACGACGCCGTCTTGACCCAGATACCGTTTTTGCGCGCACTGCTCGATTTCGGTCGTGAGCTGGCTGAAGGATAACATCGCTAAGGGCGCTCTATAGCGCAGGACAATATCGAATGAGCCGTGATTTGACATTTCTAAAACAACTGTTCTGGGTTCTTCAAAATTGCCGTCGATGATGCCTGAAGTGCAGTGGATCGCTAGACCAATCCGAGCGACTGTGCTGCGGCCTTCCACATGGCAAACGAGGTTTCTGGCGACTTGGAACTTTTCATAGGTGGTGCCGAGAACAAATTGACCGGGGCGCAAAATAAACCCTTCCTCTGAGATGCTCACCCGATCAAACTGGATATCGTCTTCAGCATCCAGATCTACTGTTTGACCTGCAACGGGGATCAAGAGCTCTTTCCCGAGGTGGAGACGGATGCCTGCAGGGCAAATGTTCGCTGGATCGACCTCCGGGAATAGTTGTATCTGCCCCATGCTCAGATAATGCTTGATTGTTGCGTCAGAAAGAATCATTTTGTTCTCCTAGAGTGGCTTTTATAATAGAGGAATGTCTGATTTTTCCCAATAAAAAGTTTTAAATTTGGCTTTTCTTTTTGCTCAAGGTGGTGAGTAAGTAAAAATTTTAATATTGGTGTTAAGAACACGAATGCATTTCTGGGCTTAGCCTTTTGGAGATGGGGGTGTTACCGACTTGCGAGCCTTTTTAGGGCATCCTTGTTTTCTTTGATAATTTTTTTCACAATGGGTCCTAGTTCCTCGTCGGAAATATCACTATCTTTAGAATTGGCAATTATTTTTGATTGATGTCCGTTAGGGCCTGTTAAATCAAAGGGTGGAAGTTGTTTTGACTCTTTTTTTTAGGCATGCGCATAAGGTCTCTTCGAAACATCAACAGCAGAGAGTATAACAGGCTTTGCAGATCTTAGGGATGATGTTTTAGCGATACCTGCAAAATCAAATTCTCTAAAGGCCTCTCTGAAGATTTGGTTGTTAGTGTTCAATTTCTCTAAAATAAACAGGCGGATGCATAGTTCCGTGGTAGGGTTAATTTTTGCTGGCTTATTCTTCATCTTTTCCCAAATCAAAACAGCTACATGTGTAACCCCGAAGTTTTTACCAAAGTTCTCGAGAGTCATTTCGAAATAGGTGCGGATAAAGTGGATTTCATTGCCGGTGATGGCAATGGCCTTGTGAACTAAAGCGAGAAGAACTTCTTTTTGTAACTTGCCGTAGTTGATAGCTGGGGTCCAGACACCTCTCTTTTTCACGAGAGATACATTGACTAGAGCAATAGGAAATCCTAATCCTTCATAGACGAATCGTTTTACTTTTTTTGTTTCCATAACAAGGTGGGATTGTAAATGAGTTACATTTTTTATGCAACAGCCATGGATACTGGAAGGTTTATTTAACCCAGTCCTTTTGCAAGGAATGCGGCAATTTTTTCTTTTTTTATTTTGCCCTGAGCTACTTCAAAAGTGAGTTGCTCCAACGCACTCGCATTATAGTCAATGGGACTGTCATTTAGGGCGAGAAACATCAAAGCAGAAACAACAGCAACTCTTTTATTTCCATCAATGAAAGGATGGTTTTGGCATATGTGAAAGAGATAGGCGGAAGCCTTATCATAAAGGGTATGATGCAGATATTGTCCGTCGAAGGTACTTAGAGGCTGGGCAAGAGCGGAAAGAAGGAGGTTATGGTCACGAATGCCTTTTTGTCCACCATAACGGTTGATTTGATCCTCGTGAATTTCTAGGACATCTTCAAGGGTAAGGAAATAGAGATCCATAGTCTTACTCAGCAAGATTCTTCAGAACGCGACCGTATTTTTTATTGATTTTGCGAAGAGAACTGGAAAATTTTCTCTTAAGTGCTTTATTCTTCAGCGGTGTAATAACGATAGAAGTTCCGTCAGGAGTCGAGATCTGAAGCATAGTCTCGTCGTCTATGCCTAAGAGATCGAGAATCGGGCGTTCAATAATAAGAGCATAGCTATTGCCGTGCTTGGTGAGTTTTTTGGTTATGGTCATGAGAATTTCCTCGGTTTTTATGTGAATACCTATGTATATACATTGTATGAACCTGAGCTTTTATTATCAAGCGTTCTCGTTGAAGTGAAATGAAGTTCGTCTTAAAATTCTCGGATAATCCAAGTGTAACATGCTGGATCTCAATCTGCTCAATATTTTTTAAGGAATTAGCTTGCAGCTTTTTTGTTCCGTTATATAAAACTTTTTAAGCCTTCTAAAAATTAGCAAATTCCTATAGAATAGCCCCTTCATTTTAGCTCAAAACAAGGATTAATATGCTCCAGTTAAGACATTTATGTGTTGCCCTGATCTGCGTTTTCTCGGCATGCATTGCCGAGGAAGCGCCCGCCTCTCCGAAGGTCATGCATTACGTTCAAGATCATTTACCGAAAAGCGGGGTTTTGAAGCATGTTGAGGGGTTTCTTTATGTCGATATCGACGATGCCTATATCCATAAGC
>Ga0207105_1277_pt1 | contig 10882 bp, 7 predicted proteins | sample Alteio_BWMinHeat_77_FD_153569 | JGI IMG/M metagenome (GOLD analysis project Ga0207105, IMG submission 153569) | Enriched cells from forest soil in Barre Woods Harvard Forest LTER site, Petersham, Massachusetts, United States -... | ecosystem: Environmental > Terrestrial > Soil > Temperate forest >... | reverse complement strand
TCTTTAAATGGCAAACGAGAGTAATTGGTTCCATGGTATATTGCAAGTTAAATGGATTCAATCAAAGTCGTCGTAATATTGGTTTTAAAGCACTTTATTGTTTTCTAAAACTCAAATTTCAACTGGATATAAAGATTTCAAGGAGAGGATTTTCTAAGGCTAAAGCTTCTAGTATTGATTTTCGATCGAAAGAGGAGTTCTGATAATGCAATGTAAGAGAAGTAAGATTTGGACATTGAATAACAAGATTTTTTAAGGCTTTGAGCGATATGGAATCGAGATTATATAAGACTAAGGTTTCAAGAGTTTGAAATGCAGGAATTAATTGTGCCATATGTTCATTCGTTGTGGAGGAACTAAGAGGCATTGCTAGGTAAGACCACTGCGGAGAATTTTTTGCGATCGAGGATAACGCTGAAATAACCTCATCCATATTGTATTTATACACACTGAAATTATGATACAGTTCCGGTTTCCAACTTAAAAAGCGCAAGGATGATGAATTTGAGGCTAAAGTTGTTATGACATCTGAGAAGTAGTTCATGTTTTCCGTCTCTAAATCCAATGCATCAAGAGTTGGACATGCTTTAATAAGATTTAAGACAGGTTGCCAGGAAGCACCTTTGATTTTTAAGTTGAGGATGTCGATTTTGTGAAATGACAGGTCAAAGGAAGGTAGTTCAGAAATGTCAAAATCATTCAAAGTAAGACAAGTCAGCTCTTTAGAATATCTGTTTAAGCTTTGTAGCGTGAATTGATCGCCACAATTATCAAAGGCAATCGTTGTGAGCTTAGAACAATTTTTTGCAATGATTTCAACCTCCACTTCTGACAAAACAGAAAAATTTTTAAGAGTGATTAGAGTAAGATTTGGACAAGCACGAACAAAACTTTCAAAATACTTTATGTGGCTACGACTCCTATCCAAATCAATAGTTAATGTCGTTAAAGAGGAGAAAGGATTATCGAATTGAGTATTTGGATCTAGATATGAGGTTAGAGAATCTACTGAAAAACATAGGCTTTGTAAGTTTTTGCACTTTTGATTGAGGATCTTTAGACCTTCTAAAGTGATATTACAACCATTTAAATCGATTTCTTTCAGAAGAGGACAATGTTCTCCAATAGCCTTTATCATTTCATCGTTAAGGGCTTTAACATTTGAAACATCTAAAGAAAGCAATTTTGGACAGGCTTCAATGAGATTTATATAGTGATCGATCTTTGGCAAACGGTGCCCCCTAAATGTTAGAAATTCCAAATTTTCAAATTTATTTGTCAATTTTGGAATCTTAAACGTCGACAAAGCGCTCGAATTTAACTTAAGCGAGCGCAGTTTGGCACAAAATTTGTTTAATATTTCCACTGTATTGCCTGTAAATCGACTTCCACTTAAGTCTACTTCTTGAAGAAGGGGACTCTGCTTAGCAAGTAACGAAAAATGCTCATCTCTGATTTGCGGACAATTAGTCAGTGTAAATGAAGTTAGGTTAGAACACGCATTCAATAGATTCGTAATCCAAAGATCGGTTAGTGAATTTCTACCTTCTAGGTTTAATGAAGTTAGCTGTGAAAATCTCTCTAAGGTTCCCATCACTTCTTTGTTTTGCAGTATCCCACCGATGGGTTTTTTTAGATTAAGAGAGCGCAAGTGCCCACGGCAATATGTATTTAAGTTGACGAGTATTGTGGAAATGGCATCGAGTGAGGAATTTAAGCTGACTTGATTCAAATGCGGATGAGTTTTAACCAAAGCTTCGATGTCTTCTTCATTTAAGGAAATTTCGTCGAGATTTATTGAGGTTAAATTGGGACAAATATTAAGTAGATCATTCAAGGAAGAGTTTTGTAAATTTCTGCAGTTTGCCAAATTTAATGAGACTAGCTCAGGAAAAGGATTTTTCAGTTCAGGCAATTGCTTGAGATTGCGGCAATTAGATAAATCTAAAATTTGCAAGTGAGGGCAATGATCATTAAGGGCTTTTAGCGTCAACCCAGTGATTTTTGGACATCTATTCAGGATGATTTCTTGAAGGTCTTCGCATGATGTAGCCAATAAAGCTATGACGTCATCAGTTATCCAAGAGCAATCTTGCAAATATAAACCCGTAAAAGGAGGTTTCATCTTAATAAATGATTTCAAATCATCATAATTAAAATTGAGTTTTTGAGTTTCTATGGAGATGTTTCTCCCATGCATAGCTAGAAACTTAATCCCTTCAAACTGCTTATTGATAATATCAAAACAATGATTGCGCAACTCGACATTGTTCCATTGATAGGCAAGATCCAAACATGCTAACACTTGATCTGGAGCATGGCTAAGAATAAGAAAAACCAATTCCGGCATTTCCAAACTCTTTAATGAGGCGAAAATGGCGTCGTAGGCTTCCTCATCTAGTGATGCAACTGTTTCCTTTTGAATTTCTCCGGTTTGCAAAAAATCTTTGAGAACTGTTGCAAATTTATCTGAGTCATTTGGCAAATTGAATTCATTGTCTTGAACTTCTTTAAAGCTTTGCTTAAGAGCTTTCTGAAAAAAAGTCCCTGCAGCCCTTAATCGAGTTTTCGTGACATCATAAGGCGCTATTTTACTTTTAATTGTCATTTCATCGGTAAGTATTTGTGAAGAAGGAACCCGTGAGTCGATCTTAGCGATTTCTGCAATCTTTTTAGCTATTGTTTCAACATTCATCGCTTGAGTTAAATTGAGTTCTCCTTTTAATGATGCACCTTCAAGAACCTTAATAATGCCGTGGATTAACGTTCTGTTTCGGACAGAGAATTGTGCACTCTTCAATGTTTTTTTACTTAATATGATAATTTGAGAAAGAGTGAATTCTCCTTTTGAAATCTTGGATTCTAAAACTGCGATCATTCGATTCATGAGTTGAGAATTTTGACATCTCCAATTCCAGTCTTTTATTGCCTTGCCATAGAGTGTAATCAACTGATCAGGATTTTTAGCGGCAAGATTGTTTATCGCAGATTCAGGAGGTGTATTTTGAAAATATTGAATAATGATAGGATTAACATTTGAAGGTAGATTAATCATGATGATGAATTCTCATTAATTTTAATTATGAAATGGCGATCAAGATTAATTAGTTCTATGATATACTGCAAGCTAAATGGATTGATCCAATCAATGAGAGGTTTTTAACAAAAAACGCTTCTTTAACATAGAGGGCGAAAGATGCTATGTCTGTATGCTACTTTGCGAGATGGGAATGATGAATCCACCATTCAATAGTTTTTCAGAATTAATGCCTACCCCTTCGCAATAGGGTTTATAGCGTTGTTGGCCCTCTATCAATGCCCTTGGATGATATTCTATTCCTTTAGAGTAATTATAGACGCGAAATTTGTATGTGTGATCCTCCGATGGGATAAGCTCATAATAAACAATTTGTGATTTATTACCTTCTCCAGGTAGCAGAAGTGGCTTATTTTCTTTAATCGATTTTTCAAGAAAGTTTTAGGCATCTTTTATAAAATCTTTGGTTTTTTTCAATTGCGAAGCATCAGTTAACATTTGAACAAAGAGATTATCCAGGCCATATAAAGAAACATTAGCTTGCTTGCGCTTCCTTAAGTATGTTGCCATGTATAGTAAAGGATCGTAACAGCATTTTTTTCTATTTTTTCTAAGTCAACAAAATTTGGATACGTAGATTTACTTGCAAATTCATTAGCATGAATAAATATGGTAAATTTAGTATGGTATTTGTATTGTAAAAAGCTTGGCAGGACACTACTTATCAGCAATCGAACCGAATGGGTTCCTACTGAGGTAATCCGCTCCTATCGGAGTTTGAGCAACGTTGAGGAAGCTTTTAAGTATATGAAAAACAGGGACTATCTTCGTTGGCAGCCAGCGTTTCACTGGACAGATCAAAAGGTGGAAGTTCATACATTTTATTGTGTTCTTGCGCTCCTTCTTGCAACGCTTGCAAGGAAAGTTGCAGTCGAGAGTGGTCTTGACATTTTATTGCCGGCGCTTTTAGATGACTTATCCGCCATAAAAGAAGTTGCGTTGCTCTATAAAACAGATTCATGACCTTAAGGGCTTAGAAAGGTAAAACACGTTTTTCCAACGAAAAATGTGATTATAAACCACGTTTTTCCAACGAAAAATGTGAAATATCATCACGTTTTATGAAGGAATACTTGCTTTTTATCTAAAAATTGCTTATATTGAGGTCATGAAAAGAGATATTTATCAACTACTCGAAGAGTGGAAGCGATCAACGCGATGTAAGCCATTAATACTAAATGGAGCTAGACAGGTTGGAAAAACATATTCTCTAAAGCATTTTGGTAAAACGTCTTACAAAAAAATGGCCTATTTGAATTTTGAAAAGGATGAAAAACTAGCTCACTATTTCGAAGGCACTTTGGACCCCAAACAACTCATAAAAATCATCAGCATCTACACGGAAATAGAGATCGAACCCAATAATACTCTGTTGATCTTGGATGAAATTCAAAACTGCCCGAGAGCACTCAATAGTCTAAAATATTTTTGCGAAGAAGCAAACGAATATCACGTTGTTGCTGCGGGTTCGCTTTTAGGAGTTAAAACAGCGGGAGAAAATGGCTTTCCTGTGGGAAAGGTCAACTTTCTCCACTTGTATCCTTTGACCTTTTTCGAATTTCTCTCAGCCTTGGGTCAAGAAAAAACACGGATATTCTTAGAGGACTATCACACTTATGAACCGCTTCCGATTCCAATGCATGAGAAGTTAATCCAGCTATTGAAACTTTACTTCTTTATTGGAGGTATGCCAGAAGCCGTCGCCGAATACGCCAAGACTGAAAAATTGAATGTTGTCAGAGAAATTCAACTTGAAATCTTAAATGCTTATGAAAAAGATTTCGCCAAACACGCACCACCTCATGGGATAATGAAGATCACGACGGTCTGGAAACAGATTCATCGTCAGCTAGCAAAAGAAAATAAGAAATTTATTTTTGCAGCGATTCGAAAAAGTGCCAGAGGCAGGGATTATGAAGAAGCCATTCAGTGGCTTTCAGATGCAGGACTTATCCACAAAAGCTATCTAGTGGAATCCCCAAAATTTCCCCTAAGTGCCTATGCTGACAATAACATTTTCAAGATCTTTTTAGTAGACGTAGGGTTACTTGGTGCTCAAAGTAATCTCTCTGCTCAGATTATTATCGATGGAGATCTTTTATTCACAGAATTCAAAGGGGCTCTCACAGAAAATTACGTAGCGCAAGAATTGATCGCAACCAAACACAAAGAACCCTATTATTGGACAAGCGAAGGTATAGCAGAAGTCGATTTCTTAATCGAAGAAGAACATGAGATTTATCCACTGGAAGTGAAAGCGGGTACAAGTCAGAAAAAAAAGAGTCTTCTTGTCTACAATCAAAAATACGCTCCCTCCAAGCTCATCCGAGCCACTACGATGAATTTAAAACACGATGGCGATATTTATAATTACCCTTTATACCTCATATCTCGATTTCCTTTACCCATTCAATGAAAAAGGGTGGATCTTTTCACCAAATAATAATAAGTCAATATTGGTAGTGAATGATGCGTGACGAAGACGTTAAAAATATCCTAATACATGTGGAAGATAAACTGGTCCATATCAAGAATGCTCATTATCAGTCCCTCCAAGACCAGGAAATACCCGCTGATCTACGCATTGACATCAAAAACGTTATGGAAAAAGTGAGGTCGACTCTAGATTACATGGCCCAAGATGTGAATGAGACTATAATTATCCCATTATGAAATAAAATAATTATTGTAATTGCTTCACTTAAAGACAATCCAAAACTGGCGTTAATGAAGGTCAATTTCTCTCTGATTTCAAATTGCGAAGGACAAGATAGGGCTACTTAATTGAAGATTTAGTTTTCTCAGTGCCTCTGTGACTCTGTGATTGAATTTTGCAGGATGGGTTACTTTGTTATCATTTTAGCGTTTATCATTTGTTTCGATTTCCAATCGTCGGCAAATGTTTTTATGCATTGAAGCGTGAGGGGATTATCTTGGATGAAATCCAGGAATAGGGCGTCTTTTAAGGTTATGGCTCCGACGCCAAGGTCAGCGCAAGTGAGGATTTGTTCTTTTGTTCGCAGCGAAGCGACAAGCAATTTTGATTTTAACTGATATTGGACCAGATGATTTTGCATCGATTTTAAGTGAGCGAAAGCATCTAAGCCGGCATCTAGCATGCGTCCAAAGTAGGGAGCGATGTAGTGGGCTCCGGCTAAGGCGGCCATTAAAGCTTGGCTTGGATGAAACACGACCGTGGCCATAGTGGGAATGCCTTCGCGCGAAAGAAGATGCATCGCTTCCAAACCAATTTGCGTCACAGGAACTTTGATCAAGATCCTTTCAGAAAAAGAGTGCCATTTTTTTCCTTGCTGAACCATATCGAAAACTTCGTCAGCTACGACTTGGAGAGTGATAGGTCCTGACTGGATTTCCAGAATTTTTTCAAGGAGTTGCTCTATGGATGAATCGGCCTTGGATAAGATGCTTGGGTTCGTTGTGACGCCATGCAGGATTCCTAAGGCATGTGCATGTTTGATTAATTCAAGATTAATCGTATCTAGCCATATTTCCATAGGTTATCTTCCCAGCAAAGTAAGTTTTTGTGATATTTCAGTGAGTTCCTTCTCCATTTGCTGCATTGATGATTTTTGCTTTTCAATGAGTTGTGGAGGCGCTTTGCTGACAAACTCTTCGTTGGCAAACTGTGAGCGTGTTTTTTCAAGGCTTAGCGTTAGGCGCTCTTTTTCTTTGACTAAACGGCTCTGTTCCTGTTTCAGCATCTCTTCAGGTAATGGAATCATGATCTTTAAGTTATTGCATATGCCTGTCGAAGTAAAGCCAACATTTGGTTCGGCGGTATAAAAATCGATTTTTTTTGTGCGCGTTAAGGCATTAAGAATCTTGGCATTCGCTTTTACCGTTTGGAACTGAGGATCATTGTCAGCGCCTATGATATGCACATCAGTTGTCATTGCAGGCGGGATCTTCATCTCGCCGCGAATATTGCGAATGGTGTAGATTACTTGCTCCATGAGCTCGAAGGTTTCATTGATGGCGGGATTGAAGTCGCTTTCTCTGAGAACTTGTGGGTATGGCGCTACCATGCAAGCTGGAGATTGAAGAGCAGCAATGGCTTCTTCAGTATAAGGATCGCTATTTTTTGCCTCTTGCAACCCGTCTAATCTGCCTTTGAGCAATTGAAAAAGCTCTTCGGTAATGAAAGGCGCCATTGGATGGATGAGGCGCATCGCCTGGCATAAGACGATTGCCAGAAGTTTCTGCTTATTTTTTCTCTCTGCAGTACTGCCTTCTTTGCCAAAGAGAATAGGTTTCACGATCTCAAGGTAGTAAGAGCAGAACTCCTTCCAGAAGAAATCGTAAGCTTCAATTGTGGCTTGATCAAAGGCATAAATATGGAGCTTGGCGTTGACATCGCGCACCGTTCTTGTCAGAGCTGATAAGATCCAATGATCTTCAAGAGATAAAAGCTTCTCATCAAGCCCTTGGCTGAATTCTTCGGCCGTCAATGGCGTTGTGCCCTGGGTACTATCGCCCTCTAAGTTCATGAAAACAAAGCGAGCGCCGTTCCAGATTTTGTTTGCAAAGTTTTTAAATTCTTCAAAGCGGCGCCTGTCGAGATCGATCTGCCTAGATTGCGTAGGACTTGCGCACAGTGCCATGCGCATAGCGTCGGTGCCATATTGGTCGATGATTTCCAAGGGATCGATGATATTGCCTTTGGTTTTCGACATCTTTTCCCATTTGCTGTGCACATCTTTAGGCATGGGTTTGCCAAGATCGTAGTCTAAGCGTTCTTTTTCATCGACGTAGGTGATTCCACCACCAGCCACATTGCGCCAATAGGATTTTCCGTAAATTAAGCCATGCAGAAAGGCTTCCGGAAAAGGCACTTGCCCAATTGTGTATTCTCCCATCATGATCATACGCGCAACCCAGAAAAACAGGATATCATGTCCGGTAACTAGAACGGCATTAGGATAAAATTTTTCTAGCTCAGGAGTTTTATTTGGCCAGCCAAGCGAGGCAAAAGGCCAAAGCGCCGAAGAGAACCAGGTATCTAAGACATCCTCATCCTGAAGCCATTCCTCAGGGGCTTTTTGGGCTTCAGGAGGCAGGCCATCGCCGGCATAGCAGATCATTTTGCTGGGATCGTCTTTATGATACCAAATAGGGATGCGATGACCCCACCAAAGTTGTCTGCTGATGCACCAATCGCGCAAGTTATCGATCCAATAAAAATAAGTGCTCTCCCAATTTTTAGGGATGAGCTTGGTGCGACCCTCTGCGACAGCAGAGCGCATTTTTTCTGCAAAACCGCCCATTTTTACAAACCATTGCTTAGACATATAAGGCTCGACAATGGCTTTAGAGCGGTAAGAAACTCCTATGCGGTTAATATGCGGCTCGATTTTTTCTACCAAGCCAAGAGCTTGCATCTTCGCTACAATGGCTTTACGGGCTTCTTCCATGGAAAGCCCTTCAAATTCGCCGCCATTGGAGTTGATTTTGCCATCAGGAGTCATGATATTGATAAAGGGAAGCTGATGTGAAAGTCCCATTTGATAGTCATTGGGATCATGTGCAGGAGTTACTTTTACCATGCCGGTTCCAAAAGAGGGGTCGACTAAGTTATCGGCGATGACGGGGATTTCACGGTTCATCAATGGGAGAATGACAATCTCGCCAATGAGATGAGTATAGCGTGGGTCTTTTGGAGCGACTGCAATGGCTGTATCGCCGAGCATGGTTTCAGGCCGCGTTGTCGCGATGCGAACAAATCCGGAGCCATTTTTAAGAGGGTATTTAAAATGCCACAGAAAAGATTGTCTCTCCTCGTATTCAACTTCATCATCGGCGATGGCTGTTTGTGTGATCGGATCCCAATTGACTAAATAATCGCCTCGATAAATGAGGTTTTCGTCGTAGAGTTTTTTAAAGATTGTGCGCACGGCAAAATTGTTGCCTTCATCCATGGTAAAACGTTGCCTGGACCAATCGCAGGAACAGCCTAGAGTTTTCAATTGGGCGATGATGCGATCTTGATTTTCTTCCTTCCAGCGCCATAGGTGCTTTAAAAATTCTTCTCGCGAATAATCTTTGCGGCGTTTGCCCTGGGTTTTGATAAGATGGCGTTCTACAACAGTTTGGGTGGAGATGCCGGCGTGGTCAGTGCCCGGCACCCATAGAGCTTCAAAGCCGCACATTCTTTTCCATCGGATTAAGACGTCTTGCAATGTGTTGACGAGGGCATGACCCATGTGAAGGACGCCTGTAACGTTGGGTGGAGGGATAACGATGCAATAAGCCGGTTTTTTTGATTGCGGGGAGGCTTTGAAAAAATGGTGTTTTTCCCAAAACGCATACCACTTTGTTTCGACAGGTCTAAATTCATAGGCTTTGGGCAGTTCTGTCATGCGATCCTCGATTTGTCGTAAAACTTAAAAAATCATCAATTTGCATTATAGAATAGAAAAATAAAGGATCAAAATCCAGAGAATTTTCCACTTTATTTAATGATTTTAGGTCTTTGTGAAGTTATCTTTTTATAAGATTAACTTTTTTCAAGGTGAAAATGCGTTTTTTTAGCAACAAAGGCCCTTTTGGCAGTTGTCGATTTTTTTGGCATGAAAATTGCATTAGCCACCAAACTTATTGTTTAGAAAGAACTTATCTAATAAAAATCAAGAAAAAACTTACATATTTTTAAATGCAAGAGCTTTATAATTAAAATAGGGGAGAATATGGAATCAAGGAGGATGCCAATGTCTATTCTACACCATCTCGAAGATTTCGTTGACGCAATACAAAAGGATAAACCTATTACTTGTACACCAGAGGGACAATGGACGCTTGAAAGTCCCATCAAACAAAAAATGCGCCGCTTGTTAGGGCAAGAGAAGCAAGTTTATATCACTTTAGCATCAGCGTTAGTTCAATCGTTGGATTACTTAGAAAAAATTCCTATACAATTTTCAATAGATGCTGCTGAGCCGTCGGGATCTCAACGCGTTAATTTTCAAACTCTTTTAAAAGCCGGCTTTGCTGTGTTGCAGAAATTAGAAAATACATCCGCTGGTAAATCAGAGAGGGCAGAGCTAAAACGAAGATTAGTAGCCTTGCAATATCGCCTAGAAGCTTGTAATGGGGGCTTAGATAAAACTGTTGTGCAGGGGCATCTTCTCGCCAGGCTTGAGCAGCAAGCCACTGATTGGAAACATCAACAGCCAATTTTTTATGACAAAGCCATCAGTGAAAGAGAGTTTCTCCGCCTTAGAGAAGCCTGCCGATATCCGCAATTTATTGAACTCTTATTCGAGGACCAGGCTCTTTTCCATGCCTTTATGTTATGGGCTATCAGGGATAAAATTGCCGCTGCTACTTTTATCGAATTTCCGGGGATCTATAAAAAAATCACGGAGAGTGAGTTAAGCGGAAGAATCGGAAGGATGGGAGGAGACTATCTCCAAATTAAAAAAGAGCATGTGCAAGGTCAATTTCAGGAAAAAATCGTCACTCTTCCCTTTGAAGGACAACATTTGAATGTATTAAACGATGAAGCACTCATCGTTTTTCGTGGAAATTATGCGTTGACTATTCGGGAAATTTTCGAAATTTTTAAAAATAAAAAATATGAAGTAGGCAACCTTGAATGCATGGCTGATGGAATCATCAATTGGAATGCACATCGCTTAGGATGGTGGGATGCCGATATAAGGGATTATCGTTTGATCGATATCGAGCAGCCCAAATGGTGGGAACAATTGCCCATCTTTGAAGTGCTTAAGAAAGAAACTGCCCAATTTAAGTATGGATGGCATCTTA
>Ga0207105_1276_pt1 | contig 10889 bp, 9 predicted proteins | sample Alteio_BWMinHeat_77_FD_153569 | JGI IMG/M metagenome (GOLD analysis project Ga0207105, IMG submission 153569) | Enriched cells from forest soil in Barre Woods Harvard Forest LTER site, Petersham, Massachusetts, United States -... | ecosystem: Environmental > Terrestrial > Soil > Temperate forest >... | reverse complement strand
TTTTAGTAAAACGGCAAACGCCGTCTCGATCATCAATGAATGGACCGCAAACCAAACTCACGGCAAGATCGAAAAGCTGTTGGAAGATAGCGACATCGACAGCCTCACGCGCCTTGTCCTCACCAACGCAGTCTATTTCAAAGGCGACTGGAGCTTCCCCTTTTCGGCCTCATTGACGGCTCCCCAGCCTTTTTATGTGTCCGCAGATAAGGTGAAAGAGGTCCCGATGATGAAGAACACCGCCCGCTTTCCCTACTATGAAAATGATCAGGTGCAAGTGCTCGGACTCCCCTTCAAAAGTGGAAAGACTGCCTGTCTGATCATTCTGCCGAAAGAGGGCGAGGCGGTCTCCTTTTCCGCTCCCCTCTTCAAGGAATGGGCCTGCAGCCTCGCCAGCGAACGGGTCGCCGTCACCCTCCCCTCCTTTTCCATTAAATCCCGCTTTGCGATGAACGATGTTCTGGAACATCTAGGCATGAAGGAGGCCTTCACCGAGAAGGCGAACTTTTCAGGGATGGACGGCATGCGCGACCTCTATTTGAGCAAGGTGGTCCATGAAGCCCTCTTCATCCTCAATGAGACCGGCGTTGTCGCCGCGGCGGCCACTGCAGCCCCCATGAATGCCACAGGAGCGCTCGAAAAAAAGCCGCCCATCCCATTTAAGGCAGACCGCCCCTTTTTATTCATGATCATTGACCTAAAGACACAAACTCCCCTATTTTTAGGAAAACTGCAGGACCCATAAAATCATGCAAGCCATCCGGATCGACAGCATTGGGATCACGCATTTGGGGCTCATGCGCACCAACAACGAAGATGTCTGGGCCGAGCTCCCCGAGGAGCAGTTCTATATCCTTGCCGATGGGATGGGCGGCCATAACGCCGGCGAGATCGCCGCCCGAGAGACCGTCTTCCACCTGATCCAGTCGATCAAAATGATGCCTAAAGGCTCCCTCACCCAAGTCGCTTCCTACCTCAATCGGGCCATCCAGGACGCGAGCGCCTGGGTCTACAACCTCTCCTTGCAAAACACACCCTATCAAGGCATGGGGACTACCCTCTGCTGCGTGCTCATCTATGAGAACCACCTCATCTATGCCCACGTGGGCGACAGCCGCATCTACCGCTACCGCCAAGGCCTTTCCAAGCTCACCGTCGACCACTCCCTCTCCAAACATGTGATCTCCCGGGCGATCGGGACCAGCCGCGACGTCGAACCTGAAATCTCCATCGCCTCCATCCATCCGGATGACCTCTATCTCCTATGCAGCGACGGCCTGACCGACTACATGAGCGACCACGAGATTGGCAGCTGGCTGAAACAACCCTATACCCTAGACAGGACCGCGCACGCGCTCGTCGAAGGGGCCCTCATCCGCGGCGGGAAGGACAACATCACCCTCATGCTTGTCAAAGTCGCCTCATGAAACACATCTACCTCGACAATAACGCGACGACCGCTATCGACCCGAGGGTCCTCGAAGCCATGCACGCCGACTCCGGCCCCTACAATCCCTCCAGCGTCCACCATTTTGGCCAAATAGCCCGCAAGCTCCTCGGCCAGGCCCGCGCCTCCATCGCCGCCTATTTCCACGTCAAACCGCACGAGCTCCTCTTCACCTCCGGCGCCACCGAATCGCTCAACATGATCCTCCGGGGCTTAGCCCCCACCGGCCACATCATCACCTCCAACATCGAGCACTCCGCCATCTATAACACGCTGCAGCAGCTCCCCCACTTTGAGGTATCCTATCTCCCCGCCGGCCTGCGCGGCGCCGTCCAGCCCGAGGCGATTGCCGCCGCCATAAAACCGCACACCCGCCTCATCATCCTCACCGCCGCCAACAGTGAGACCGGCGTCAAGATCGACCTCGAGGCCATCGCCGCCCTTGCGCTCCGCCACAAGGTTCCCTTCGTCGTCGACGCGGTGGCGCTGCTCGGCAAGGAGGAGTTTCAGATTCCCGCAGGCGTGTCGGCGATGGTCTTTTCGGGGCACAAGATCCATGCGCCCAAAGGCATTGGGCTCACGTTCCTGCGCGACGGGTTCAAGGTCCGGCCCCTGCTCACCGGCGGCGACCAGGAGTTTTCCAAGCGGGCGGGCACAGAAAATCTCTCAGGAATTTTGGGACTGGCCAAAGCGATCGAGCTGCTCAAAGAGGAGCTCCCGACAGCCGTGGAACGGATGCGTTTTTTGACTGAAAGATTGATCCAGGGAGTGGGGTCGATCGTGATCAACGGCGAAGGAGAGCGGGTCTCCAACACTGTGAATTTGTCCTTTCCGGGAATCTCGGGAGAAGAGCTGCTCATGAACCTCGACCTCGCCGGCATCGCCGTGAGCCACGGCTCTGCCTGCTCCTCGGGGGCGCTGGAGCCTTCAAGGATCTTGATCAACATGGGCATCCCGCATGTTGTGGCCAGATCCTCGATCCGTTTTTCTCTCAGCAGGAATACAACGCAAGAGGAGATCGATCACACCATTCGGGTCGTAAACGAACTCAGGGCGCGGATGATCGCCTAAACACTAAATGATCAGCTCTGGGGCCGTGGTTGCACAAATAAGACCTTCAATCGCTTTAAAGTGTTTGTCATAAGAACAAAGAACACATCCATTTTCAAGAGCCTGAGCAGCAATCCACATGTCATTTGATGGAATAGGATTGCCTTTGCTTTTTAGGGAAGAATAGATTTGGCTGTAAAAATTGGCAGTGTCTGAAGTAATGGAAAATATTCTTACTCTTGACGAACGAATAAATTGTTGTAATTCATCTCGATTTTTTTTCACCCTATTCCCACACTCAAAACCGCCTAATAATTCGCCCAGGACAACGGGACTAATCACCAGAATCTCCGCTTGGCGGACGATTTCGATGATTGAACTTTCCCCTCGTTTAAAAGCAACATAAGCATTCGTATCAATTAGGACGGGTCTCATTACCAAAGCTCCTTGTCAATCTTTTCAAAACTTTGGGTGTTTTCTTCAAAAGTTTTTTTATCTGCGGAAGACCAAGATCCGGCAAGGTGGTCTAAATCATGATAAGTCTGCTTTTCACATGTGAATCCAAGTCCCCTTTCAATCATTGTCAAGACCAATGCATTGACACTTGTGCGCAACCTTTTCGCCTCTCGTTTGAGGAGAACCATCACCTCTGAAGGAACTCCTCTTAAATTAAAATTAGATGCAGTCATTAATCACCTCCTAGTGATGATACCATCATGGTATCACATAGTGGTATTATCCTCAAGCGCACCTAGTCCAGAAGCAGTGCTATTTAAATGTGTAAGCTTTTGATTATAAGTTAGTAACGCTCTTGCAAGGAAATTATTTTCAATCTTCTTGTTCGGTGCTACCCAAGTTTGCACCATGCCAAATTTAGACCCAGAATGTGGTATAATCTTGATCTACTGCCATTTTAAAGACGATGCCTGCCGGGATTAAATATTTCTCGACGAGTTCTGGGATGCCGACCATTAATAGACGGTGCGGATGGAGATCATCTTTTCGCCGAGGAGCGGGGCCTCTTCGACCTCGAGCTCGAACTGGTCGATGCGCAGGGTCTCTCCTTTTTCAGGAGGATGGCCCAGTTTGCGGAGGAAGAGCTCTTCGAGGGTCTCGGCGCCCTCGCTCTCGAGATGGACATGGTACTGCTTGTTGAAGTCGGCGATCTTCATATCGCCGGGGAACTTCCGGTCGACGACGATGTGGTGCATGCGGGGCGTCATCTCTCCAAACGACATCCAGGTGTCGGAACGTCCGAAGACCTCGTCGATCACTTCGTCGAGGGTGAGGACGCCGACAGCGAGGCCGGCGGGATTGAGGACGATGGCGACGCTTTGGTTGTTGCGCTGGAATTGCTTGAGGATTTGGAGGACCGAAGTGGCCTCGGTGATGAACCAAGGGGTTTTGGCGTGGTCGCGCACGCGGTGCTGAGGGCTGAGGCGGAGGAGGTCGCGGGGATAGGCGATGGCGACGATATTTTTTGAGGTGCGGTGGTAGAGGGGCAAAAAGTCGGAATAGTTGGCGATGAGCTGGGCGCGCATGTCCCCGACGGTGGCGTTGCTGGAGATAACCTCGACGCGGTTTAGGGGGAGCATCAGCTCTTTAGCGGTCTTGTTCTTGAGGGAAAATATATTACTGACGATGGTGTCGAACTCATTCCCTTCTTGGACATCTCTTTGCTCGAGGACTTTTTGGAGCTCTTCGCGGGAGAGGTAGACGCCTGTGGTGCCGGAGCTGCCGACGAGGTAGTTGACGCCGCGGCAGAGGAGGTCAAAGAGCCAAATGATAGGCCTGAGGAGGAGCGAGGTGAAGTAGATGATCGGGATGCCCAGCATGGCGACATGTTCGGCATAGCGCCTGCCGGCAAACAGCGGAGCGAGCTCGGCGAAGATGAGGACGAGGAAAACTTGGCTTAAAGGGGCATAGTCGGGGCTGATGCCGATGGAGATGTAGAACTGCCGGGAGAACTCGGACCCGAGCTGCATGGCGGCGTTGACGCCGATGAGGGTGGTGCCGAAGAGCTGGGCGGGATGGTTGAGGAGGTGGCTAAGCCATTTGGCCCTGCGGCTGTTTTGGGAGACGTAAAATTGGAGGCGCACTTTGTTGAACGAGACGCAGGCCATTTCGAGCATGGCGTAAAATCCTTGGACAATGAGGCAGAGGGCGATCATGAGGGCGATGAACTGCCAGGTCATGAAGCCCCCTTAGGAGACTGGGCTTTGAGACGGCGGATGTAGACCCGGCGCACGCGGGTGGCGTCAGAAGCAAGGACGTGGAACAGGAAATCGGGGGTCACATATTTGGTGCCGGCCTTGGGGATGTCGCCAAGCTGCTCGGTTAGCCAGCCGCCGAGTGTCACCATGTTATTTTCACTGTGGAGCGGGATATCGAAAAGCTCCTCAAATTCGGCCAGCTCGAGCTTGCCGCTGGCGATAATGACATCGGAGCTCGACTTGGTGTAGCGGCTCTTTTCATCGCGCCGGTCAACGATCTCTCCGACGACGGTCTCGACGAGGTCTTCGAGGGCGATGATCCCGGAGACCGAGCCATATTCATCGACGACGATGGCGAGCGATTCTTCTTTGTCATAGAGCTGCCCTAGCAAAGCCTTGGCGCCCATCGATTCGGGAACGAAGAAGGGTTTTTTCAAGATGGGCTGCAGGTCGGCAACGTCTTTGATCGCTTCGCGGTGGATGAAAAAGAGGCGGCTCGTCATGATCCCGACAATATTGTCCAAGCTCTCTTTGCAGATTGGGATGCGCGAGCACTCTTGATCGACAAAGAGATGGATCAGCCGCTCTAAAGGCTCCTCTGTGTCAAAGAAGAGCACTTCCTCGCGGGGGCGCATGAGCTCTTTGACGCTTTGATCTTCAAGTTTGAGATACCCCCGGATCAGCTCCGCCTCTTCATGGTTTAAGACGCCGTAATCGCGCGAGGCCTTCAGGGCATGCTGCAGTTCATCGATGGAGATCTCCCGCTCGCGCTGCAGGAAAAAAAAGAGAATACGGGAGATCCGTTGGGTGACGTAGCCGAGGACAAAACGGATGGGGAGGAGGAGTCTTTTGGCGGTGTTCATGATCGGCGCGACGCGATAGGAGATCTGGGCATTATTGGCCAGGCCGATCGACTTAGGGATCACCTCTCCAAAAATCAGGGTGAGGGCTAAGGGAAGGCCGACGTTGAGCGCCCAATGAGACTGATCGCCGAAGATGTTGGAGACGACGTTCTGCACCAAGATATTGACGAGGACGTTGAGCATGAGGATGGTGATCAGGAGGTCGCGGGGGTTGGCGAGGAGCGAAGCGACGAGCTGCTTGCGCTTGTCGCTATCTTGCTTAAAGACCTTGGTCTTCATCGAGGAGAGGGAAAAGAGGGCGGTCTCCGAAGCGGAAAAGAACCCGGAGCAGAGGATCAGGAGAATGAGGAGAGGGATGAATAGGGTTAACAAGTGTTCACCAATCTCGGATTAGGATCGGGCACGCACGCGGGCACGGGCACGAAAGAGGCGCTTTCATGTCACCTTCTTATTTCTAGTTTTTTTCTTTTTTTCTTGTGGCACAACACTTAATTCGGCTTCAATTTCTTCCACTGTAGGCAGACTCGACTTTAGCTCTTTCGGTAGTTTTTCAACCAATTTAACTTCAAATTCTGCTACGCCGATCGGTCGATTGAAATTTCTTAAGACATATTCAACGAACACATTATCCTTAGTTTTGCATAAAATGATACCAATACTTGGCTTATCACCTTCATGTCTGAGAAGATCGTCTACAGCTGAAAGATAAGCGCTCATTTGTCCCGCATCGCGACTATCAAATTCCCTTGCTTTTAGTTCCACAACTACGTAGCAACGCAATTTGAGATGGTAAAACAACAAATCTATAGACAAACCTTTTTTTCCCGCTTTGATGGGATATTGTCGCCCTACAAAGGCAAACCCTTGTCCAAGTTCCACCAAAAATTTTTGCAAGTGTTCCATCAGCTGATTTTCAATGTCTTTTTCCCTAGCATCTTCGCTTAATGTGATAAAATCGATAAGATAGGGATCTTTGAGCGTCTGTTGAACTAAATCAGACTCAGTGGCTGGTAGTGTAGTTTTGAAATTTGTGATCGCTTTTCCTTCTCTTCGATATAGGTTGTTTTCGATCCAAATGGTAAGCATGCTACGGCTCCAGCCATGGGCAGCTGCTTTTTTGGCATACCACAGTCTTTCTTCAAAGTTTTTCAGCTTGTCTAATAGGACAAAATTGTGTCCCCAAGGGATGTTCAGAAATGGTTCTATCGGATCTTCCTGTAATTGTCTAACAGCTGTTAGACAATTTGAATACGCCCGATAGAATGCCCTCATTCTGAAGATGTTAGCTCTTGAAAATCCTTCTATTCTAGTGAATTCTCTCTGGAGGTCTTTAGCTACTCTTTCCAACACCTTGCTGCCCCAACCCTCCTGCTCCTGCTTTTCAACGATTGCCTTGCCAATTTCCCAATATAGCTTAATCAACTCCCTATTAGCTGCTACAACGGCTTTTAATTGGGATGAGTGGATTCGGACCTTCAAAGAGGAAATGAATTTAGCATAACTAGCGGGGGAAACTTCGGTCTTTTTGACAGCTGGAACTGCTTTTTTAGCCATTTTTTCTTCTATTTAGCTTGATGCGTATGCCCGCGTGCGTGCCCGATCTTATCTTTTTCTTTTTGACAGGGACTTGTGAGTGTTTGCTAAGTTCGGGTTTGAATGTCGGGATGGGGTCATGTTTCATCTTTTTTGAAGTAGACTTTCGTTTGTCCTTCGGGAACCACTCCAAGACCTTTCATTAGCGTCATCTGGATCCACTCGGGGTCAGATTGACTGCGGATTTGCAGCTCCAAATCTTCCTTGATTTCCAAAACGCATTGTCTTTTCGCCTCTAGATCATAAAGACGTTCCTTTAATTCGGCAACATCTCGATTTTTTTTCTGGGTGCCGTGGGAATAGAGCACATAGCAGGCTCCTATAAATAGAAATACCCACCACGACCGGGTGACTAGGGCGTCGAAAATCCTCTCTTTCATCCTCATACCTTATCTTTATTTGCTACCACAAATAAAGTCTATTATTTTTAATTACTAAGCAATTGGGAGGGTAATGTTAATTTGCCCCATATATTTCCCCTTTCGATCGGCATAAGAAACTTCGCACGCTTCGGCGGCTTCATAGAAAAGAACTTGGGCAAGGCCCTCGTTCGCATAAATTTTGGCGGGCAATGGGGTCGTGTTGGAAATTTCTAAGGTGACAAACCCCTCCCATTCGGGCTCAAAGGGGGTCACGTTCACGATGATGCCGCAGCGGGCATAGGTGGATTTGCCGACGCAGAGAGTCAGAACATTTCTCGGGATGCGGAAGTACTCGACGCTGCGCGCTAGAGCAAACGAATTGGGCGGGATGATGCAGTAGTCTCCTTCGATATCGACAAAAGCATTGGAATTGAAGTTTTTGGGGTCGATGATCGAATTGTTGATATTGGTGAAGACTTTAAATTCACGGGCAACCCGTAGGTCGTATCCATAGCTCGAAAGTCCGTAGCTGATGATTTTTTCTCCGTCAACATGCCTCACTTGTCCCTCGACAAAGGGTTCGATCATCCCGTGTGTTTTTGCCATCTGTCTGATCCAGCGGTCCGATTGCAGCGCCATAGTACCTCTCATTTTATTTATCATAGGTATAGCGCGTGAAATCGATTTCTTGCTACAGTTTTCAACAAGGCTAGATCAAAAACTTTTTTTTGAGATGACGAAATGCATGAAAATCCGTTTATAGAATCGACGTGGACCAAGCAAGATGAGACGTTTGAGGTCCCGCTCCGCCCGCAATCTTTGGGAGATTTCATGGGGCAAGAGCATATCCGCGAGCGGCTCGACGTGTTCATTCAGGCGGCGCTGCAGCGGAAAGAAGCGCTCGGCCACTGTCTTTTTTATGGACCTCCCGGCCTAGGGAAGACGACGCTGGCCAATATTATTGCGAAAACGATGGGGACGAACCTCACTGTTACATCGGGCCCGGTGATTGAAAAGGCGGGAGATTTGGCGGGCCTTCTCACCAATCTTCAAGACGGCGACATTCTGTTCATCGATGAGATCCACCGGCTGAACCGTTCGATCGAAGAATATCTTTACCCTGCGATGGAAGATTTTGCGCTCGATCTATTAATCGATAGCGGCCCGAGCGCGCGCAGTGTGAAGGTCAACCTAAATCGTTTCACCTTGATCGGCGCCACGACAAGGGCGGGATTGATCAGCAGCCCGATGCGCTCCCGGTTTGGTTTTAGTTGCCGCCTCGACTATTACACTCCCGAGGTCCTGCAAAAAATCATCTTCCGCTCTGCGCACATCTTAGGGATCTCGATTGATGATGCGGGAGCGCTCGAGGTGGCTATGCGCTCGCGGGGCACTCCCCGCATTGCGAACAATCTGCTCCGATTTGTGCGCGATTACGCCCAGATCAAGACTAAGGGCCGCGTTGATCGCGCTACAGCGGAAAAAGCGCTCGAGATGCTCGCCATCGACCACCGCGGCCTCGATGAGATGGACAAAAAAATTTTAAGGGCCATGATCGAGCACCACAAGGGAGGCCCTGTGGGCCTGAGCACCTTGGCGGTCGCCGTCGGCGAAGAGAGCGACACATTATCGGAAGTTTATGAGCCTTACCTCATCATGCAAGGCTTTTTAAAACGGACCCCGCGGGGACGGGAAGTCACACCCCTAGCTTATCAACACTTAGGACTAAAAATAGGAGACTCTCCATGAAAATTATGAACATTCTAGCCGCCGGCAGCACTCTTGTATTGAGTGCATTCTGCCTGCACGCAATCGAGCCTGCCGTCGAGTTCGATCTATCCCAGCAAGATAAACCCGCTACCGTCAAGGTCCTGCTCGCCAAAAGCGCGCCGGAGGCCTTGGTCGATGTGCGCGGCTCTTATGAAATTTTCGATCCGGCGACGAACTTGGGGATTTTTGTTGGCCGCTTGGGCTCGTTCCACTTTGTCACGCCCACAGACAGCGGGATCAATTGGGGCGACCACAATCTGGGATCCAATCAGCTGCGCATCGTGCCGACCAGTTCTCAAACTACCATCCTCATCAATGGGATCCAATACCGGGGCTGCGTTGAGATCTATAATGTGAACGGCGAGCTGAATGTCATCAATGAGGTGGATGTGGAGAATTATCTCAAATCGACACTGACCCTCCAATTCCCCAAAGAGAAAGACGCGGAAGTCTTGGATGCCGTGGCCATTGTCGCGCGCACTCAGGCCTACTATTACATCGCCCGCAATCCCGGCGTCTTCTGGCATGTGGAAGCGAATAAAGTGGGCTATGAGGGCTACGCCATCGTTCTGCAAAATACCCATGTCGACCGCGCCGTCGAATCGACTCGGCATATGGTGATGACCTATAAAGATACCCCTTTTGCCGCCACATGGACGAAAAATAGCGCAGGAAAAACCGCTACCTTCGCCTCCATCTTCAGAAAGGATGTGCAGACCCCCTCCGGTGTGGCCGCGCCCCTCGCCTTGCGCGACAAAGAGGAGTCTCATTGGACCTACTCTTTGTCCAAGGGGCAGCTCGCCAATCTTGTGAAAACAAGCAAGATGACCAAAATCGACCTGTTTTCCGATAAAGAGAGCTCGAAGGTCTATGCCGTCCGCGTCCATAACGGCAAAGCGTTCCAGGATATCGACTTCTTCCACCTCCAAAACGCTCTCGGCACCGAGAAGCTCAAAAGCAATGAGTTCACCGTAAAGGTCAAGGGTGACCAGATTGTGTTTGACGGCTACGGAGAGGGGCACGGCGTCGGCCTCTGTCTCTACAGCGCGGCAAAGATGTCTGCCAAAGGATTGAAAGCCAAAGACATCCTCACCGCCTTCTTCCCTCATATGCAGCTGCGCAACATGCGCGAGCCGCAAGCGGAAGCGACTAGCCCAGCTGCGGAAGCGGTATCCGCAAATTAAGTGTTCAACGAGGGGGATTGCAAAAGAAATTTTGCAGTCCCTGATCATTATCGCGAGCGCCGCGAAAATGATAAAAATAGTTTTATATAATTCTTCTCCCTTGAACTTTTCTAATCGAAGCGCTATATGGACTTGAAAGAGCGCTTCAACCTCGTGTTTTTTAATGACAAAGTACCCGATACTTCCATTTTTGACCCCGCCAGCCCTCGCGAGAGCAACTATAACATCGAGACAAAAAACCGGATGGGCGCCCTTCAGCTCGGGGCCGACCTGCAGATGAACCCCACCAGACATTGGAATTGGGACGTTTTCGTTAAAGTGGGGCCCCTCCTGAATTATGCGACCGTCAAGGCCTTTCTAGGCGACTTAGGCGATACGGTCACAGTCCGCGACTATGAGAAGACCGT
>Ga0207105_1275_pt1 | contig 10908 bp, 16 predicted proteins | sample Alteio_BWMinHeat_77_FD_153569 | JGI IMG/M metagenome (GOLD analysis project Ga0207105, IMG submission 153569) | Enriched cells from forest soil in Barre Woods Harvard Forest LTER site, Petersham, Massachusetts, United States -... | ecosystem: Environmental > Terrestrial > Soil > Temperate forest >... | reverse complement strand
ATATAAAATAAGGAAAATTGCATGAGCTTTAGCGATCTAAATATAGGACAAAATTTTCAAACTACAAGAGCTAATTTTGAGTACGCCTCGCCTGAGCAAACGGATACATCCGATATGAATAAAGGTATAGCTAGAAATTGGATCGGTAGGCCAAACAATGGCTCTTATTTGATTAAATTGCCATATCTATACGATGAAAAAAAAATAGAGGCATTAAAAAAAATAAAGGTATCGACCGCGTTGAGTAGCTCCGATGAAAACTATAATCCCGCAAAGTGGTCGATTTTGACATTGCCTGAGGGTTGGAGCGCTGATATGAAAAATATGTCATTTGGCGATTGTGAAATTTGCATTTGCGATGAAGAAAATAAAGTGCGTGTAAGGATGAAAACACAAAGTGATTACGGTTATCATCGACGGGATCTGGGCTTAGAGCTATTAAAGGTCATAACCTATTCTAAAATCATCATTGGGGTCAGGCTGGTCAGACCTGACACTCTGAATTTTTTAGAAAAGGGGCCGGGCTCTTTCATTTGGAAAAAATCGCAGGATCGCAGGCCCGGCCCCTTTCACGAAAAGACCAATCCCTAGAAGATTTGCTTGGCTTCATCGAGAATCCTTTTCTTTAGCGCGGGATGTAGAGCTTGCTTACTCACTAGATCTACATCACAACTCAGGAGATCTTCCAGATAAAATTTCAGATCGATGAATTCAAATAGATCTTTTTTGGTGTCAAAGTCGACAAGGATATCAATGTCACTAGTTTTCTTGGCTTCGTTTCTGGCTGTAGAACCAAAAATCGATAGATGTCGGCTTCCCAATTGGGACAATTGCTTTCGATGCGACAGCAGAACTGTTTTGGCTTTATCAAATCGTGTATTCATGCCTTCATTTTGCGATCTTGAGTGCTGTCAAGTCAAGATATTTGCGCAATTTACGCAATTTTTACGCACTAAACTGCAAAAGGCTGGCATAAAACAGAGCGAATCAGCACAATTGGAGCTTATTTAACTCCTTCAAGGTATTGCTCCTGTATTTGCTAGTCTATGCTACTTAATACATCTCAGGCGACTTAAAATCCCTTGGGAGCAATCCCGTGCTGGTTCGACTCCAGTTCCGAGCATCTTTAATCACAAGGGTTTAAACTTTCACGAGTTTAAGCCCTTGTTTGTTAAAGTCGATTTTGTCCAACCCCTGTCCAACTTTTTTGATTGCTAAAAACATTCTAGAATTTCTTGTGTCATGGTACAATCCTGACATCATTTGGAGAATTTAAAATGGACATGACTTATCAATTTGCTTGGAACGAAGGTGAAACAGTCTTTTATATAGATGCTTTTGATTATAAATATGCAGCTAAGAATGGGAACCTATCTTGGCGGATTAATAATCCTGGGTTAGTCAAGCATCATTGTCGCTATGCAAAGAAAAATGGTTCGATAGGAGCCTGGGAAAAGTTCGCTATTTTTTCAAATCCTCGTCAAGGTCATCAAGCTTTAATAGAGTGGCTGCACTCCAAAACAATGTTGCAATGTGATTTACATGGCATCGCTAAGCATTACCAAATATCTTCTCCAGAACAATTCGTACAATCTTTAGCAGCAGCTAGTAAAATACCTCCTAAAACTAAATTGAGAGACTTAGCTCAGCTTGAGTTTGATGCATTACTTTCCTCTATAGAGAAGTTATGTGGGTTTAGCCGAGTAGGTAATGAAGAGTTTTATTTATTACCGAAAATATCTGCAAAAATCGAATGCCCCGATAAAGAGGATCTTTATCTTGTTGGTAAAGACATTACTTTGACGCGAGAAGAGGCAATAAAATGGATTGATTCTCATAGGCTTGATGCTGTCATAGTTCGTCATTCAAATGGGACTTATTTGCGTTCTAGACCGCGCTATCACATGCAAACACTAAAATTGACATGGGAACAACATTGTGAAGCAGCGGGAGAATTAGATATCTTAGCTCGCATGGTAGGCCAAAAGAGTCCTGACCAATGCACGTGGGGTTTCATTAACGGCATTCGGAATACAAGAGAAGAGGCAATTGAATCTTCTGATTTGATTTCCAAAAAGGCAGGAAACGAACTGGTAGTTTCATTGCGAAATGATCAGGTTTTGTGGGGTGCCAAAGAGGCGAGCGTCGCCTTACTACTAAAAATGGGCATCGATACTCCTATCGTTAAAAGTGCGGTTCAGTTTTTCAGATATTTACTTTCAGTGTCTGAAAATCAAAAAAATTCACCAGTAATTATATTTGCTCATAGCCAAGGTGCGGCTATTACTGAACATGCTATCGCTTTGCTTTCTAAGCAAGAGAGACAGAAAATTCGAATTTTTACGTTTGGAGGATGGTCTTTTATCGCTCCAGATACTGCTCATCCAGATTCTCATAATTATGCAAGCGTCGGGGATCTAATACCTCGAGTGGGTTCTTATAACTCTCAATATTTTGCAATCAGAAGATACGAAGGTTTAAAACAAGGCTTAAGCAATGAAGAAATCATTCGGCGCTTAGCTTTTGGAGATGCAATTCAACAACTCGATTGTTTAGACCCTTATGTTCATGAAAGGTATGCTCAGGAAAGATGTAAGTTTTATAGAAGTGAATTCGAAAAAATTAGTAATGTCACCGTTGTTAATTCTGGAAGTATGTGGGAACACTCCTTCAAGAATGAAAGTTATCAAAATATTGTTCTTGAAAAGATTGAGAAATATAGAAAAAGCCCAACTATAATTGCATTGATGGACTCTCAAAAATTGCTTGTTGAATCTTTTGTTTAAGAGATACTTATGAACGTTTCCATTGATGTTGAAGACGAGAGAAAAAAGACAAAAAGATTTGCAAAGGTGGCAACAATTATTTATCTTATTTTGTTTCCATTTCTTTTTATGTTTGCTGCTACAAGCATCATGATATTTGATAGTCCCAGTATGACAGTTCCCTTTGGTTTATCGATCATATTCTTATGCTTTTGCGTACCTTTATCAATACCCTTTACTTTTTATTTTGTCTGGTCCCGGTATTCGCAAGGGGAATATAAAAAGAGTCGCCAGTTTTGCCTACTACCTCTGTATATTGCCATGATTGCATTTTCTTATAATGCTCTAGTAGATACTTTTCTTCATTAGTTTTGCGGTTACTTTTTGGTCATTGGTGGTCCACTACGTCGCCTAATTAATCAATTCTGGCGGCAATAAATCAGACGTAAAGCTGCTGAAGAGAAAAAGAAATTGGGTGAATTTTCTTGTCTGCAAAGACTGCATAATTTATAACATATGATATATCAAAAATCCTGATGAAAGGCAAGCGGATGTTCCAGTTTACAGACATGTCAAATTCTGAAGAGCAGATAGCTCAACATGTGCTTGAGATTAGACTTGAGATGGGCTTGACACAAGAACAGTTCGCAGCAAAACTTGGTGTTTCTTTCCCCACAGTTAACCGCTGGGAAAACAAAAAAACAAAACCCTCTCCTCTTGCTATTCAGAAGCTACAAAAACTTTTATCCTCTCTGAATAAAAAGAAAAGTGCTTCCCAGGAGAGTATGGAAGAAATTGAGGCGAATGATGCGCCACAACACAAAAAAATTGCACATAAGGCTATAGTATGACGGCGCTACCCATTAATGTTGATGAGCTATTGAGAGGACAGATTGTTGAATGGGAACGTCTTGAGTTTAAGAAAGGATGGAATCCTGAAGAAATCATTCATACCATTTGCGCTTTTGCAAATGACATCAACAATTGGGGTGGAGGCTATCTAATTATAGGAATAGAGGAGGACAAAGGCCAACCGATTTTTCCTCCAGTCGGTCTATCAGCCAATAAAATAGACGAGATTCAAAAAGAGCTCGTCAACTTAAGTTACAGGCTGCGTCCCCACTATCATCCAATAGTTGCACCTGTCGTTTTCCAAGAAAAAATGATCATGTTGATCTGGTGTCCTGGTGGTCAATCGATGTTTATCAAGGAAGAGATTCGCAAGAGACCTGATCGCGCTGAAGCGGATCGTTTTTACAACTATCCATACGTTGCACTAGAGGAGGCTTTAGCTAATGCCGTCTACCATAAGGACTATGGACAAAGGGAGCCTATCGAAATCAGCATTAAGCCCGATCGAATAGAAATTTTGTCATTTCCTGGTCCGTTACCCCCCTTAAAGATAGAAGATTTAAATAAGGGGTCTGCTCGAGTTCGAACTTATAGAAATCGAAGAATAGGAGACTTTCTCAAAGAGCTTCATTTAACGGAAGGGCGTTGTACAGGAGTGCCAAAAATTCATAAAGCTATGGAGGCAAACGGTTCACCTCCTGCTATTTTTGAAACTGACCAGGAATGCCAGTACTTTCTGACTATCTTACCTATCCACCCCGAAGCAACAAGAAAAACAACAGTTGCTAATCAAAATGCTCCAATAGAGGAGCAAACACACCCGTACACCGGTGTGTCTGGTGTCGAAACACACCCGTACACCGGTGTGTTTCCAATTGAAAAGCTCCCAAAAGAGCTACAGACATTAATTAATAATATCAACATACGCTCCAGTAAAAAAGACTTACGTTCGCTAATTCAAAAACTTTGTGCATGGCAGCCATTAACGGCTCAGCAATTAGTAGAGATCCTGAAAAGAAAGGATAAAAAACACTTTGTCAGGAGTCATCTTACGCCAATGGTTAAAGAAGGGACGCTAAAATACTTATTTCCCGAGGATGAGGACTCTCCTAATCAAGCGTATATCTGTGAAAAAGGAGATAGTGATGAAGGCTCTAAATAAACTGATATTGCACATTTTTCAAAAGGAAGATCTGACAGATATTATTAAAACATTCACTTTTCCATGGAGTTCTCTTCAAGCCACTCAAGAAAAATGGGAACGTTATTATACAGAGCAGCAAACAAATATTCGCACAGTCTGTATCGCAAAAATTGGGGATGAGTTCATTGGCTATGGCAGCTTATTGAATAATACGGAATACCGAGAATTCAAGAACTTCGGCATACCAGAGATCAATGATGTTTGGATTTCAGCAAAATATCGAGGGAATGGATTTGGCAAAAGATTGGTCCAACATCTGGAGGCAATTGCTCTAAAAGAAAATCATAAGCAGGTTGGAATTGGAGTTGGACTATATAAAGATTATGGATTTGCTCAGAAGCTATATGTTCGAATGGGATACGTCCCCGATGGTAATGGAGTTACCTATAAATATCAGCCTGTTACTCCTGGAGATTTGTATCCGGTGGATGATGACCTCATCATTTGGTTTAAGAAGGATTTATAATTATGAGCACTGTCAATATTCGATCTCAAATACATCAAATCGTTTCTTCAATGAGTCCTTTAGATGAATTGGAACAGGATCATATCCGTTTTGTTCTCGATTGGATCGAATCCGGCAGTGAGATTTTCCGGATAGAAAAGCCGGCAACCCCAGATATTCATTTAGTTGCGTATTTTGTCATTGCCTCTACGGAAATGGATCAGGTTTTATTAGTGGATCATAAAAAGGCCGAATTGTGGCTTCCTCCTGGCGGTCATGTTGATCCAGGCGAAGATCCAAAAGAAACAGTTAGACGAGAAGCAAAAGAAGAGCTTGGAATTGATGTCGAATTCTTGTTTGATGAGCCGATTTTGCTGACCGTAACCAAAATGGTTGGGAATGTTGCCAAACACACAGACGTATCTTTATGGTATCTTCTCACGGGAGATCCTCATCGAACTCTGGATTACGATCCTGATGAGTTTAATCAGATCCGTTGGTTTACGATCGATGAAATTCCATTTGAAAAATCTGATCCACATATGAAGCGATGTATTCAGAAAATGCTAAGTCTAAAACAGCGGTCTGTAATCGAATGATAGCGCAAATTATTTATATTAATGGACCATCAAGCTCAGGCAAAACTACCCTTGCAAAAGCATTGCAGCAAGAGTTTGATCAACCATTTTTGCATATTGGGATCGATCGGGTTATTGGGATGATGCCGGAGAAACTAAATAATTGGGAAGGTGGCCCTTCCTCGCCTGCGTCCTTCCTTCCAATGACTATGTAGCCACCGCCTTCAGTATTAGCCATTGCAAGAATGTCTTTCACAAGGCCATACATCTCTTTTTTTTGAGCTTTGCCGAAAATAAATGGCGCTTTAAAGTCTATGTTTCTACCTTCGGATTGTTTCCAAAGTTTTCCGAGCAATGCATCATAATCGCTAAATTCGATTTTATTTTTCACTAATTGTTCCATTGCGCCTTCTATTAATTATTTTATTTATTAAAAGTCTCTAAATTAAACATAACATCTACATGGGCCCTTTTTTAGCTTTCTATATGGTGTTGTCCGCTGCTAAAATGTCTAAAGAAATGCCATAAATCCCCCCAAGAATTTCTATGATCCTGTGTGCATCGACGTTTTTTAAGCCTAAATTTTTACAGTCAATGGATTTGTCGTTTTTTATGTCGTTTAAGAAGGAGCTCATGTCATTTTTAATAGGAAGAGGCAATTCTTTTCGGCTATTGGCTGAGAGAAGTTGATACAAGCGGATGACATCATTTTTATGTTTTCGGATGTCTTTTTCATCGATGTTTTCCCCGTTTTGCTTTCTTCCCATGAGGTCAATATATGCGCGTGCTTTTAATGGAATTAAGTGAACAGCATCCAGGACAGATAAATCATTTATTTGCTGTTTGCCTAGATGAATAAAGTTGTAATAATCATCATCTAACAAAATAGCTGAAAGGCTAGCGACAGTTTCATTCATCGGAATAGGTGTTAAATGGCCTTTGCCTGAAAATTTTACATTGTCGGGAACTCGTGAAAAAAGTTCGATCATTGAAGGGTAATCGCTAATGGCAGGCGTTGCAAAACGATAAAAAACTTCTTTCCCCGTGCTTCGTTGACGGTTTTGATATCCCCCTTCTTCTATAAACTTCCAGAAGGCAGACGCAAAATCCAAATTAAGCGCTTCTACGTATAAAACAATATCCAGATCTTTTGTGGCGCGAAAATCCAACCCCGATTCTTGCATTATGACCGTGCAAGCTGTGCCTCCAATTAAAACATATTGATTTGCATAGGGAGCGAAATGTTGTCTAAAACGATTGAGGCCGATTAACATTTAATTTTCTCCATCATTTCTTCCAAAGACGATTCGATTCTTTCATCTCCACTCGCTTCTAAGCATAAAAACAATGAAAACGAGTCGATTGCCCCATCTTTTGCAAAAAGTTCGGGATTGTAATTCCAAATTTCTAATTCTGAGGAAGCTCCTTCCGATATGGGTAACACCTCAAGGCCTGATTGTTTCAGCTCTACCCATTGGTTGTATCCAATGGCAAAAACTGGGAGAACAGGAGGGGCTAGCTGTGAAAAATGTGAAAGGGCGCTTAATCCTGCTAATGTTTTAAATTGATGGTTATTTATCCAAATACGTTTTTTGATAGGACTGCGTAAAAAAGGCTTTGCCTGATCCCAAAGAGAGTGCTTGTTTGAGAAAATCCAATAACGCTCTCGTCCTTCTCGACGAAATTCGCCTATTCCTGCGGCTTTAAGCTCATCAAGGGCTCTTGTCATTGTCATAAGAGTATAACCCAGCTTGTCGGCAAGCTCGGACGGGGTTAGTTTTTCATCTGTTTCGCGCAAAAGCGCATAAATGACCGCAGTTTGAGTTCCGGGGCTGAAGTTTTTTTGTTTTTTAGTGTGGATTTTTCGGAAATGCTCGCGCAGATCAATGCCAAAATGAGGTAAGTACATCTGATTTCCAGGAATGATAAATGGGATATGCTGCTCAATTAAGCGTTTGCGGTTAAAAGAAGATAAAATTGATTGAACATAAATAATAATGGACCCTTCCCAAATTTTTTCGACTTGTTCCAAATGTTTCCGAATCATGCCAGGAGTAATATCCTTATTTTCTTGAGCTATCATCAATAAACACGGCTGCTTAAATAGAGAAACTTCAAAAAAAATATAGGCATCGGTGAGAAAAAAAGGCAGGCTGTTTTGATTCTCATATGGATGAGTTTCGATTATCACATTGAGAGTTTCATTGAGATAGGCTTTTAAACTTTCGTGCAACCTGTTCATTTTTCCTCGATAACATATATTTGCACGTTAACATACCTTGTGTTATTGTGCAATATTTATGTTTCTATGGTGATTTTTAAAGATCGTGAGGAATCTCATAATGGTTAGGAAGAATTTGTTAGAGGCGAAATCCATTTCTTTGCTATCACTTCTTAAAAAAACAGTTTTAAAGATGCAAGATATGCACCTATAAATGCACCTTTAAATGCCCCTATAAATTGCCCTTTAAGAGAATTAAAGACTTAAACTTAATAGTTGAATTTCCTATGAATATTTCCTCTCTCGCTGAACAAGATAGAAGAAAAACAAAGAAGCGTGCTTGGGTGGCGACAATTATCTATTGTTTGCTGTTTCCTTTTCTGTTTATGTTTGCTGCTGCGAGTGCAATGATATTTGATGATCCCAGCATGCCGACACCTCTCGGTTTATCGATTATATTCCTGTGTTTTTGTATACCTTTGTCCATCCCGTTTACTTTTTATTTTGTCTGGTCTCGTTATTCACAAGGTGAATACAAAAAAAGCCGTCAATTTTGTCTAATACCTATGTACATCCTTATGGGCACATTCATTTATCATATTTTGACTGATACTATTCGTTCATTGTTTTAGCGAGAGTAAATTTGGGCCATTCATGGGTCAGTACATTTGCCACATCCCATAACTTTTGCGAACATTTTGCTGCCATGAAACGGTCTATCTCTGCTATATTCTCTCTCGAGAAGTTAGGCTGCGTTATGTAGCGTTACGTAAGCTTCGGAGACTTAAAATCCCTTGGGGGCAACCCCGTGAAGGTTCGAATCCTTTCCCGAGCATGCCAAACCGCGAGAGGGTAAGTCCTTGAACAAGACTTAGTTACCCTCTTTCTTAAAGGGCTTAAGTCTTCATCGACTTAAGCCGCTTTATTATTTATGGGACTCTGTCCCCTGAACGTCGGGCTTGATCCCTGACCTCAAACTTACCCAAACTTTTTAGGTAACTCTAACAACTGCTGCTTGAGAGCTGGAAGATGTATACGCACGGTTTCCCATACAGTTTTTAGATCCACTCCAAAATATTCATGCGCTAAAAAATTCCTGAGGGCGACCATTCTAAACTCAGAGGCTGTCATATGTTGAGTGTACTGCTCGATTTTGTCGATAGCATGTAGAATGTCTTTGATACGGAAAGGCCACTCTCTAGAAGATTTGTTTGGCTTCATTGAGAATTCTTTTTTTTAATGCCGGATGTAAGGCGCGTGTACTGACGAGGTCTACATGGCAATTCAGGATATCTTCTAGGTAAAATTTAAGATCAGCAAAAATGAAAAGTCCTTTTTTCGCATCGAAATCGACAAGGATATCAATATCGCTGGTTTTGGTCGCCTCATTTCTAGCAGTAGAACCAAAAATCGCAAGGTGCCGGGTGCCTAAGCGGGATAGATGCTTACGATGAGACTCTAGAACTGTTTTTGCTTTATCAAAGCGAGTATTCATGCTCCCATTTTGCGATTTTGAGTGCTGACAAGTCAAGACATTTACGCAAATTACGCAAAAATTACGCATTAGACTGAAAAAGACTGAAAAAATCAACATAAACACGCACAATAGCAGCTTACTTAACTCATTTAGGGAGTTGCTCCTGTGTTTGCCAGTTTATGATGCTCAGTACATCTCAGGCGACTTAAAATCCCTTAGGAGGCTGTGAAAAAATTGAGGCCAACTTGATTTTTTAAGTATTTTCTCAAGATTTTCGAAGCTCGACTCCGACTACAACGTCCCACGTGCCGTTGTAGAAGGAGACGAAATTTGAAAAGATGAGAAAAGACTAAAAAAGCGAGTTGGAAATCGATTTTTTCACAGCCTCTTAGGGGCAACCCCGTGAAGGTTCGACTCCGTCTCTCATTCCCCAAAAAATGGTGCTGATTGGTCTTCTGGCCCGGATACTCCGAAGCGCTGGCGAGCACCACAACAACAAACTTGAAATATTTACAAAGCTATTAAAGGAAATACACCTTGTCTTTCTGCTCTCTGCTAAGCTGGAAATTTAGTTATATTTTGGTAAAAGGGGCCCCGGACCAGCCCCCAATGCTGTCAACTTAAAGAAAATGTTTTCGCCAGTTCCTGGCTCACAACTTGTCATCAGATGTCCCGTGGGTTCCTAGCGTCACCCACGGCTGTATTCTGTAGCTGCTTTTCGCAGCTAATTTACCGCTATGCGGTTTTTAAGTCGCAAAGCGATGACAGAATCAAGCCGTGGGTAACCTAGGAACCCACGGGACATCTGATGACAAGTTGTGAGCCAGGAACTGGCGACTATGTTTTCATTTGAAAAACATTTTCTCTAAGTTGACAGCTTTCATTTTCAGTCATTGAGATTTGGATGTATTCGACTTCTTTTGCGCCAGGAATGGACGTTCCCTGTCTGTAGAGCTCTTTGAGTTTGTCTTTGTCGACAACTTCTTCAAGTTTGATTGCTTTAAAAGGACGGGCTTGATCAACAGTTAATGTGAACGACAAACGAGAGAAGCGTCTCACTAGATAAGGGCCTAACTGTAACGCCTTGCTGTTCATCGCTTGCATGATTGACTGTCCCAAAGCTTTCTTTTGAGCCTCTAACTCCTCGATCTTAAGGCTAATTTCCTTGTGCTGCCGAATTTGATCTTCTAAGTTCATTATCACCTCCATAGGCATTGTTTTTAAATAATACGATGATATCCACTTCGTGTTTTTTTGTGTTTATAAGACTACCATTTCCACAAAGAGGAAAAATCTTTTTATCAATAAAATTCCTTACAGAGGCGACACATGTTTCATCTAGTCTATTAATTTCTTCTTTTTTTGG
>Ga0207105_1274_pt1 | contig 10913 bp, 4 predicted proteins | sample Alteio_BWMinHeat_77_FD_153569 | JGI IMG/M metagenome (GOLD analysis project Ga0207105, IMG submission 153569) | Enriched cells from forest soil in Barre Woods Harvard Forest LTER site, Petersham, Massachusetts, United States -... | ecosystem: Environmental > Terrestrial > Soil > Temperate forest >... | reverse complement strand
AGGGTCCCATCCAGCAGCACTCCCGTATTGTTGCTGAAGCAATTGGCGACGACAAGATCCGGCGTGCCATCGAGGTTCAGGTCGCCGACTGCAGCCGAGTACGGGTTGTTACCCACTTTGAACGGGCCAAGCACCTGGTGACTTCCAGCCGGGGCGAGCACCAGGTTGACCGTGCCGTCGGAGTAATTGGACACGGCCAGATCGGGAGTCCCGTCACCATTGAAATCCGCAAAGTTCACGTCGTCCGGTCCCTTGCCGACGGGAATGATCGTTTGTGCTCCGAATGAACCGGTTCCGTCGCTCTGCATCACGCTTACGGTGTTGTCGCGGTAGTTTGCAACCGCCAGCAGCAGGCTGCTCCCGCTGCCGGTTATTGCCAGTGCCTGCGGTCCGGAGTCCGCGCTGCTGCCTACGGCCACGGTCGTTCTGGTGAAACCACCGCTCCTGTTGTTCAGGAGCGTGCTCACCGTCCCGTCTGCATAGTTAGCCACGACCAGGTCAGAGTAGCCGTCGCCGTCGAAGTCCCCGGCGCGGATGGCTTCCGGGTCGGTTCCCACCCGGATGGGTAAGCCAGACGGAGTCAGCGTTCCTGTGCCGTCGCCCAGCAGGATGCTCACCGTGCCGTCACCGGTATTGGCAACGGCAATATCGAGGTTGCCATCGTGGTTGAAGTCACCGGCGGTCAGCGAATAAGCCACGTTGCTCGACGAACCCACGGTGTAGAAGACCGGACTCTGGAAGGTTCCGTTTCCGTTGCCCATAAGCACGGCGATTTCATTCAGGTTGAAGCTAGCGACAACGAGGTCGAGCACGCCGTTGCCGCGCAGGCTGAACAGATGAGACTTGGCCGGAGCGAAACCCGGCTCAATCAGGATGTTCGTGGCCGCCTGGAAAGTGCCGTCGCCGCTGCCCAGTTGTACCGTCACTGAATCCGTTTGATAGAGCGAGGTGATCAGGTCGAGCTTTCCGTCGCCGTTGACGTCGGCCAGCGTGGTCCAGACGGGAAGCGTGTTGGCACCCGTGCTGGTCGCTACCTGCGTCGTTAGGGCGGTCGTGGCCGTGGAAGTATCGAGCGTCACAGGGTCCGTCACCGGGGTGCCCGTAGTCACATTGGTGAAGGCAAGCGAACCGCTGGGCGCACTGAAGCCAAAGCCGAAGACGTCGATCGTCGCCGCCGTTGTGGTCAGCGATGCGAACGTCGTCTGGGATTTGCCGAGGACCACCTGCGAGACCGCCGTCGAAATTGCGCTGTTGTAGTTGGTATCCCCGCCATACTGCGCCGTGATCGAGTGCGTGCCTCCTGAAAGCGAACTGATCGCCAGTGTGGCAACGCCGCTGCTGATCGTTCCCGTGCCCAGGATCGTCACGCCGTCGATAAATGTCACTGTGCCCGTGGCATTTGTCGGAAGTGTAGCCGTGAAGGTGACGTTGGCACCAAAGGTCGACGGGTTCAGCGAGGAGGCGAGGGTGATGGCCGGGGTCGCCTTGTTCACCACCTGCGACAAGGCCGTTGAGACCGCGGCGTTATAGTTGACATCCCCTCCATACTGCGCCGTGATCGAATGTGTGCCTACCGTAAGCGAGATGGTCAGTTGGGTAGCGACGCCGCCGCTGATGTCTCCCGTGCCTAGAATTGTCGTACCGTCGTAGAAGGTTACCGTGCCCGTTGCATCGATCGGAAGGGTAGCAGTAAAGAGCACCACACGGCCGTACGTCACTGGGTTCGGCGATGAAGCCAAGGCGACCGTGAGCGACGTCGGCGTTACGGTGAAAGTGCCGTCCTGGAACTCGATCAGATAGTTGAGCGAGCTTAGACCGCCGGTGATCGATACCGGATATGTTCCTGCCGGTGATCCCAACGACGCCGGCGTTGAGTAAATGGGCACCCCTTTGACGGCGGTGGCAGGTGTATCTCCATTCAGGAGCGCGCCCGACACCGAATAAGTGAACGCGGGGTTCGCCTGACCATATATACGGCTCGTGTCATTTGCGGTCACGACCAGGTATGGTTCCCCACTGGGACCGGTCTTCCGGAAAACTACGATCGTGATAGGCGTGCTCGTGCTCGCACCGATGTTATTGTCTCCGAGATACATGGCGGTGATCGTATGCCGACCCGCCTGGAGAGTGGTTAGCGCCAGAGTCGCAACGCCGGTAGCGGAGTCGACCTGTGCTGTGCCGAGCACATTCTGTCCTTCTTGGAAGGCTACGGTCCCTGTCGCCGTCGTCGGTGCAACGGTGGCAGTCAGTGTTGCTGTGTCGCCGTATTGACCTGCCGTGAAACCTTGGGTCTGAGCTGCGATCAGAGTTGTCGTGGACCCGGCAGCCGCGATCGCCAGCGTACCGGGCACCGTTGCAATCTCGTAATTCTGACTTACCAGTCCGGTGACAGTAATCGGGTACGTCGTGCCCACAAGCGAGGACGCAGTGTCGGTCGTGGCATAGGCAGCGACTCCGGTCACGGCGGACTCAAAGGTATCGCCGGGCAGAAGAGTGCCAGTGACAATAAAAGCAAAGTAGGGATTAGCCGTCCCGACCTGACGGCTGGCGTTCTGCACAGTTATCGTCAGGGCAGCGCCGCCGCCAGGTCCTTGTTTCTTAGCCACAGTCAAAGTCGACGGCGGGCTTATGCTGGTGGAGTAGATCCCATCGCCGGAGTAGGCCGCCTCAACGGAGTGGGTTCCGGCGTTAAGGGTCGATGCCACGAACGTCGCCGTGCCCCCGGACAACGTCGCATCCCCAATGAACACCGTGGCACCGGATGGCAGCACATCGTAGAAGGTCACCCTTCCAGACGCTACGGTAGGGCTCGTCGTTGCGGTGAGGGTAATAGGATCACCGTACTGGCCCGAGCTTGGATTGACCGTGAGCGTGGTGGTCGAGGGCTTGCCGATTGCATCCTCCGTTACGATCAGAGTTCCGGGGACGCTTGTTAAGGTGTAGTTGTTTGAGGTCAGGCCCGATATGGTGATCGGGTATGTGCCCGGATCCGAACCTGCTGGCGACGCTAAACTTGGCGTTCCAGTGATCGCTGTTTCGTATGTGTCGTTGTTGAATAACTGACCTGTGACGTAATAGGTGAGAATTGCCAGCTCCCCATTCGCAGGGCGCGTTGCGTTTCTGACGACGATCGTTAGCGCCGCCGCTCCCCTGTCACCAGTCCTCTGCGTGACGGTCACCGTCGCTGGAGAACTGGTGCTGGGCAGCAGATTTGGGCCGCCATTGAAGGTCGCAGTGATCGTATGAACGCCCACTGGCAGGTTGTCGAACGGCAACTCGGCCTGGGTGGCGCTGTCGAGCGACGCGGTTCCCAGCAGCGTGGACCCTTCGTAGAAGCTCACCGTTCCGGTAGCTCCCTGGGTAACGGCTGCTGTCAGCACCTCCTGGTCCCCATACATGATGTTCGTCGACGCTGTCGCAATCGTCGTAGTCGAGTTCCCTTGCGTGACCGTAACGGTGCCATCTTGGAAGGCGATCTCATAGTTTGCCGATACCAACCCGGAGACCGACAGAGGGTACGTGCCCACAAGAGAGGTGAACACTGCGCTGGTCGTGTACACAGCGGTTCCCGTCACAGCGGTAGCGGCGGTGTCCCCCGGTACAAGGGTTCCCACGACTGTATAGCCGAAAGGAGGATTCGGCTGGCCGAAGGGCCTGGTCTCGCTGTTGGCCTCCACTATCAGCGCGGGGCCACCACCAGCCGCTGTCTTCTTGGTTACAGTGACCTGTACCGGCCCTGAAGAACTGCCAGCGAAGTTGCCGTCGCCTGTGTAAGTCGCAAGGATGTTGCTGTACGTTCCCACCGGAAGATACCGCCCTGTTCCCGGGATCTGGTTGAGCGCCAAAGTTGCGGATCCAGCGTTGAGCGTTGCAACACCCAACAGTTCCGCTCCCAGGAAAAAGTCAACCACGCCGGTCGCGGCAGTCTGATTGACGTTGGCAGTGAAGTTAATCGTATTGCCGTACATCGCTGTCTGTGGGAACGCCGTCAACGATGTAGCCGTGCCTGCTGTATTGTTCGTGAGATCAAAGTTCACCGATCTCGCAGATCCCCCCGATCCAGCCGTCGCTGTGACCGTATAGGTTCCGGTAGTTCCATTGGCGGTAGCGATCGCGTGCGCAAATCCCCCGACGCCGGTCACAGCAGATGCCCCACTCAGGCTGGCGTTGGCGGTCGTACCGTTGGCCACATACGTAACAGTCACACCCCGGACAGGGTTGCCGCCGGCATCGGTGACCAAAACCGTCAGCGCTTGGCTGAACTGAGTATTGATCACCGCGGTCTGCGGGGAGCTTCCACCAGACGTGCTAATCGACGTGGGAGCACCGGCGGTGTTGGTGAGAGTGAACTGCGCTGGAGGCCCCACGGCGCCTGCCGTCACCCGGAAGGAACCAGCCTTGCTGTTGGCTGTGACATTGACTGATGCGAGCCCATTGACGTCCGTGGTGCTGGTTGCCGCAGAAAGCGTCCCGCCGGGCGCGGTCGCGGTTCCATTGGCCGCCCACGTGACCGTGATATTCGGCACAGGGTCACCGACTGCGTCCTTCACGATAGCCACCAGCGGGCTCGCGTAGTTCGTATTGACCGACGCACGCTGCCTGCTGCCGCTGGAAACGGTGATCGAAGTCGGGAGACCATAGATGATCTGGGTCAGGCTGGCTGAACTCTCGACGAACTTGTCCGTGCCGAGGTAGAAAGCCTGGATGGTGTGCGAGCCGGGGGTGAGCGTATTGTTCGTGTCTATAGCCACGCCATTCGAGTTGACCTGGACGGGAAGGCCCTGGGTTAAACCGTCTGCTGAGAACTGAACCAGACCCTCGGTAACCGGACTGCCACTCTCTGTGACGGTCGCGGTAAACGTAATCCTCGTGCCTTCCTGTGCTCCATTGGGAGCGTCCGAGACAAGAGCCGTCGACGTCGCGTTCGGCACAACAAGCAGAGGCAACCACTGAAGGTTGCTCATCTCGGGTGAGTTCCCCGTGCCGTTGCCAGAGGTATTATGTCCGCCTAGGTTCCCGTAAGAGGCAAAGACATACAGCGTGTGCGATCCAGAGTCGAGTGGACTCAGGGTTATCGTGTAGCTCGCCGGATTGCTGCCACTTGCACTGGTCGGTGTTGCGAGGCTCCACGGAGCTGCCCCGTCCGCCGAATAGTAGACCTGCGTAGGCGGTGGGTTGGTAGTGGCGCCAATGCCGGCGTAGGGAGGGCTGCTGGTATAGGCACTGGTGACGGTGACGTTGAAGCTTGGGGTCTCGTTAATGGTCTCAAAGACGCCACCGCTCGTGAAGCTATCACTGCCCGAAGCCACTGGCGTTAGTACAACGTTCAACGGAACCGGCTGTTGCGCCCCCGCAGTGATTACCGTCACGTTCCCACTGCCGCGGTTCGCGACATAAACCTGGTTCGTGACGGGATTCACTGCGACACCGGAAGGGAGGGACCCGGTCGGCAGTGTCGCACTCACTGTGTCACCGGTTCCGTCGATCACCGTTAAGGTGGCGTCGTTCTGGTTCGCCACATAGATCTTGTTGGTGAGAGGGTTCAGATCGAGCGCGTAGGGTAAATTTCCGGTGGGAACCGTGGCGATGACGTTCCCTGCTGCCCCATCGATTACGCTCACACTGTTGTCGCTCTGGTTGGCGACGTAGATCCTGTTTGTAAGTGAATCCACAACCACAGCACCCGGGCTCCTCCCGACGGGGATTAAGTCGATTCGTTGCAGTGTGTCTCCGTCGACGACGGTGACGTTGTTACTGGCCTGATTGACAACGTAGTAGTTATTTTCCGCAGGGTTCACTCCCACGGCGACCGGGCTGTTGCCAACAGCCACCGTCCCCTTTGATCCATTGGTTATGCCGTTGAGAACGGTAACGTCGTCCGACCCCTGGTTAGCGACAACGATCGTGTGGGTCGCTTCATTGATTGCCAGCCCTTTTGGAGCTGTTCCAACGCTGACGTTTGAGGTCGCGTTGGTAACCCCGTCGATTACAGTCACGCTATTGTCGGTGGAGTTGGTGACAAAGGTCTTGTCGTTTACTGTACTCACGGCTACGGCAAAGGGTCCTTGCCCGGCGCTTACCTGCGTCGTCGCGTTGCCATTAAGCCCATCAATCACGGTCACATCGGCACTGCCACTGTTAGGCACATAGATCTTGTTGGTCTCCGGATTCACTGCTACCGCCGTCGGACCAGTTCCCGTACTCACGATGGATGTAGTACCTCCATTCGTAGCATCGATCACCGTAACGGTGTTGTCCCCGATGTTGGGCACGTACACCTTGTTCGTCAACCGGTTCACCGCCACCGCGTTCGGGTTGCTTCCGGCATTAATAGTGTTCGTCGTTCTGGTTGTCCCATCGACAACGGCGACATTACGACCGCCATAGTTGGCGACATAAACACGATTCGTTACAGGGTTCACTGCCACCGCGGCCGGGCTATTTCCAGTAGCAATGGAATCCACCCTGGTATTGGTACTGCCATCAATCACGAACACATGCCCAATCACCGCATGGTCAGTGACGTAGATCTGGTTCGTCAGGGAATTCACCGCCAACGCAGTGGGGGCGTTTCCTATGGCGACGGTCCCGGACACGATATTGGTCGCACCGTTGATCGCCACCACGGTACCGGTACCTGGGGCAGTAGTGACGTAAATGAAGTTTGTAACCGGGTTGACTACGATCGCAGTAGGATTGCTGTTGGGTAGTGCCGTCGTGGTGGAGGTATTGCTCGCTCCGTCGATAATGCTTAAGACGTTGCCGTTGGTGACATAAATTTTATTGGTCACCGGATTGACCGCCAGGGCAGTAGGAGTATTTCCAAGTCTTATGGGAGAGCCGACGAGCGTATCGTTGGAACCATCAATCACACTCACCGTGGCGTTACTGCCATTCGCTTCGTTCGCCACATAGATGCGGTTGGTGACCGGATTAAGAGCGAGGGCAAAAGGATTTTTCCCTCCGGGGATCGTGGTCGTGACCGTATCGGTACTTCCATCGATGACGACGACGTCGCCATCCGAGTTGCCGTTGGCAGCGGCAACGGCAACATAGATCTTGTTCGTCAATGGGTTGACTACGATGGCCTCGGGATTCTCTCCTACTGAGATTTTTCTTACACTGCCCTGCGCTTCGTTGATAACCGTCACAGTACCGTCGCCGGAGTCGGCGACATAAGCTTCATTGGTGACGGGATTGACTGAGATCGCTACCGGCGTGGTGCCCACTATGACGGTGCGCGTCGCGTTGGTCGCACCATCGATAACGGTGACCGTATTCGGGCCATTGTTGACGACATAAATCGTGTTGGTTGCCGGATTTACCGCCACCGCAAATGGCTGAGAGCCAGTCTGAACCAAACTCTGCCCCATCAGCTGGGCAGTGATGACGAAGAGGCCAAGCAACAGGAGGCCGCATCTGCTTTCTGAGATGCGACGGAGAACCCTGAGCGGAACCATTGGCCGGCCTCGCGCAGATAAATTGTCTGGAAGAAAAAGTGCTGCAAATGACCCAAAGGCTTATCTCAATCCGACGTGCGCATGCAGGGGTATAACTCGCACATTACGACGTAATCGTTTTACGCGGGGGACATGTGTCAAAGGACACACACTCACATCTTCCTCAGAAATCGAACGGATCCACGCGCACTTGTGCGCACCCACGTTTTCCGGCCCAACCATGTGAGAACACAGGGATCGGGTACCGTCGGATCGCATCGTAAGGCGGGAATTACCTGATTGTCTACTGGCAAAACTGACAGTGTCATCGGCGCAGGAATCGGGGTCGGACGAGCGGCCCCAAACCCGACGTGCACCGTTCAGGTGGTCGCCGGGCAATCCATTCAGGACGCGGTTGACGGGGCGGCGCCGGCGCGACAGTGTGTGTCGGTCCGGGCACATATCGGGAGAACCTGCTTATCGCCAAGGACGGCATCACACTCAAGGGCGCGGGACCGGGGGCAACGGTCCTCCAACCGCCATCCCAGCCAGTACCGGTCTGCCTTAAGCTATTCTTCCCCCCAGTTGATTTTGAGAATAACGGCCTCAATGGCATCTGTATCGCTGATGTCGATTCACAGGGTGATATTCTTCGGATATTGAACGACGTGCGGGAGGCGGGGTTCACGATACAGGATTTCCCCGGAGTTGGAATCGTCTTCCCCGGCACGAGCCGATCCCGCGCGGACCACACGTGGCGGCGAACAACGCGAGCTAAAGTATCACTGCCTTCAGTTCCACAAACGGCGAGTTCAGGTATAACACGACTTACGGCAGCCATGACGCCGGCTTCTATGTTTGCAACTCGCCAGAGGCCGACTTCAGGATCCAATACAACACCGATTTTGGTGGCGAATTTCGACGGCGAACTTGTCCACCGTGCTGCCAATAAGACGACCTCTGAGGGATTCTCGTGCGGGACTCGGCCAGAGGCCGCGTGACCGACAATCTGCTGCAGGGCAGCTGCGCAGGTCTGGTATTCCTGAACACGGGTACAATTTCCGGCGTGCACCATTGGCGGGCCTCCCACAACATCGCCGCGGGTAACAACAACTTTTGCCCCGGCAGATGAGTTGCCTTTTCGTTAACCGGCGTGGGCATCATGATCGCTGGCGGCGACCACATCGTGCTTCGCGAGAATAGTGTGCGAAAGAACCAGGCGAGTGGTGACCCGACCATCACCAATGGCGTCCCGCTCGCCGGGGGGATAGTGGTCGTCTCCACGGCCAGCATCTCCGTGTTCCCGGGATTCTACGGAAGCGTGGCGGCGCACAACATCGTCGAGAAGAACTTGGTACTTGACAACCAACCCTTCGACCTCGTCTACGACGGCCTGGGCACGGGCAACCACTTCGTTTCCAACAGGTGTGAAACATCGCTTCCCGCCGGGGTGTGCCGATGAACGGGAGGAATCTCAAGGGCTGTGTTTTACAAATTTAAGCAGTCGGGAATCGGCTCACCAGGCACGCCATGTTGAGGGCCTCCCTGCTACCAGCTTTCTGTTGTTGAAGATGACCCTGAAGGGTGGGCCTGGCTTTGCGCTTCAGGCCCCCCTTATTCTTGATTGACGTTTAGTCGTCAATTCGGTACAGCGCCGGCCGTGTAAAAGTGGGAAGACTGAGTTTGGCGAGGTATTTTTGGGCCTACATCAGAACAGAAATCGGGATTGTTGACGATGCGTCGGCCAATTTTCTTGAGCATGAAAACACGGATCCAGTAAGTTGAGAATTCAGATCCCGTTGAACGCGCATTCGCGCTTCTTGAGGACACGGTCTGCCACTTTGCTTCAAGTCGTGGGTCGTCCTGTCATCTGGACAGCGTCCGGCATTAGTCCCCATATGTCGTCTTAACTGATTTCATGACAGCGTCGGCTCCCTCAGCCCGAATACACTGGTTGCTGCTAAACGACCATGGGCTCGGGAGAAGGAGCCGAGCATGATGATTATAGGTTGTGACTTTCATCCGAGTTTCCAGCAGATTGCGTACGTAGATCAGGAAGCTGGGGAGTACGGGGAGCGCCGCTTGATTCATCGCGGAGAAGCAGCAACGTTCTACCGGTCTTTGGCAGGTAAGTCAGTGCGCATCGGTTTGGAAGCAACGGGGAACGATCGCTGGTTCCATAAGCTGATGAGCGAACTGGGTCATGAACTTCTTGTGGGGGACGCCAGCGCGATTCATGCTTCGGCTCCGCGCGAGCAGCGGACGGACAAGGGGGATGCCAGGCAGATTTTGCAATTGCTGGTAGAGAACCGGTTTCCCGCCATCTGGCGCCCTTGTAGCAATCATTAGCATTGGATCCCTCCTCTCCCGTTCGATCAAGTTCGACCGCCACACGGCAACTAACGTCTTCCTCATCGCTTTTGCGCTTGCGGGCGTGGCCCTCGTCCTCTGGTTGGTGCCCAAGCTGCAGATATCAGGAGTCAGCACCCTCGGATCGAAGGAAAGGTTTGACAGCGAAAGCGATGCCCGCAAGAGTCTCGCTCAATTGATCGGCGGTCTCGCCTTTCTCGCAACTTTTTACGTAACGTGGTCCAATTTCTCCCTTGAACGCGAAAAAGCCACCACCGAGGAATTCACGAAAGCGGTCGAGCAGCTTTCGAGTGCCGACCTCCCCATCCGCATTGGAGGCGCTTACGGCCTAGAGAGGCTGTCCATGACATCGCCGGGAGATTATGAAAATGTGATGGATGTGCTAACCGAGTGGGTCCGAACCACGGATCAGATCGACTTCGATAAACGGACAATGGCGGCCCCTAATTCACCGCCAAGGGCAGACGAAGACAAGCAGAGAATGATCCGTATTCTCGGGAGGCGCACCATCCTGAGCGTTGGACGAGATGACTCCCTCAGGCTCAACAATGCGGACCTGCGAGGCATCAATGCACAGGACGCTCACTTCGAATGGACCAACTTCGACGGCTCCCAACTGAACGCCGCCAACTTTTATCGCTCGCATCTCGCACACGCCGCCTTTATCAATGCCAAAGCTGCCGTTCTGCTCATCCCTGATCCGGATATAAAAGAGACGAACAAAGCGCAGATTGCGCAGTCTGAAAAAAACAAGGCGCAGTCCGCGCAAGCGCAAAACCCAGCGCAAAACTGCGAGGTCCCCGGTGTTTTTGAAAATCAGCTCCGCGTCGCGAGCTTCACTTTGGCAGACCTCAGCGATGCCATTCTCTCCGGCGGAGACTTCAAAGGTGCGTCCTTCAACAATGCGATTCTGACCCGCGCGAATTTCGAAAATGCGCAATTGCAGCGAGCCGCATTTCTGAGCGCAGACCTGACCGGCGCCGTCTTCCGTGGCGCTCATATCGAAGGAGCTAATTTCTTCGGTGCCAAGGGGGTCACCAGTTCCACTTTTGCTGGAGCTCTGGGTGATGCGTGCACCATCTTTTCGAAGTAGCCAACACCCAC
>Ga0207105_1267_pt1 | contig 10915 bp, 9 predicted proteins | sample Alteio_BWMinHeat_77_FD_153569 | JGI IMG/M metagenome (GOLD analysis project Ga0207105, IMG submission 153569) | Enriched cells from forest soil in Barre Woods Harvard Forest LTER site, Petersham, Massachusetts, United States -... | ecosystem: Environmental > Terrestrial > Soil > Temperate forest >... | reverse complement strand
TTACTCGGCGTCCTTCCATTCGAGGAATCGATGGACCGATGCGTTTGAAGTTGCACGCTAGGGTCGAAGTCTGCCCCACATGTCGCTGCATGAGTTACGCGGTGATATTAAGAACACGCCTAAGGCGGCTAACTGAAACAGCGTCAGCATCACTCGCTCGGTAGGATTTTGAATGACGAAGCTGCCTATTGGTGGAAACAAGAAAATATCAAATGTCAGGCTCGGTGTAACCGAACCGATGATGCCCGACAAACGTCCCCAATATACTGAGGCAAAGATGACTGCCTGGAGGCAAATTGCGGGTGCCACAGGTCTGACGTCCCCGCCATCCTTCAGGAAAATAGTCAGAAGCACTGCGGTGCCGACGCAAGCAGCAATTCCGAAAAGGGATTTCAGATTTATGCGCATCGCTCCTCGATGACTCATCAGACTCATCGCAAGGCGGGGAAATTACAATACCATCAGCCGGTCAGAAAAACTGAGTTACTGCAAACTATTTTAACCACTCGCGCGTGATCTTGCGCGCGATGGGCTGAACCGGCGGTTTCTTGTTAGGTATGCTGCGGTTGTTTTCTTAAGTTGCTGAGATCCGCCCACGCCCGGCCCAACCGCATCGTCGACGCGGCCAGCCGGGTCGCGCGCGCGGATAAAAATACAACGTCCAGCACCCTTTCATTTTGAAACATCTCCGATCATCGGCGCACTATCCAATGTTTCAATGTTGGGTAGATTCTGGCGCCGCGTCGGAAGTCCCCTGGTGGCGCACAATGCCCGCGTGAAGGAGGTCGAATGTCAGACCCTGCTCGGGACGCAAAGAACCGGCGAGCCGAATACAACATGTTGCCGGGTATCGAGACCTGGAAGCCCGCCTGCAAGCTTTCGCAGGAAGAGGCGCGCGACATCGCCGTCTCCTATGTGCTCAATAATCTGCTGACGCTGGAGAAGCCGGTCGCGTTCGGCGCCGATGGCGCGCCCACGTACCCGAAGATCGGCGAAAAGGCCAAGCTCAGGCTCGACAACATCGGTGGCGTGGCGTACGTTCCCGATAACAAGAAGGCCGCCGGCTTTCTCACCACGGGGCCGATGGATTTGCGCACCGCGGTGCTTGCTGTCCGCCTGGCCCGATATCTCCGCGAACAGAGCAAATGGGGCGTCTCCGCCATCTACTGGGGTGGAATGGGATTCGGCCGCGATGAAAACGATCGCCACGGAAAAGGCTACGCGATCGACTTCCACGGAGCCATGACACGCTACGGCAGATTTGATGTTTCCGCCGACTGGGGGAACCAGTCGATCACTCTCCCGAATGGAACAAAAGCCAAGACCTGGCCTGTGACCGTCCAGCCCTATTACCGGCTTGACGTCGACACGCCCGCCGGTGGATTCTTCTGCGCCGTCTACCACTTCCTGGCCGGCGAGGCCTCGGACAATGGCACCAGCCAGGAGAGTTCCATTGGCGGCCGCAGTCAGATCCTCTGTCCCGACACACCCGATGTTGTCCAGCGCCCTAATCATCAGGACCACATCCATTGCGAAGTGGACCGGAGAGTCCGCGGTTGCCGGCCTGGAACCTGATCGACCGTCAAACGTTGTACGGGTGTCTACAACCGATGGGGTAAGGGACGGGAGCGTCTATTGCTAGAATCTTTTTAGCCCCGTTCCGAAGTTTGCGTTTCGACAAAGTTGCTTCAGTCACTCCTGCGATGATGCAGGAGGGGACCACCTAACCCCCAGTTGAAAAGGATGAAACCATGTCCCACCGTAAATGGATGTTGGCCACAGCGATGGCGCTTCTGACGACGATCGCGGCCTTGGCTCAGGATGCTGCTCCCGAGCTCAAGACGGATAAAGACAAGCTCAGCTATGCGCTGGGCATGAACCTCGGCGAGAACTTCCGCAAGCAGGGGCTGGATGTGGACCCTGCCATACTTGTCAAAGCGTTCGCGGAGGCCTTCAACACCGGCAAGACCGCGATGAGCGAGGAAGACATGAAGACCGTGCTCACGGCCGCGGCCGCGAATATCCGCAAGAAACAGGCGGCAGAGCAGGCAGAGAAGGGCGAACAGGCGCAGAAGGACGGCGAGAAGTTCTTGGCAGACAACAAGGCCAAGGACAGCGTGGTGACGCTGCCCAGCGGACTGCAGTACAAGATCCTGAAACAGGGGACCGGTGAGAAGCCGACGTCGGAAGACACGGTGATTTGCAACTACAAGGGCACCCTGATCGATGGAACGGAGTTTGATGCGTCGGAGAAGCACGGCGGGCCGGCGAGCTTCCCGGTGAAGGGCGTGATTGCCGGCTGGACTGAAGCGCTGCAGCTGATGCCGGTGGGGTCGAAATGGCAGTTGTTTGTTCCGTCGAGCCTGGCATATGGCGCGCAAGGACCTCCGGGTATCGGGCCGAACGCGACGCTGATCTTTGAGGTGGAGTTGGTATCGATCCAGAAGGCAGCAGCTCCTGCAGCTGCGGCGCCGACGGGGTCGAAGTAACCAAGCGTTGCGTAGAAGCGCCTGATAATGTGATTCACAAGGACGTAATGACGAAGGGCCGGCGCGATGCGCCGGCCCTTCCGCGTTTCCATTAACATTGAGAAGGCTCCTGGACCAGCCCAACGTGGTAGGTCAGCTGGGAAAGAAGAGTTACGATCTTGTCAATTTGGGGGCAACGCGGTCTGTCAATTTCTCTCGCAGCTTACCATTACACCGTTTTCGCCAACGAGGCTTTCACCATCATCTTCAAATGACTGGAACCCGCATATTTTGAAAATCTCAGCGTCTCCCGTCCACACGCGGCATCGCGGCTTCGATCTCTTGCGCGTTATTGCGATTTACATGGTCATGCAGATCCACACCGGCGAATTCGAGTACATATCGCCAGTCGGAACCGTACTGCACACGGCGGGGTCCTGGGCCGTCGGATGGACAAATTCACTCCTGCGGGTCTGCGTGCCGCTGTTCGTCATGATTACCGGATTCTTCCTTTTTCCCATCGAAGATGAGCGTAAATTCTTCCGGAAGCGCTTCACCCGCGTATTGATTCCCTTCGTGATTTGGTGCGCAGTCTACGCCTTCTATTACTACGCGCAAGGAGCGACCACTCTTCAGACCGCCTTGCTCAACATCGCCAAAATTCCCGTCAACTACGGCACCGAAGTCGGCCATCTGTGGTTCGTCTACATGCTGATGGCGATTTACCTTATCGCACCCGTGTTCTCGCCGTGGATCGTATCGGCAAGCCGCAAGAGCATGGAATTCTTCCTGGTGCTGTGGGGCGTGACCTTGACGCTGCCCTTCATTCACCTCTTTTTCCCAGAGGTATGGGGCGAGTGTTATTGGAATGCAACGCCAACTCTGTACTACTTCTCAGGCTTCATCGGCTATGCCGTACTGGCCGCCTACATCAAGCGATTCTGGATGGCGCCTTCGTCGCGTATCGACTGGCTCGCAATCGGCATGATTGTGGTAGGTTACTCCGCTACCGCTGGAGGATTTCTCTACAGGCTTCGTTACGAGCACCAAGTAAAGAGCCTCGAGCTGACGTGGAACTTCACCATTCTGAACGTGGCGATCATGACAGCAGGACTCTTCCTGCTCTTCCGAAACATCCATGCGAATCGCGGCAACAGCCTCCTATGGCGATGGATAGACGATCTTTCGCGCATGAGCTATGCCATGTACCTGGCGCACATCATCGTACTCAACGTCATTCATTCCCGCATGGCGCCCATAATCGGGAATGCGTTTGTGCGCATTCCAGCGATCGCATTCACGACTTTCCTTATTACCTATCTCGGGGTCAAGCTCCTCTCGTTGTTGCCGGGGAGCAAATACCTCGTCGGCTAAAGCCCCCAAACATCGGTCGCTCGGCCTTTTTGGCGAGTTTGAGAAAGCACCGCAAGGGATTCTGCTCCCAAGCCGGTCTTCACCATTTTCCTGCCTCAAAAAGCGCTCCCCCACCAGAGAAGTTGATCAATCTCAGGCCCCATTGCACTTTCGTCGGACCGTCTGCACTTCGAGATTCTCGATTTACGCCAACAGCCGTGGGTGTTGAAAAACTCATCCTCTGAAAACTCGCGGAAAATTCATCGCGCCAGGATTCCCTGCAAACGATTCTCTCGGACCGGGTGGACATTTTCTGTCACCGGATTTGAGGCCGATTGTGCGGAAAAGGAGTTCTTCAACACCCACAGCCCGAGGCACTTATCGAGCCGACGTTTCGACTGTTTTTTGGCGTTTGGGTTGGTTAGTGGCCAATCCTGACCTTACCCCGAGGTAATGTACGGAATGGCGGTCTTATACGGGAATTACGGTCTCCAGTATTTCGGAGACCACTCATTGCACTGGATCAAACGGCCAATAAATAGCGGCTGCGCGGAGAAATGAGGCTGGAGTGGGCTTCACCGGGGTCGGACCGGCAACTTCCTGTTAGCCGACAATACGCCACCAGCGGCTTGATCTGGACGAATGCAGACGAAGAGGTCGGTGTCCCTGAAAAAGAAATGCAACTCCCGAACACTGAAGTCCTTCGATGGCCTAGGGCATCGGTCACTAAATGGTTGGATTAACACGGCGAGGTTTTTAGCTCTCCAAGGGTTCCTGAAATCGGTAGTGGTGAATTCTGATCGCATGGGGATGGTGTAGAGAGTCTGCTCTGCGTTTGGTCTTTCAGCAGTTGCTTCGCCTTGCTCGGTCGGAGCGAGCGTCCAGGCGGTGAGAGATTTGGAGGGCGACAAAGAATACATTGCAGCGGGGATTCTAAGATTTCCGATCCAAACTGCTGTCCTGCTGTAGAAGACTGCGCCCTCCTGATGTGGATCTGCGCCAAACAACAGGTCGCCGCCATCGCTGGTCACAGAGCTGAATCCCGCAGCCCAAGTCTCATTGAGCATAGTCAGTCCTGACGATGCGCAGTATTTTGGGGCGGGTTTGGACGCACCGGCTGGCGGCTGCATGCCGCAACTCGAAATGGAGGACCAACCGTTTACGTTGTCTCGAATCAGTCCCGAACAGAAATCCACTGGATCGACTCGCTTGTTTGGAGTCACCGATCTCACCCAAGAGACGCAGCGGTCATTCAGGTTGCGGTCGAGTGGTGAATCCTGTGCTGAAACGCAAACAGAACACGCTACGGCGAAATACAGTGGAAGAATCTTTGCCGAAACCATCCTAATCACGGCCTCCCCCTCTTTGTCCGATTGCGTACAACTGATTGAATGGACGGTCAGAACGTCGAATCGTCGGCTCCGATCAGCATAGAACTGTTCTGGTCGTATTGTGGCCTACTCTTCCCTCAAGGTGATTTAAATCACGGTCGGGGAAGTGCAGGCGATGACTTGGGAACCAATCAAGCCAATGGCGCTATACTCGCTCAATCCTGTGAGGTGCGCCAAAGATGAGCTACTTCAAGGGAGTGGCAATCGGATTTGGAACCGCAGTGTTGGGGTGCATAGTCACGCCGATTGTGATGATGCTCTGGTGGTCTGGGAAGGCTACCATAGCAGCCAATAAGGCCGGACCATCGGGACCTGGGGAAAGAATGGCGGTGTCTTTCAGCCCGATGGGTTTTATAAACCACTTCGGTCTAATGCGTCCGTGGTTCTGGCTGTTCATCATCGCCCTGTTCTTCGCAGGATTCTTGATCTCCGTGTATTTGCAGAAAAGATGAACCGTTCTGCGAACGCTGCCTGAAATGAAACCACATCCACGATTGCGGGCGTATCGTGGCCTATCCGGACCTTTGACAAGTGCTCGCCGGGAAAGAATCGCGAGCGACAACGCAGGCCTGCCCAAAAAACAACGGGCGCCCGATGACCCGGGCGCCCGCATGGAGCCGTTTGTGCAACGAATTACTTGCTCTTTCCCGCCTTGTAGCTGGAATTGACCTTTTGTCCCGCCTGGGAAAGGATACCCTGCGCGTCGGCTGCATAGGGGCCAGTCGGCGCCAGCTCCAGGTATTTCTGATACGCCTCGGCGCAACCCGGAGGCAGGATAATCTTGTTCGTCTTGGGATCGACCGTGGCACTCTGCACCAGACCCTGGCCGATGATGTAGTAGAGAACAGGCTGATTCGGATCGACCTTGAGGGCCTCCTGCGCCGCCGCGATCTGCGCCTGCGCGTTGTTGGCCTGGAAGAAGATCACCGCCTCGTTGCGAAGATAGAAAGCGGCCTTGGTGGGATCCGTCTTGGCGGCCTCCGCGTACGCGGCGTTGGCTTCAGGAACCTTTCCCTGGCGCGCATAAATCTCGCCCAATCCGGAATTGGCCATTCCCAGGATCTCCGGCTTGGGTGTCTTGGCCGCCGACCCTAGCTCGATCGCCTTCTTGTACGAAGCTTCCGCTTCGTCATATTTCTTCTGGCCGGCCTGTCCGAGCCCCAGGTAAGCCCACAGAATCGGCTCGTTGGGCCGGAGCTGCGTGTCTTTCTGCATCAGGGTCTCGATCTCCACAAACTTGGCCGTCTCGACGTCCTTCTGCTTGGCCGCCCGCGCCGCGTCCGCGTCCTTGATGTCCTGTGTGACCGTCTTCAGATCCGCGTTCAGGTTCTTGATCACTTCGTTCGTCTTGAGGGCCTCGGAGTTATGCTTCCGGATTTCCTCTAGCGCCTTCTTCTGGTCCTCCGGCAGCTTGTCGACAAAGGCCTGCCGCGACATGTCGTCATCAACGCTCACGTCCTCGCCGGCCGTGACCTTCACGTTTTCAATGGAGTCAACCATCTTGTCGGGCGGCGTGTCTTTCTGCCGGAAAATGAGCGTATATGTGCCCGGAGCCGCTTCGCCCGCGTACGCCCCTTGGGCATCCACCTCGAATGTGTACTTGGTCGAGCGGCCACTGTCCGTCGAAAGGTTGACCGTGCCGCTGGTCTGGGGGGCGCCGGTGGGATTGATGACGTGGCCATGGATCTTGCCGGTAGGCCCGGCGGCGGGCGGCGCTTGTGCAAGCACGGGCACAGCGGCAAATGCCAGCAAACCGAGCCAAAGTGAAATGTTCCGTTTCATGTTCTTCTCCTTGGAGCGGCGGAACGTGCTGCCCGCGAGCTCGAAAAGTCATTCTTTAATTGGCATCGCGCCTCGCCGTTTGGCGTTGGGCACAATGTTCGCGGCCTGGCAGTTGCGGTATGGAAACGTCTCCACACACTGCTTGCTCTAACCAGCGAAGGTTAAATCAATCGTCTACTCAAGACAAGCGCAAGGCCGACACATGATCCACCAGCTGACACTCGAGGCACAGAATACCAATGCATGGACGGTTGGCTGATGCCAGGGGTTGCACCTGTCGCAGCCATTTCGTGATCCGCCCGGCCCGGCCTGCAGGTGCCCGGGGACCTTCGCTACTTATCCAGCCTACCGTGCCGACCCAGGGCGCGGTTGTGGCCCAGATCACAGCCTACAATGAGGTTATGGCAACAACGATTCGCCCCGCGACCCGCGACGACGTGAGCACCATCCTCGCCTTCATCCGGGCACTGGCGGCCTACGAACGCGAACCGGACGCCGCGGTCGCCACCGAGGACGATCTGCTCCGCGACGGCTTTGGCGACCATCCCTACTACTCCTGCCTCCTCGCCGAAGAGAACGGCAGCCCTGCCGGATTCGCCTTCTATTTTTTCGACTACTCCACCTGGCTCGGCCGGCCGGGGCTCTACCTCGAAGACCTCTTCGTTCATCCCGAATTTCGCGGCCTCGGTATCGGCAAGGCTCTGCTCCAGCGCGTGGCCGCCATCGCCGTCGAAAAAGGCTGCGCGCGGATGAAATGGGAAGTACTGGACTGGAATACTCCGGCCATCGAATTTTATGCAGCCATGGGCGCCGAATTCCTCGACACCTGGCGCAACGTCCGCCTCAGTGGCGAAGCATTGCAACGGCTAGCTCAACCGCAAATCGACCGTGCCCCATCCTTTCCGCTCCCCGGGATCCCCGCGGACAGGTCCTCGTCCGCGGGATGGGTGTCTGCGGAAAGGGTGGGAAACGAGGAACCTCAACCATCTTTCCTCGCAGAAGAAGGTCCCAAGTGAGAATCCGCGTCATCGGCGGCGGGCTGGCCGGCCCGGAGGCCGCCCTGACGGCGGCCCGCTTCGGCTGCCAGGTCGACCTCTACGAAATGCGCGCCATCATCGATGGACAGCCGCGGCTCACTCCTGCGCACCAGACCACTGAGTTCGGAGAACTGGTCTGCTCCAACTCGCTCAAAAGCGAGTCGCCCAACACCGCGCCCTGGCTGCTCAAGCAGGAAATGCGCCGCGGCGGCTCCGCGCTGTTGCGCCTGGCCGACGAATCAGCGGTGCCCGCGGGCCACGCCCTGGCCGTCGATCGGGTCGAGTTCTCCCGCCGCATCGCCGCCGCCATTGCCGCCGAACCCAACATTCGCGTGATCCGCGAAGAGGTGACCTCTCTTGGCACGCCCCTGGTCCAGGACCAGGACGGCACGAAGTGCACCATCATCGCCACCGGCCCCCTGACCTCCGACGCCTTGAGCCAGGAAATCCAGCGCATCACCGGCTCGGGCCACCTGGCCTTTTACGATTCCATCTCTCCGATCGTCGATTCCGAATCCATCGACATGGATCGCGTCTACTTTGCCGCGCGCTGGGACAAGGGCACCGCCGACTACATCAACTGCCCCATGAACCGCGCCGAGTACGACCGCTTCCTCGACGCGCTGCTGGCCGCCGAACCCGCGGAAAGCAAGGAGTGGGAGAAACTTGACTATTTCGAAGGCTGCCTGCCCATCGAGGAACTGGCTCGCCGCGGCCGTGACACCCTGCGCTTCGGCCCCATGAAGCCCGTGGGCCTGCGCGATCCGCGCACCGGCCAAACGCCGTGGGCAGTCGTCCAGCTTCGCAAGGAAAACCTCCGCGCCGACAGCTACAACCTGGTGGGGTTTCAGAATCACCTCAAATTTGGCGAACAGGCCCGCGTGTTGCGCCTCATTCCCGGCCTCGAAAATGCCCGCTTCCTTCGCTACGGCCAGATCCATCGCAACACTTATATCTGCGCGCCCGCCCTCCTCGACGAGACCCTTCGCCTGCGCAACCAGCTGGGTGCCCCAGGTCTCGCTTCTGAGACCTGGGAAACCTCGTCGACCCAAAAACATTCTGTGCGAGTCCACACAGCCGAACCCACCCTCCTCTTCGCCGGCCAGATCTCGGGCGTCGAAGGCTACACCGAATCCATTGCCACAGGGATGCTGGCCGGCCTCTATGCGGCAACCCTCTACCGTGGCGAACAACCGGCCCCGGTCCCGCGCGCGACAGCCCTGGGCTCGCTGGTCCACTACATCACCCACGCTGACCCCCGGCACTTCCAGCCCGCCAACATCACCTTCGATCTGCTCGAACCCCTCGAAGAAGAAGTCCGCCGCAAGGTTCGAGACAAGAAAGAGCGCCAGCGCCTGCAGTGCGAACGATCCCTGGCGGCCTTCGACGCCTGGTGGAGCGCGATCCCCCATCCCGTCGCGGAACTTCGCTTATGAAAAGTGCGTAGTCCCGTGCTACGCTGCTGGTTTCCCCGGAAAGGTCACAAATGCGAGCCTTCTCTGCCGCAGATTCTGTTTCACTTGCAATTCAGCGCACCAGGGAGTTCCTTTTCAGCTCATTCAGCTGGGGAACCTATCTGAAGCTCGGCCTGATCGCGATCATCACCGAGGGCTCCTGGTCCAGTCTCCGATCCTCGTCGAACGGCGGCAGCCATCGATCGGGCCAGGGCGGCCCCATGATCTCTTCGCCTTTCCACATCCCGGCAGCATGGATCGCGGCCTCCGTGGCGGCCGTGCTCCTTGGAATTGTCGTGTCGTTGTTCGTGTTATATCTGATCACCCGGCTGCGTTTTGCCTTCTTCCATTGCCTGATTCACAAGACCAAAGAGATTCGCCCGGGCTGGCACCTCTATCGAGAGCCGGCGACGCACTTCTTCTGGCTGAACGTGGTGGTTGGATTCTGCTTTGTGGCGCTGGTGGGTTTGCTCTCGCTTCCCTTCGTGGCCGGATTCTGGCGGCTGTTTCGTGAGATTCGGCGCGCCGGCCACCCCGATATCGGGATGGTGCTGTCTCTTGTGTTGCCCTTGATCCCGATCATCATGGTGCTGGTGCTGGTTGGCCTTGTCACCGACCTGGTTTTGCGCGATTTGATGATGCCGCATTACGCCCTCGACAACGCCACCGCCCGCGAAGCCTGGACCGAAGTGTGGGCTTCCATGAAGGCTGAGCATCGCCAGTTTCTGGCCTACATTCTGCTCCGTGTGGTCCTGCCGACGATTGCGATGGTTGCCTTGTTCATGGTGCTCCTCATTCCCGGAGCCATCCTGGCCGGCGCTTTCGGGGCGATTGAATATGGGGTTCACTCGGCCTTCGCAAATTCGACCGGCGGAGCCGCGGTCGCCGGGAGCATGCTCCAGGTGTTCTTCGGCCTGGTTGCCCTCGTCTTCATGGCGTTGGCGGGCATCTGCCTCGGAGCGCCATTGAGCACCGGAATTCGGGAGTATGCGCTGATGTTCTACGGCGGCCGTTACCCCGTGCTGGGAAACATACTCGACCCGCCGGCTGCGCAGTTGCCGCCTCTCCCCGGCGCATCGGTCGTCGCCTGAATACTGGCTCAATCGCTGCCGTGCGTTATCGCTCCTGAGAATCAGGTCTGGATTCAAACGAGAACAGGTGCCTGTCTCTGCCACCTTGCATCACGCGCGTCGCAACGATGTTTTGTCCCGCAAAACTCTCGATTGCGTGATGCCAGAAGCGATACGCTGGCTCGTTCGAAACAATCACGCGAACTTGCCAGCGCCCGGGAAACCGCCTCCACACCTGGTGGGCGACTTCGGTGCCGATGCCTGCGCGTCGATACCCCCGCAGGATGAAGAACTCCGCGACATCCCACACCATTGCGTCGAGTGACCCCCGCGGTAACCCGTCAATTAGTGCGAAACCAG
>Ga0207105_1273_pt1 | contig 10947 bp, 9 predicted proteins | sample Alteio_BWMinHeat_77_FD_153569 | JGI IMG/M metagenome (GOLD analysis project Ga0207105, IMG submission 153569) | Enriched cells from forest soil in Barre Woods Harvard Forest LTER site, Petersham, Massachusetts, United States -... | ecosystem: Environmental > Terrestrial > Soil > Temperate forest >... | reverse complement strand
TGCCATTGCCGTACTCATCATCGCCTGCCCTTGTGCTTTGGGCCTTGCTACGCCGATGTCAATCATGGTTGGCATTGGCAGGGGAGCCACGATGGGCATTTTGATAAAAAATGCCGAAGCATTAGAAAGACTGGAAAAAGTTGACACCGTTGTCATCGATAAAACCGGCACTTTAACGGAAGGAAAGCCAAGAGTTACTCAGGTGATTATGGCGCCGGAATGGTCTGAAAATGATCTTTTGCAGCTTACTGCTGCTGTAGAAAAAAATAGCGAGCATCCTCTTGCTGCAGCCATTGTACAAGGTACTTTTGAAAAAAAAATCTCGATTCCATCTATTGATAAATTCGATTCCATCACCGGTGGCGGTGTCTTAGGAATCGTAAAGGGTAAAAAAGTATTGGCTGGCAATCTCAAATTTCTTGAAGAAAATCAAGTGAAAGGCTTAGCAAATTTTCAAAATCAAGCCAAAACGGCCCAACAACAGGCAAAAACTGCAATCTTTGTTGCCATCGACGGCAAAGCAGCGGGCCTTATTGTCATGGAAGATCCTATCAAAATCTCGACACTTAAAGCAATCGAGGCTTTGCATCGCTTAGGCTTAAATGTCATCATGTTGACAGGCGACAATGAACATACCGCTCAGGCTGTCGCCAAAAAACTCCACATCGATCGAGTTTATGCCGGCGTAAATCCAAGAGAAAAAAATGAAATTATCGGCAAATTTAAGAGCCAAGGACATATTGTTGCCATGGCAGGCGACGGCATCAATGATGCGCCAGCTCTTGCTGCAGCTGATATTGGCATCGCTATGGGCACAGGAACTGATGCCGCCATCGAAAGTGCCGCCGTGACCTTAGTCAAAGGCGATCTTATGGTAATTGTGCATACCATCGCTTTAAGTAGAGCTACGATGCGCAACATCCGGCAAAATCTCTTTTTCGCCTTTGTTTACAATGCCGTCGGCATCCCCATTGCAGCGGGAGTTCTCTATCCTTTCATTGGCCTGTTACTGAGTCCGATGATCGCCAGCGCTGCGATGTCATTGAGTTCAGTCTCAGTCATTGCTAATGCCTTGAGGCTGAATACAGTCAAAATTTCAGGAGAAAATTAGTTGAGGTGGACTCGAGGTTTTTTAAAGAACTCATCTGCTGAGCAGATGAGTTCTGATCAAAAAAATCACGTGATTCAAAATTGGTCGAATTGCGTTCGGTATAATTAAAGTTACCCGATAGGATTGAGAGAAATTGTTAAATAGCGATTCCATCCTAAGGATTCATCGCGCTGCGAGGAAGAGACTTTCCATTGAATCCGACCAAACCATCAAAAGACATATATGCTCCTTAGTTTATCTACCCAAGTTCCTTGGGTATTGAGTTTAAAAAATTACGTAAAGGGAGGCATAGTATTTTTCAGAATCATTAATCTCAATAGGAAAAAAATCATCGAAAATTCAATTTTTTCAATAATTATTAAAATAATTATTAAAATATTGACGATGAGGTAATTAAGATGGAAGTTGGTTTTTGAATACCTATCCTGCTATAGACAAGAAAAGGGACCGGGGTTTACACATTGAAGTAGGAGGGTTTTCATTGGGTGAACACCTTCTAGAGGGATTTTTGCATTTTTTGAGCAAGTGAGATGCTTGCAACATAAAAGTGCCTTAACAAGGATGTTAAAACAAGAGGAGGCAACCTATGCCAGCTCAACAAAATGTCAATCTAGTGCGAAAATTATTTGATGAGGTTTATAATAAAGAAAATCTCAATCTCTGCGATGAAATCTTTGCTCAAAATATCCAGTGTCATGATCCTGCTATACACAATGGCAAGTCCGGTGTTCAGACGATAAAACAGATGGAAAACATGTATAATAAAGCATTTCCTGGAAAAAAAATAAAAATCGATGATGTTTTCGCAACTGATGATCAAGTGGCCGTGCGTTGGACTTGCACAGGGACTCAAAAAGGGGAATTGCAAGGAATTTCTCCTACCAACAAAAATTGCAAGATCACTGGCATCTCTATTTTTCGCATATCCAACGGCAAAATCAGCGAAATGTGGCAGAATTGGGATCGCTTAGGTCTTCTTGAACAGATCGGCGAAATCCAGCCAGCCCACGCACTCCATTGAATAAAAGCTAAATAAGAAGTCGGAAGCAACAAAAGCAAAATGCAGGTGCTTTCTCTCGGGTTTTAAGGGGCTTTTGCCCCTTTTTTGAGTGCGGTATGGCTTTTTCACTAATTTCAAATTAAAATGACTGCCATACCGCTTTGTAATTTATGCACCGTCAACAGCAAGAGAGCCTTGGAACCATGGATGTATTCCCAAAGCGGTACGGCGGACCGATTTTCCAGCGTTTGATTATTCCCGTACGCACACTCCAAAAAGGGGCGGAAGCCCCTTAAACCCCAACGAGAAAGCACCTGCACAGCATAATCAATCGATGATGATATCAAGATGATCTAAAAGACGCATTACCTCAGGTTTAGAGAAATGAGCTTTAGATAGTTTGTTAGTGAGGGGATTGATAGAGTAATTAATGGCTTCTTGAAAATTGGCTTTAGTAAGGTTTGTATTGTGAAAGGTGCTCCCACTTAAGTTTGAACCTGAAAATTCTGCACTTGTAAGATTGCAATTAGTAAAATAGGTATCGCGAATCTGACACTTATGAAAAAGAGTTTGCTTTAAATCCAAATCGGAAAAATTACAGGTATCAAGCAGACAGTCTTTAAATTTAACAGTTAAAAACATCTTCTCACACTTTGAAAAATTAATCCCTACAAGTTTGCATTTTTCAAATGTAACATCTTGCAGACGAACTTCATCCAATTTTGTAAGACTTAGATTGCAGCTCTGCATTTTGCATTCCGAAAATTTTGAGCTTGTGAAATCACACTGAGTGAAATCGCAATTTTCAAAAACCGAGTAAGAGAAAAATTTATCTCTAAGTTTGCAACCAACACATGATTTTTTTTTAAAGCTTTGATTTTCAAATTCATTCTCTGAAATTAAAGACATAGTCAATTCTTCTCATTCAATAGCTAAGGTTTTTTTAAGACAAAGAGCATATAGCCTATGCCGCCTGCTTTGGCATAATGATAGTCCATTTGCATAAAGAAGGGTTTGATTTTTTCCTTGACCTCATCAGTGCTATAGAAAGAAAGAAAACGAGGATATTTTTGTCCTTCAAAAAATCCTTCACCCTGGCCTTCCAGCATAGCAAGAAAGAGAATGCCGCCAGGGGATAAGGAGTCTGCAAGTTTTTTTATTTGAGATGAAAATGCCGTTTTAGGGATATGAATCAGGGATAAGATGGCAAAGATCATGCCAAATTGATCTTTAGATCGATAGTCTTGTAATGAACCTTGCTGTGTACGCAATCCTTTTTCCTGACAGCGCCGCACCATTTCGCTTGATGGATCGAGGCAAAGGACATTAAAGCCCTGATCTAAAAGCCACTTTGCTAAAATCCCTGTGCCGGATCCAACATCTAAGACGTTATTTCCTAGATTTGGTGTGTAATATTTTTGTACAAATTTTGGAATGGCTTCAGGAAAGGGAAATCGATCCCAAATGTCAGCGCAATTGTCATAGCAGGCTTTATTGACGCGGTCGATCTCATTTTGATGATCATTTGGCATAGGATAAACAATCGATACTTGTTCCATTAATAACTCGATATTTAATTTTTGAACACCCTCCTAAGGATAATTTTAGTATCAATATTGTAAAGAATTAGTTTGCAGTATAGCGTAGAAATAAAGTGTAAAAGGTAAGACCATGGGCCGACTGATCATTTTTTTGATATGGATTGCCATTCTCTTATTACTCGTATACATCTATTTTTTTCATCCTGCGCTTTTTTTTCATCTTTTTAACGATCGGGGAGCTGGCTCTCCTTATGTCAATACCCCAGAAGGCCCAAATGGTTAATTTAGCGGAAATAATATGAGGAAATTGTTCAGCTCTATAAAAGACAATACCCTTACTTACTGGAAAAAACTTGGTCCTGGCCTAATTACAGGGGCTAGCGACGACGATCCTTCAGGTATAGCAACTTATAGTCAGGCCGGAGCTAAATTTGGATTAAGTTTATTATGGACTGCCTTACTTACTTTTCCGCTGATGTATGCTGTCCAGGAAATGTGCGCTCGCATTGGCATCGCCTGCAATATGGGGCTCACAAATGTTGTAAAACAGCATTATCCAAAAGTATTCATCTATGTTCTTAGCCTCATGGTCATTCCTGCCATTATCTTAAATATTGCTGCCGACATTGCAGGCATGGCAGCCGTGACCAACATGTTTTTACCCCAAATACCTCCTGTTTTAATCAGTTTAGTCATCGCTATCGCCATTCTCTTTTCACTGATATTGTTCTCTTATAAAAAAATTGCCGCAATTATGAAGTATTTTACGCTGACATTGGTCTGTTATTTCATCGTTCCATTTTTGGTGAAACAGGATTGGAAGCAGGTGGCATTTTTTACCTTCGTTCCCCATTTTAAGTTTGATAAAGAGTACATTTCGCTATTGGTCGCAGTTCTTGGAACTACGATTTCGCCTTATCTTTTCTTTTGGCAAGCTTCTCTTTCTTTAGAACATAAGCTAAGCAAGCGCAATTCGTCTCATTATGAAATGAAGTTTGTGCCTTTAGATATAAGCAGCGGTATGTTTTTTTCTAATCTTGCGATGTATTTTATCATTTTGACAACAGCTTCTGTTCTTTTTCCTCATGGAATCACAAACATCAATACCGTTGAAGAAGCAGCCCAAGCATTAAAACCTTTAGCCGGCGACTTAGCTTATATCATTTTTTCCGTCGGAATTCTCGGTGTAGGTTTTTTGGCCGTCCCTGTTTTAGCAGCATGCATAGGATACATCGCTGCTGAAATTTTTGATTGGAAAAAAGGCCTTGATCAACAGTTCAAAGAAGCGCCTGAATTTTATATGACGATTGTAGCAGCTCTTGCTATTGGGGTTGTTATCAATATGTTTAATATCGATCCGATCAGTTCGCTGATCTTTACTGCCATCGTCTATGGAGTCACTGCTCCTTTTTTAATAGCGCTCATTTTACACATCTGCAATAACAAAAAGATTATGGGGAAATACACCAATAAATTATTCATAAATATCCTGGGATTTATGGCCTTACTTTTGATGAGTGTGGTAGCCATTATTCTAGTTGTATCGCAATTTTTTGTTTAGCAATACTATGAAAAATCCTATTAACATCATTCCCATTGCCACCTATCGGCTTCAATTTCATTCTCATTTTACATTCCAACAAGCTACCGATCTTACAAAATATCTGCACGACCTTGGCATAAGCCACTGCTATGCTTCTCCTTTATTTCAGGCCAAACCCGGCAGTGAACATGGTTATGATGTTGTCGATCAAAGCAAAATTAATCCGGATCTTGGCAAGGAAGAGGACCTCGAAACATTGATTAAATCTCTGCGCAGCTTTGACATGGGATTAATCTGTGATATCGTCCCTAACCACATGTACATCGCCAGCTCTTCAAACAAATGGTGGAATGATGTTTTGGAAAATGGCCCTGCTTCCCCCTACGCCGACTATTTTGATATCGATTGGAATTCTCCTCGAGAGGAGTTAGTCAATAAAGTACTTCTGCCTTTACTCGATCAGCAATATGGAGAGGCCTTGGAAAACCAAATTCTCAAGGTAATTTATCGAGAAGGTGGCTTTTATTTAGAATTGCCTCGCGCATCATTGCCAACCGATCCCTGCAGCTGGACGATCATTCTCGAGCCTTTAGCGCAAAAAGCAGAGAAAAAACTCACTGAAGATCATCCAGACCTTCTTGAATTGAAAAGTATTATCACCTCCTTGACTCATCTTCCAACAACTACAGACTTAGAGAAAGTGAAGATGGAAGAAAGACAGCGCGAAAAAGAAATCGTCAAACGGCGCTTGGCCAATTTACTTGCGCATAGCGCAATGATGGCAGAGTTAATCTCAAACAGCCTTATTTCGCTTAATGGCAAAAAAGGAGACTCGCGCAGTTTCGATTTACTGGAAGGTTTTTTGAATATTCAGCCTTATCGCCTCTGTTTTTGGCGCGTAGCTAACGATGAGATCAACTACAGGCGTTTTTTTGATATCTTCGAATATGCCGGCATTCGCACTGAAAAACCCGAAGTCTTTGCTGCTATTCATTCTTTAATTTTTTATTTTATTCAAAAACAATGGGTTGATGGCATACGCATCGACCACATTGACGGACTTTGGGATCCGGAACAATATCTTCAAGATCTTCAACAATATTGCAAACAAATTTGCGAAATTGATTCTAATGCCGAGGACAACAAAAATAAACCTTCGGATAAATTACTCTATTTAGTTGTGGAAAAAATTTTAATCGGTAATGAAAAGCTGCGTCCAGAGTGGCCCGTATCCGGCACCGTCGGCTATGATTTTCTTAACCAACTGAACGGAATTTTTGTAGCTCAATCGAACAAAAAAGCCATTCAAGAAATTTACCGCAATTTCACAGGCGTCACCGGAACTATTTTTGAGCTGACATATCTTTGCAAAAAACTCATCCTCATCGTCTCTATGTCTAGTGAATTGTACGTCTTGGCTAGGCATCTCGACCGCATTTCTGAACAGCATCGAAATTCTCGCGATTTTACCGAAGAAAGTTTAAGAGCTGCCCTGCGCGATGTCATTGCCTGCTTTCCCGTTTATCGCAGCTATATTCGCGCTGATATCGGCAAAATCCATGAAGAAGACCGCCATTATATCCTTACGGCCATCATGAGGGCCAAACGCTTGAATCCGGCCATCAGCGCTTCCATTTTCGATTTCATTCAAAAGGTGCTCTTGCTTGAACCTCCTTCCGGATTAGATGAAAAACAGATTGCCGTGCGCCAAAATTTCGTTATGCGTTTTCAGCAATTGACCGGACCCGTAATGGCAAAAGGAATTGAAGATACCGCCTTTTACCGTTTTTTTCCTTTAGCTTCTTTGAATGAAGTCGGCTCTGATCCGCATAGCTTTGGTGTTAGCCTTGAAACGTTTCATAAGAAAAATCAAGAAAGATTGGAGTCTTGGCCTCATACCATGACCACAACTTCTACCCATGATACTAAGCGCAGCGAAGATGTGCGCGCACGCATCAATGTATTATCGGAAATTCCGGAAGAATGGTCGCAGGCATTGGCTCGCTGGTCCGAGTTAAATAGGCCCCATAAAACCCAGGATGGCGATGAGTTTATTCCTGATGCTAATGAGGAATATCTTTTATACCAGACTTTGATAGGGACATGGCCTTTATATCCGATGGATCCCGCTGCCCATCTGCAGTATCTGAACCGCATCCAAGCTTATATGAAGAAGGCCACTAATGAAGCCAAAATCAATACAAGTTGGATCAATCCAAACGATCAATACGATCAAGCGGTTAAGCTCTTCGTGGAAAAGGTTTTGAATTTAGATTCAAATTCTAACGTTTTTTTAAATGAGTTTAAAATATTTGTTTCAAAAATCTCCCTGGCGGGGATGTTAAATTCTCTTTCGCAAGTACTTATTAAAATTACCTCTCCGGGTATTCCAGATATCTATCAAGGTAATGAAATCTGGGATTTTAGCCTCGTCGATCCGGACAATCGCGGCATTGTTGATTTTCAAAATAGAAAATATCTTCTTCAAAACCTCTTAGATAAAGAAAAAGTTCAATCAAACGACTTATTTCAACAGCTCCTCTTACATCCTGAAGACGGAAGAATTAAGCTGTTTATAACGTCGCAGGCACTGCGGCTTCGTAACAAATTACCAAAAGTTTTTTCGCAAGGCTCTTACCTGCCTTTAAGTTTTTATGGAGATCAGCAAAATCACCTAATCGCCTTTGCGAGAGTGTTGGAACGAAAAGCTGTCTTAGTTATTGCCGGCCGATTCTTCACAACTCTTTTAAAAGATACGACTCCTTTAATTGAATCGAGCACATGGAAAGAGACCTATCTTACCCTTCCATCCGAATTAAAGAACCTCAGTTTTTCCAATGTTTTTACTGGTGCTACATTTGCCCCTGAAGAATTCCAAGGTCAGGCATGTCTTAGCTTGGAAAAAATTTTAGGTTTAACTTCTTGTGCACTATTAGAAAGTACAGAAGGATAAATAAATATGTCTTTGAATCTAAGCGACTTTTCAGCTCTGTCTAAAATGGGCGCCCATCGCAAAGAATCGCAACAGGTAGAGTTCCGCATCTGGGCACCCAAAGCTAAGTCACTTTCACTGGTGATTGCCGGAAAAGATCAAAAAACACATCATCCCATGCAATCTGATGACTTCGGCATCTTTCAGATCTCTCTTCCCTATCAATCATCTCCCATGGATTATTTCTATTGCATAGACGGCGACAGGTTGCGTCCCGATCCGGCTTCGCGTTGGCAGCCCTTTGGCGTTCATGGTCCTTCCAGGGTCTATGACCCGAAAAAATTTGAGTGGAATGATCAATCTTGGAAGGGCATCGCTCTTTCAGATTACCTTATTTATGAACTGCATATAGGAACGTTTACTCCTGAAGGAACTTTTGAAGCTGCCATTAACAAGCTTCCGCATCTTCGTGAACTTGGTATTACAGCGATTGAGTTGATGCCCATTATCGAATTTCCAAATGACCGCAATTGGGGATATGATGGAGTATATCCTTATGCCCCACACCATTCTTATGGAGGGCCTAATGGGTTAAAGCGCTTGATTGACGCCTGCCATCAAGAGGGCTTAGCTGTTATCATCGATGTCGTTTATAATCATCTTGGACCTGAAGGCAACTACCTTAGTGACTTTGGTTTTTATTTTACAGATCATTATAAAACACCTTGGGGAAAGGCTATTAATTTCGATGGGGCTTATAGCGATGCTGTCAGAGATTTCTTCATTGAAAATGCCCTTTATTGGCTTGAAGAATATCATGTCGATGCTCTTCGCCTCGATGCGATCCATTCCATTTTTGACTTTAGCGCCTGCCACATCCTCAAAGAAATGAGAGAAGTTTTTCACAAAAAAGCAGATGAACTGGGAAGGACCGCTTACATTATTGCAGAAAGCGATCTTAATGATGTGCGTCTCCTCAATCCCCTCGATAAGGGCGGATATGCCATCGACAGCCAATGGAATGATGACTTTCACCACGCTCTTTATGCTTTGTTGACCAAAAGTCAGTGGGGATATTTTGCTGACTTTGGACATATAGCTGATCTAACTAAAGCCATAAAAGATGGTTTTGTCTACGATGGAAAATGGTCAAGTTATCGTAAAAAGAGGTTTGGAAGTTCTTCTAGGCATATTCCCGGAGATCAATTTGTTGTTTGTATTCAGAATCACGATCAAATTGGCAACGCAGCCCAAGGGATACGCCTGGGCCGTCTTGTCGATGCGGATCAATACCGGCTAGCCTCTGTCATCTTGTTTTGCGCGTCTAATATTCCTCTGCTCTTTATGGGGCAGGAATGGAATGCAACGACGCCATTTTTGTTCTTTACAAGCTATGAAGATGAAGCTTTGGCTCTCAGCGTCCGGGAAGGATACCATCGTGAATTCCAATTAAACCCCCTTGATAGCTCTACACTTGACCCCCAGGATGTGAATCGTTTTAATCAATCCAAGCTTAAATGGTCGGAGTTGCCCCTGCCTGCTCATCAAGAGATGTTTCGCTTTTATCAAAGACTAATCAGCCTTCGCAAAGAATTAAAATGTCTTTCAAATTCTCGCAAGGACCTTACCAAGACTCAGTTTAGTGAAAATGAAAAATGGCTGGTCGTGCATAGAAGCGACCCTTCCGGATCTGAAGCGCTCTTAATTGCTAACCTCGCTGCAGATGTCCAAGAAATCAACGTTTTCTTTTCTCCAGGATCTTGGGTATTGAAATTGTATAGCGCTGCTCATCAGAACCCAAATATCACCCCACCGAATAGCCTGAACTTTGCCGCCGGCACTTCCTGCTTAATTCCTGTCCAAGCTAACACGGCCTTGCTTTATGTGCGCCAATGAGGACAGAATCTAGAATGATCTGCAAGGGTTCACCACAGAGATCACAGAGAACACAGAGAGGAAGTCATAGGGATGAATGATGAAGGATGAAGCAGGAAAAAGCATGAAACAGAAAAGTTGGAATATATAATTTATTCTTCTGACCCCATTTTTCTCCCTGTATTCTCTGTGATCTCTGTGGTAAACCCTTGCAGCTCGTTCTGAATTCTAGATAATGAAGGTGGATAGGATTCGCTCGCAGGATAGATCGATGCCAGACACTTCATTTGAAATGCCATGGCATCAAAAGAGTTATTTCTTACTCAGAGAAGCTATTATAGGGATACCCTACAAAGCCATCGTTGTCAAAGTAGGTGACTCCATTCCCATCTTGAGCATCGTGGTCAATTTTATGATAAGGGTTGCCACGGCCGATAGTTCCAACTTTCCAAGGATTTAAGACGGCTCTGCCTCCCGTGATGAAAAGTTTGCCGCCCGGGCATAATCTGACGTTCATTTCTCCTAAGCCATCATAAAAGAAAACGGAATGGAGAACTTTTCCACCAGCCATAAAGGGAAATCCATCTTGATTGATTACCCAAACATGGAATTTCCAATGAGGGCGATGAAAACCGGATTTGTCGGCATCTTCAAAAACAATTTTGTATTTTCCATTTTTCGATGAAATTGTAGCGCCTTCTTTATCGACGATAAGGCCTTCTTTTTGATCAATCAGGTCGAGATAAGGGATATTTTCATCTGTGACATCATTGAATTCAATGGGTGATTCATTCTGAAAGGAAGCGATTTTGATGACAGCTTCGCTGGGTGACGAAACAAAGCATAATAAGCTACATAAAGCTAACATTATTTTTATTTTCATACTTAAACTCCTCATTAACATTTTCGTTGTATTTGAAAACAAGAGATGAATTCAAACTTAAT
>Ga0207105_1272_pt1 | contig 10955 bp, 11 predicted proteins | sample Alteio_BWMinHeat_77_FD_153569 | JGI IMG/M metagenome (GOLD analysis project Ga0207105, IMG submission 153569) | Enriched cells from forest soil in Barre Woods Harvard Forest LTER site, Petersham, Massachusetts, United States -... | ecosystem: Environmental > Terrestrial > Soil > Temperate forest >... | reverse complement strand
CGAGTCAGGGTCGGTGCTCTGAGCGAGGCCGAAGGGTACGCAGCCCATAGTGAGTAACACTAGGAGCCCGAACAGTCCGATCGGGACTGGCATTCGACGAATTTCATTCATGCTTTGACCTCCTTGTGCACAGAGGCGATTCAACACGAAAAACTCCGCCACTGATTCCGAAGCTCACCTTACGCCGGCGGCCATTCGGCTGTGTCACTGGATTGTCGTTCTTTTTTCATCGGTTCACTTTCCAATGTCGAAATCGGACTGTACCAAGCTTCGGAACGCTTCCGACCGAGCGCTTGAAGCAGATTCGTCCCGTCGGCAGCCAGAAATGACGGAATTGTCATTTGCACCGGATGGTGGTTGTTCTATCTCAAATCTTCTCGGATTCTCTGTCAGGCACCAGCACGAATCGGTACCCGGCTCCGTGCACTGTGCAGAATTGAACGGGCTCCGCAGGATCGTCTTCAGTTTTTGCCGCAGCAGATGAGCAAATATCGCAACAATTGAGGTGAATCAATGCTTGCGGAGCCAGTCAGATGCAAATGTTGACAAATCTATTACACCTGCATGACGATCCCGCGCGATCGTTAGTTTAGAACCATGTGTGTGCGCATTTTCGACTCCCATTTGGAGAGAGCATGATACACGTTGTCGATTTGTCGAGCGTCGGGTTCTTTCCTCAGGCACGCACAGATTCCTTCGCTCGGACCGAGTTCGACAAGCGAGTTGAGCGTTTGCGTAATTCCGCGCTGTTTGCAGGCCTGTGTTCGCAGGCATGCAGCGAGGCTCTTCAGTATGCGAAAAGCAAGACGTTCATCCGTAATGAAGTGCTGTTTTCTCAAGGTCAGACGATCGACAGGTGGATTTTAGTTCAAAGCGGCAGAGTCAAATTAACCTAGGTGACTTCAAACGGGAATGAGGTCATTCTCTGGTTGATTGGTTGTGGAGATGCAGTTGGCGTGCATGCCGGAGGTTTCGGCTACATTGAATCCTGTGCAGCCTGTGCGATGGAAAAATGCGACACACTGGTCTGGGACGGCAGAGACATTCAACTGATTCTCGCTAGGCATCCACAGATCAAAACCAACCTGGAAGGGATTCTGACCGCTCGCTTGTATGAGCTCGAAGAAAGGTTTTGTGAAATCGCGACCGAAAGCGTTGCGGGCCGCCTGGCGTTTCTGTTGCGGAGATTGTGCAAATCGATCGGAAAGCAGAGCAAACTCGGCATTGAATTGCGGCTTCGGCGACAAGAACTCGCCCAAATGACGGGCACAACGCTTTTCACCGTGAGCCGGGTTTTATCGAGATGGGCGGATTCGGGGCTCGTTGATCCGCACAGAGACGGGATTACAGTTAGACATCCAGACCATCTTATCGATATTTCATTTCGAAAAAAGCGTGCCTCGCTGCTTTGTCATTACGCCTGATAATAAACAGCGCGGGAGATTCCTCCGATGCGTTATCTGCTTTGATCAGGTCGTCGCATTTGGAGCACGCGCGGAGGTTTCGCCCACGCATGGGCGCTCACGCAACCACCGAACACGGTAAATCGAGCAATCCAGCGCGTTCCTTGGCAGAGCCTGCTGTTCCGCAACCGCAGGCTCTGTCGGATGGCGGATGGGGGATTTCGCTATGTCGAGATTGTCTTGTGACTGAAAAATGGCGTTATAGGTAAATTGCGAGCCAATTGACTCGGTACCGATCGAGCTTGCGCCACATGGACTGTAGTCGCCATGTCGTACACGTGCCAGCCGAAGCAACGCGGGATCCACGTTTCAGTTTAGGGGGTTTTTCGTCCAAGTGAAGCGAACACGCCGGATTCAACCCAATTCCGAACGAGATAACGCTGCAAGGCTCAGCGGGCCGCTGACGACGCTGCTGTGACCTTCATGGACGGTCGGGAAGGCAACCAGTCCGGCACCGATCAGTCCGATGGTCAATCTGACGAGAACCCGGCGTACGGGAAATCGACCGAGGATCGCGGCTGATACGACCGCGGTAACGAGGGGGACAGAGGCATTCAACATGCCGGGGAGGGCAGAAGGCACCCCTTGCTCCGCGAGAAGAACAAACTCAGAGGAGAGGCGAACCACAAAACACCCATCACGGCGATAGCGGGCCATGCTCAGCACTCGACCGGTTTGCGCGCGGCAGGAAACAAGCCAGCGTTGGCAAGCCGAGAAGCAGACGCACAATGGCGATGCCGACCTGCCCCAGATGAGACCCGTCGGTTGCGACATGCAGCGAGTCTGCGTGATACGAACCGGCCCCCAATTCGATTAGTGTTTCATCTCCCTCATAGTCGGTCCGTGTCAGGACATCGACAGTCGGATCTCGGAGCCTAGGGTCAAGACACACATTTTCCTACCGGAACTCTCGAACAAAGTCTTCACGAATTGGATGCAGGTCCTCGGTACTGGTACAACCCGAGCAATAGCGCTCCTGCGGATGCTGAAAACACCGAGTAGTCCAGCGGAGACTTGACTCCGAAGGAGATCGCCATCGCGATTCCGAACATTGCCAGCAACAGGGCGGAGCCAAGGGCGACCCAGCGCGGCGAAACGCCAATAATGAGACCGACGCCAAGGAACGTCTCGGCCAAGGTGGCGGCCCATGCCAGAAACGGAATCGCAGCTGCAGGCATGAAGGAGTTGACTTGCTCTGTGTACTTGATGAAGTTTGCGAAGTTTCCCCAGCCGCCATACTTGCCCCAGAGACCAAAACGGTCGGCAACAGCGGACAGAAAAGCAGCGCCGAGAGCGAAACGCGCGTACAGAATTCCCGTCCGCTGCAGCCGTTCCGGGGTCAGGATGCGAGCGACTTTATGCGACTCTGCATGGGATGCTGTCAAAGGTGCTTCGGTCATCGTTAGTTAATCCCTTCAGTTTTCGAATCCGGCGTCGGCACGCTGAGCGGTGTGTCGTGATCGCAAATGAAGCACGCGATGAACTTCACCGGCTGCGTGGAGCTGGCGTTGGCCGAGACGAGATGCACGCCATTGGGCGCTTCGTAAAAGGTCTCGCCAGCCTTGTAGATCTTTTCCGACTCGCCTTTCACTTGCGTCCGATAGGTTCCCTCGACGACGTAGCCAACCACGGGGCAAGGATGACTGTGTTGGGACGATGATTCACCGGGACCGTACCGCACCTCAACCACCTTTGCCTGCAAATGATCGCCATTCAATCGCGGCAGGGTTCTGGAAAGAACGACGCTGGCTTGCTCCCTGGCTTCAGATTGCACCGCGCTCCGGGCAGCCCCTGTCCAGACCCATGGACCTCCCAGCACTGAAGCCGTCAGAAGTAATGCCGCCGACACGCGCATGTCATCGCCCTCCTTGTATTCACACTAGGTGGATTGTGGACCAATAGCAAGGTCAACAAACGGCATTCCGCTGTTCCATCTTGATCATGAAACAAACCGAAACCTTCGAGTTGGCGCTTTCGGCCCGGGAACTGGGGATGTTAGTCGGCCTGAGGCTTCCCCAAGGCGATCCGCGGTGTTCCGTAAGCTATACCTTCGCGAACAGACATCCGCAAATAAGCTCCACGCCGGATAAATGCCGTTGAGACGGGGTGATCGAGTCGGAGTTTCCGCTCCTTCCCGCATGCCCTGCTGATACCCTCCTGCTGTAATCCAATCCCAGGTGGTTGAAAGCGTGAGGTCAATCGGCGAGACGCGATTCACTTTGGACTGCTTGGCTTTCCAAAAACCCTTCCACTTCAGAAATGGACGGCATTGAAGGTTGAGCACCGGCCCGGGTTACCGAGATAGCTGCTGCGGCCCTGGCAAAAATGGCGCTATCTAGCGGAGATCTGCCGAGCATCAGACCGGTTGCAAGCTACCGTTGAATGCGTCCCCAGCGGCCGTTGTGTCGACTGGGGTGACGGCGAAAGCAGGTATCAGTTGTCCGGGCGTTGGTCCTTTATCATTCCGTTGAGCAAGTTGGCAAATCAACCCTATTCGACCGAATCGGCTTATATGCAGAGCGAGGATCGCGAATGTCGAACGGGATCGGTTCTTGCGTCACTTGTTCGCCGCTACACTCTACTTTCTCCACATCGGTAGAGGCTCCGCTGCAGCAGTGCGAAGAGTCTCCAACAGTCCATGCGAGGGGCTATAGCGGCAGACGGGATCGATCGCCTCGGCATCTCCGGTAAGAAGATAGGCCTGGCAGCGGCACCCGCCAAAATCGATTTCCTTGCGGGGGCATTGCAGACAGGTGTCCGGCATCCACGCATCGCCGCGAAAGCGTCGAAACGCGCTCGATTCCCGCCAAATCCATCCCAGTTCATGCGCTCGCACATTGTCAAAGTCAAGGTTAGGAATGACCGCTGCCGCATGGCAGGGCAACGCACTCCCTGCAGGGTCGACCAACATCATCTGGCGTCCCCAACCACCAACACACGCCTTGGGAAAGCTCCCAAAGTAATCCGGAAATACGCTCTCGAGTTGGATCTTTCCCTGCAATCGCTCCTTTGCCTTCGCCACGATTTCCAGGGAGCGGTATACCTGCTCTTCGGTTGGCATCAGCAGAGAACGGTTTTTCAATGCCCAACCGTAATACTGCACATGGGCAATCTCCAGGCGGTCTGGGCCTAATTCTTCGGCCATTGCGATAAATTGCTCCAGCCGGTCAAGGTTCATCCGATGCACCACCAGGTTCACCGTGAACGCCAAAGGAAATTTACGGATCACCGGAGCAAGTGCCAGCTTTATTGCGTGGGCCTTGGTGCCTGCGATGTGATTCGCCGATGCTTCATCGAGATCCTGAAAGCTCAATTGCAGATGCTCCAGCCCCGCCTCCACCAGCCCGGCCAGTCGCTCCTCGGTCAAACCAACCCCTGAGGTAATCATGTTCACGTAGAGTCCGGCCCTGCGCCCCGAAGCGATCAACTCGGCCAGGTCTTTGCGAACCAACGGCTCCCCACCGGTCAGACTCAGCTGCAGTACACCCAGCGCTGCTGCCTCGCGAAACACGCGCTCCCAGTCCTCCGTCGTCAACTCGTCTGCGGCCTTCCGCATCTCGATTGGATTGGAGCAATACAGGCAGTGCAGGGGACAGCGATGCGTCAACTCGGCAATGAGTGAGAGCGGCCGCAACGTCGAATTCGGAGCGGATGGCGTTATGCTCATGTCTTCTCCCTCAGCACGCCGCGTTGCTTCAGATCCTGCAGTAACGCGAGCACGTCGGCGCGAACCTCGGCCTCCTGCTCGCCTTCGTACTCCTGTAGAAGTGCCTGCACGATAGCGGCTACGTCGCGGTTCCCGTCGATGCGGGCCAGCACATTGCGCGATGGCCCGTTCAATTCGAGCGACCTTCGGGCATCAGCAGCACATCCTGCGTCGGATGCGGTCGGCATCCGCGCACCACCATCGGAATCGAGTTCATGTCCATAGACACCACAACCAACAGTCACAGTGTGGCGGAAAACAGCCCGGCGGGATAATCCCGGGCGCTACATAAGCATTGTCAATGGCCTCCAGTCGCGCCCAAAGGATCGCGCATTTCTGCTCCAGTGCGCCTACAACGTGCTCCTGCTAAGATCGCCGCTGTCAAGGGCAAAGGAAAGCGAGTCAGTAGGGTACCGCATTTGTCACAAAACCTTACAAGACATTTTTAGCGTCCGCATTTGTCCAAGTAATTTTACAAATGTTTACGTCTTGTTTGATGTAGCGCAATGCGAAAAAAAATGCTGTGCGCCTAAGATCGTGCCCGGTTTGCACTTGCCTGTGCAGGCTTCATAGGGTTCCAAGCAAGCTTCCCCTATCCCCGCGATCGATGTTCGGAGGTCTTTTGTAAGTTGCCACAGATCGCCTTCAAGTCTCAAACCAGGAAACCGTCGTAGTCAGACAGGAGTATGTGAATGAAAACCAAAGTCTGGATCCGCCCTGAAGTCAAAGAAGTGCACCTGGGTTGCGAAATCAACTGCTACGCTCCGGCGGAAATCTAACAACAAGAAAGGCGCCATGATGTTGGTGACAGTCAGGCAGATTCGAGGGCAGACCCTTCGCTAATACGTTGCGATCCGTCGAATCAATTACTTGATCGGCGTCGCTCATGGCGCGGGTCAAGTGAATCAGGCCGAGCCGCACATTGTCCTGCCACTCGAGTGCGGCAATGAGGAAGAAAAGCGATGAGAAACTGGGTCCTCGCGGGATCGAGTAGCGTCGATCTCCGAAGCTATGCGTGCGCTCTGGCCTTGCTTGTGGGCGCATTGACCACCCACCCTTTACTTGGTCAACGTGATGACGATAACGTCGACTGGCGATACCACGGAAACACTTTGGACAATCAACGATTTCAGGACGTCGACCAGATCAACCCTCACAATGTCGCCAAGCTCAAGCCTGCGTGGATTTTCCATACGGGCGTCCTTGGCGACCCAAACATGGCCATGGAAATGACGCCAATTGTGGTCAACGGCGTGATGTATGTTCCCACTGGCGACGACGATGTCTTCGCGTTGAACGCCACCACCGGCAAGCAAATCTGGGCCTACCACCCGACCGATATGACGGCGCCCTCTACGCTCCCGATTTGCTGCAATAACGATAATCGCGGCGTGGCGCTGGCCGACGGGAAGATCTTTGTCGCGCGCCTCGACGCCAACCTCGTTGCCCTCGATGCCAAGACGGGTACAGTTGTCTGGAAAACAACCGTCGACCTCCCGACCAACGGCGCCTCCATGACGATTGCTCCGCAGATCGTTGACAACACAGTGGTTGTTGGCGTTTCCGGTGCCGAATTTGCGGTGCGCGGTCACGTGGATGCGTACGATCAGAAAACCGGCAAACTTGTGTGGCGTTTTTGGACCACAGAGCCCAATTCGTGGGGCGGCGACACGTACCTTACTGGTGGAGCGTCGGTTTGGGGAAACCCCAGCTACGATCCTGACCTCCATATGTTGTACTTCGCCACCGGGAACGCCTACCCTTGGCCTAGTCCCTGCGCATTCTTCGGCGTAATGCCGGTGGGATGCCCGGGCAACGGTCGCGAGGGAACGAACCTCTACTCGACGTCGATTGTAGCCGTCGACTCAAGGACCGGGAAGTACAAGTGGCATTTCCAATTTGTCCACCATGACATGTGGGACTTTGACGGACCTCAGCCGACCGTGCTGCTCGACGTGCATGGCATTCCGGCCATTGAACACACATCGAAGACGGGCTACATGTTTATTCTGGATCGGCGCACCGGCGAATCGGTTTTCCCCTACCAGGAAGCGCCGGTTCCCACGGAGCCGGCATGGGAATCTCCCTGGTCGACCCAACCCGTATCCTCGATTGAATCCCTGACCCAGCACTCGGTCGGACCCTGCATTGCCATCGTGGCGGGGTGCGTCCCGGTCCCGGCCGGCGTCGTCCCGGCTCCGATGTGGAGTCCGTATGAACCAACGGCAATGGCGTTCCAACCATGGGCCGGCGGAGGAATGGAATGGCCTCCCGCGGCTTATAGCCCGCGAACCCATTTCATCTACTCGCATGCCAATTATTCGCCGGCCAATCTCGGGGTCGATGAGGCGAACAACATCGCATTCGGCTCTATACCCGGCGAGGTGGATCATGGCGTTTACGGAGCGGTAGATACGCGTACGGGAAAGATTGCCTGGAAGATTCCCATAACTAGCACTACTCCCGACTCGGGCATGGGAGTAGCCGGCGACCTGGTCTTCTTCGGCGAAAGCAACGGACTCTTCCATGCTGCGGATGCCAGGACGGGTGCGATCCTGTGGACCTTCGATGCATCCAAGGTGCCCAATGCAGGCGGCGCAACCGCTTCTCCAGCCTTCTATGTCGTCAACGGAAAAGAGTATGTGGTGTACGGCTTTGGCGGCGAGCCGGGCAACAGTCCCGTGCTGGGGGATGCGGTGATTGCTTTCGCACTTCCGGATCATGACGATTAGCAATTCGAAGCCGGACAACAAAATCCAGTGACTTTGCTGGGGCCGTCTCGGATGCAGCCGCGATTCGTTCTAATGAACGGGTCGCGGCTGTCCCGCGAGACGGAGTACTCTGGGGTGCTTGCCTGCTTCTGAGCCTGGGAAGAGCCGCCAAATGAGTTATTCGCCGCACCGCCTCAAGACTCAATCGGGAGATCCGTGGCATGCAGAATAGAAGGTTGTCACGCGCCCACGGGAGGACACGGCGTGTCGGGTATCGTTGGCTCGAATCTCATGCGTGAGAACCGATCTGATGTTCACAAGCGAGCCCCCGCGATATAGACATAGCATGGCCGCAATGTTGGCAATCGGGCTGGTTTTAATCTTCTTCATCGCGGCCTCGACCGCCTTGGCGCAGTCACCGCCAGCTTCGCAGAAGATTTGGCAGCCGAAGGAAAAGCCGATCAGGATCCAACGGATGGCTACAGCGTGAAGCAGCGGTTTTTCCTGCCGTTCGCACAGGTCTGGTGTCAAAATCAGGGCGCGCGTTCTGCCCGGCAGTCGGCCGTGGCCGACCCGCAATCGCCAGGACGCGGGCGGGTCAACGGCGCCATCCAGAACTTGGATGAATTCGGCAAGGCATTCGGATGCACCAGGGTGCACCCATGTACCCGGTGGACTCTTGCAGGGTTTGGTAGCACGACAAGGGTAGCCCGTGTCAGGACGAGGAGCAGATCAATGCGATTTTTCCCGAGCTTCTTCCTTTCCCTTTCGTTGGCTCTCCCTGTCTTCGGTCAGGCTAATCAGGGTGAACTACAGCTCAACGTCTTCGACCCCTCGGGCGCTACGGCAAAGGCCTGAGTCCGCATCGTGAGCGAAGCCAATCAGTATGCCGCTACTCTCACGACCGACGCCGATGGACGCCTCGTGGCGCAGCATCTGCCCTTCGGTCACTACAGCGTCGAAATTCATCAGCCAGGTTTCGATGCTGTCTCCGAACCGGTCGACATCAGCTCCGCTATCCCTGCGCGCCACACGATTCAACTCAAGCTCTCTTCGATTCAGCAATCGGTTGTTGTTAACACGGATGACACGCTGCTTAACACCGCCCAGCCGGGCACGGTCAACCACGTCGGCTCTGCTATGATCCAGAATCGCCTTGGCTCCATTCCTGGCCGATCCATAACAGACCTTGTGAACTCCCAGCCCGGTTGGCTTTATGAGGGGAATGCCGTCCTTCACCCGCGCGGCTCGGAGTATCAAACACAGTTCGTTGTTGACGGAGTACCGCTCACCGACAATCGCTCGCCCAGCTTCGGCCCGGAGATGGATGCGGACGATGTGGGGTCAATGAATATCTACACAGCTGGGATACCTGCCGAATACGGGCGCAAGATGGGCGGCGTTATCGAGCTCAATACCCAGCAGGATTCCGCGCCAGGCTTCCACGGTCAGGTTTCGTTCTCCGGCGGCAGTTTCGACTCCGCCGGAGCCTTCGCCAAGCTGCAATACTCCTGGGGTAAGAACGTTCTCGGAGCGAGCAGCGACGGGAGCCGTACGGACCACTATCTCAACCCTGTCGTACCGGAGAACTACTCCAACACTGGGACTCTCGGCGACTTCTCCGTGGAGTACCGCCGCCAACTCACGCCCAACGACAAACTCACCATGAGCGTGCGCCATGAGATTGCTCGTTACGGTATCCCCAACGAACTCATACAAGAGGCCGCCGGGCAGCGCCAGAATGCCGACAACATAGAAACCATGGGCATCGTCTCCTACCAACACCTCTTCTCGGCCAACGCCGTAGGCGACCTACACGGCATGGTGAGAGACAAATCCAGCGACTTCTACTCGAACCCCGAATCCACTCCCGTCGAGGTTTTCCAGAACAACTCCTTCCGCGAAGGCTACTTCAAGGCCGACTTTACCTTCAATCGTGGGCATCAGGAGTGGAAAGTTGGCGTCGAGAGCGACAACACTTTTCTGCACGAAAACACCAACTACAACATCACGGATCCCTCCCAGTTTGACGACGGCACGCCCCTCACCTTCGCATTTCAGGGCCAACATCCCGATCTCGAACAAGCAGTCTTTGTACAAGATCTGATTCACCTGAGTCACTGGACCATTTCTGCCGGTTTGCGCTGGGACCACTATCAATTGCTCCTCAATAAGCAAGCCGTGCAACCGCGATTCTCTATCGCGCGCCACTTCGAATCTCTAAACACCGTGGTTCACTTCTCCTACGACCGGGTTTTCCAGACCCCATCTTTTGAGAATTTGCTGCTATCGAGTTCCGACGCTGTCCAAGCCATTTCACCCGACTTCCTGCGACTGCCCGTTAAGCCCTCCTATGGCGACTACTACGAACTCGGACTGAGCACCGTCTTCGCCAAACATCTCAAGCTCAACGCCAACTACTTCCGACGCTTTGCCAACGACTATGCCGACGACGATCAAATCGACAACACCACCATCAGCTTCCCGATCTCTTTCCGCAAGTCAATGATCTACGGGGCAGAAGGCAAGATCGAGGTTCCCGAATGGCATCATCTCTCAGGCTTCGGCAGTTACTCCTATGATGTGGGCAATGTCTGGAACCCGGTTACCGGCGGGCTCTTTCTCGGTCAGAATGCAAGCGACGCAGCCTCGAACCTGAGCGGTCACTTCCCGGCCTCACAGGACCAACGCAATACCGTGCGCGGTCGAGTCCGCTACCAGGCCACTTCACGAATCTGGCTCGCGGGAGGCGTTCAATACGACACCGGCTTGCCCTTTCAGTTTGGCGGGAGTGCCGATGACGCCCTCGCACAATACGGCCAACAGGTCATCGATCGCATCAACTTCGATCGAGGTCGCATTCTGCCTTCCTTTCAGGTCAACGCTTCGGCTGGGATTGACCTCTATCAAGGCGAGCGCGTGAAAATGCGTCTCCAGGCCGATGGGCAAAACCTAACAGACGTCCTTAACGTCATCGACTTTGGGGGTCTTTTCTCGGGCAATGCCATCGGTCCTTCCCGCAGCTTCTGGCTGCGCCTCACCGGCAGTTTCTAAAAGGGACTTCTATTTCGCCTT
>Ga0207105_1217_pt2 | contig 11024 bp, 14 predicted proteins | sample Alteio_BWMinHeat_77_FD_153569 | JGI IMG/M metagenome (GOLD analysis project Ga0207105, IMG submission 153569) | Enriched cells from forest soil in Barre Woods Harvard Forest LTER site, Petersham, Massachusetts, United States -... | ecosystem: Environmental > Terrestrial > Soil > Temperate forest >... | reverse complement strand
TCCCGAAGCTTTGACCGCTCTCTATAAAAACCATCTCCCGAAACTGCTGAAGCGCCGAATTCCAAACCACACACTATTCGAGGCCTACGTTCAGTATTGCTTCTCGCCAAAACACACGACAGGCGAGCAGTTGTTGGAGGTCCGCCGCGACAAACGCGAAAGAGAGGCATTCGCCGCGTTACAGACTGGCGAGGCCTGCGCTCAACAGAGCGAGGAGGGTGACGATGACACTTTCGACACTTGAATTGACGCGAGTGCCGCAATCAGTTTGTGCTCACTGCGGACGTCCTGTCGATAAAAGGCCTCGGACCTATTGGATCGAAACCGGGCTGGGAATCCTAGCAGCCGCCGTATTGGCATTGATGCTCGTGCCTCTGGGAATCATGGCGTGGAAGTCATGCACGGACTTTCTATCCAACAGAGAGGCGCACTCGATCTTCTTCCAACCGCTCGAGGACTGGACCAAGTACTAGATAGCGGTCAACCCTGTGAAGCGAGGTTCGATGAGTCAATTGGTCTGTCACAAGTTGAAGATCTGGATCGGTAAATATAAGGCCGACATATCAGAGCCTACCTGTGGTTCGTCCTCTGCCCTGTCACGGCAACTTCTCGGACCTTTTGGGGAAGTTTCCGGCACTCGAAGGCGCACGCAGGAAAGGTGGGGAATTTGGTTTTATGCGGGGGCGTAGTTCAGCTGGTTAGAACGCCTGCCTGTCACGCAGGAGGCCGCGGGTTCGAGTCCCGTCGCTCCCGCCAGCATTTCAAACTTAGGATGACAGAATCTGTTAGTGCTTTGAGGCATTGGATCGGCCGGATCGCTTTGGGATTGCGCTTTTCGGCAATCGCGGAACAGCCTGGACGCCGGCCCAAAGCGTTGCGATCGTTTGCTCGACCACGAGAGTCTGGTCAGACAAGTCAGGCACAACCCCTTGGATGACCATGAGCGTGGCGAGGCCAAAGATCGTAAACCACCAGGTGTGAGCTACCACTATGTCATTCTTATTTGGCAATCCCTCATCCTTGGCAACATCGAAAAAGAGCTGCACGAAACGTCCGAACAACGGCGCGCCAATGTCGTTGATGTATTGTCCAGCGCGGACGCCCGTTGCGGTTCTCCGGCCCGAAGAAAACGTTACGAAACTGCTGTGGATGGGCAGTGCAGAACTGAATCAAGCCGCGTGAAGTCGCAAAAAGACGCTCTTTCGATGAAAAATGTTTAGCGGCAATGGCGTCGAAGTTCTGAACCATCAGCGCGATCGTCTCGCGGCTCAACTCGGCAAGGATGTGCCATTTGTCGGGGAAATGCTGATAGATCACGGCGTGCGTATAGCCGATCTGTCTAGCGATCTCGCGAAGCGTCACGGCTTCGTAGCCGCGATCGGCAAACATTTTGCTGGCAGCCGCAAGGATTTCGCCCCGCAACCTCTCTTTGCGCTCTACCCGGCGACTCGGTGATGTGAATAACCGCTGGAGGGTGACGATTCGCCCAGCCTGATGTGATCAAAGTATTCGCCGCGCATCCGAAGTTCGCCACTGATCGAGACCTGGCGCACGCTGTCGGTCTCCCCGCCGATGCATTTCAATTGATCTGTTGGCTTCACTTTATGAGCCGGATCGCAGTAGTAGCTCCAGTCCGTATCGTCGGGCGGGGTTACTGGCAGCTGTTTTGCGTCCGACCCTTGCGCAACAGCGCCAGGAGCATGAGACAACACGAATGCGACAAAAAGCAATCGCAAAAGAATGTCGAGACACGCGCTGCGATTCAGACCTGGACTCGCCGGGATGCCCTGGGCCCCAAGATCAGGCCGGAGCGATTTTCACCGATCCGGCCGATTCGACGAGCACTGAGCATCTGCGACCTCATTTAATAAGGGCGCCGGCGACTTGTCCCATCAGAACTGCAAAGGGCATATCCAGCGCGGCATATACCTCATTGGCCTTCGGGTCAGCATTGTCGCCCAACATCTCCATCATCAACGTTGCGTAGTCTGATACCTCTATGCCAAGTGTGCCCAACCTCGCGATTCCAGCCTGACGTTTGTCCTGGGAGAATGTTCCACACGCGTCCAAAGCAATAATGGGTTCATACCCGACCTCTTTTGCGGAAATCGCGGGAAAGGATGCGCATACCTCGAAGGACAGTCCGGCGATGATCAAGTGATCACGCTTCGTCGCTTTCACTGCCTCGACGAAGCGGGCATCATCCCACGCGTTGACTGAGGAACGATCGAGGATATCGTCTCCTACCACGGCCTTTAGTTCTGGGATGGTCGGGCCCCACATACTATCTCGTGCTGTGGTAACGGGAATGATCGGCAGCCAGAGCACCTTCGCTGCCTTCGCGAGGCCAACCACATTATGTTTGAGGTCACTGACGGTGAGATCGCGCACTCCTGTGAATAATCCGACCTGATGATCGACCAGGAGCACTGCAGTGTTTTCGCGGGTTCTTCTTGTATGTTTCTGCGGCACCATATTTTCTCCTTCATCAAATTCAAGTGTTTCTTCGAGCGCGCAGAATCCCAAGCTTTGCCTCTCCCTATAAGTTCGAAAAGACCGCAATTGTCGTAGGACCGCGAAACTCTTGGGGGCTTCTCACGCGCTTATTGTGTGGAGCTGGAGCTGCCAGCGCGCTCAAATTGACCATTCCAGCACAACAGTTCTCCGACTAGGCGGCATAAAATCACTACATTGGTGCATACATGCAACAATCGCTATGGAAGATCTAAATGACATTTACTTCTTCGCCTCAGTCGTCCAGCATGGCGGCTTCTCTGCCGCTGCACGCGTAATCGGGGTTGAGAAAACGCGCTTAAGCCGGCGTATAGCGGCGCTCGAGAAGCAACTTGGCGTCCGTTTGCTGCAGCGCACCACCCGCGCTCTAGCGTTAACAGAGGCCGGACAGCGCTTCTTCGATCGATGTGTAGCGACGGTCGAAGGAGCGCAAGCAGCTTACAACAGTGTGGCGGAATTGCGTAAAGAACCGGCAGGAGTTGTCCGCCTCAGCAGTCCCGTGTTTCTGGCGCAGAAATGCCTGGCTTACTCACTTCCGACGTATATGATGGCCAATCCAAGGGTTTCTGTATTTCTCGAACCCACTGACCGAACCGTGAGTGTGATTGAGGAACGATTCGATATCGCGATCCGGGCAAAGCCAATGATTGAGGATGCAGGACTCATAGCAAAGACGCTCAGACATTCCCAACGTGTGCTCGTTGCCAGTCCTGCCTTTCTTGAACGCTATGGGCACCCGGAAAGCCCGGCAGAACTGCCGAAGTTCAGCGCGGCTGCGAGCAGCGACGATACATTCGAGGGTGGGGCGCGATGGATCCTAACGAGTCTCGACAGTCATACGCAACACGTCGAGTTCAAGCCGAGGCTCGTGACAAGCGATCTGCGCGTGCGACTTCAAGCGGCTATACACGGTATTGGCATCGCATTACTGCCGGAGCAAGTCGTTTTTGCGCCACTACAAGAACGGATTATTGAGCGAGTCCTGCCGGAATGGTCTGGAGCGAAGAATATCCTTCATCTCGTTTATCCCACGCCTCGTGGAATGCTGCCGTCGGTTCGGGCCCTCATTGATTATTTGCTGATCCATGTTCCTGCCTGGCTTCACGAAAACAGCATCTAGAGAGAGCGTTTTCGCATTGATCGGTTGGGATACGCCCGTCACGGCAAGTCAGGCAGCTCGTCTAATCTCCTTCACTCCGAGTTTCAGCCGCCGTCGCAAAAGAAGTCGCAACGTTCCGCAGTTCCGGTATCGCAGCGAATGCAGGGGCGTCCAAATCGAAGATCGCACTACAGGGTCTTCGAAAGAGCTTTGCAGATTGCGAACACTGCCCGGCCCGGGGGAATCGAAATGTGAGCCGGCTATCGCTATTTGCCTCTAGCCCCAAAATCCCTCAAAAAATGATGCCGACCGTTAGATAATCGCTCCGAAATGTCATGTCCGTTGCGCAAGAGCTTCCAACACGTCTTTGGGCCGGATGGGCAAATGACGCACACGTGCCCCGGAGGCAGCAAAGATAGCATTTCCTATCGCGGGCGCGACCGGTGTGGTTCCCGGCTCGCCAAGCCCAACCGGCGCTTCTGAACTCGGAAGAAACTCAACTTCAACTTCCGGTACATCTCCCATGCGGAGCAAGGGATATGAATCCAGGTTGGTGTCTTTCGGCTGGCCGTTCACGAACTCCGATCCCTCGTGCAGCGCCATGCTCAATCCCCATAGTGCACCGCCCTCGATCTGAGCTTCGGCGCCATCCGGCTGGACGATCGTGCCAGCGTCAATCACCAGGGTCAGCTTCTCTACTGTTACGTGGCCGGTGGTGCGGTCAACGTGAACGCGGGCCGCGCAGGCTGTCCAAGTGGGCATATGGCGTTCCTGTCCAAACGTTGTCGCAATCCCGACCCCGACATCTGTCGGTGTCGGTTTGCCCCATCCCACCTTCTCTGCAACGCGGGCCAGCACAGCTGCCTGCCGATGTGCGCCGCCGACGGAGTTTGGCGCCGATCCGGCATTTCGTCCGGCACCATCGAGCATTCTGAGTCGAAACTTCACTGGATCGACGCCCGTCGCGTGTGCCACCTCATCCATGAAACTTTCGACAGCCCAATTCGTCCAACCGGCACTTACAGATCGTAGCCAACCGGGTCGAAACGTCTCTTCAGCCAAGTCGTTTCTGAGTGCGCGAACTCGCTGTGCTCCCACGTTGTACCAGTGGTCGGCGCCAGTAATGGAGAACGGATCGTACGGAACCCCGTTTAAGCCCCTCGAGAGAAACGATGGCGCAATCACAGCACTCGGCCATCCCGCTGCCGCATGGTGTTCCATCGCCGTTACTCTACCGTCCTCACCCCAGGCCATCCGCATCACCTGCACGGAAGGTGAGCGCGGGCAGTCAAAGCGCATGTCGTCAGCTCGCGTGCAGACCATCTTGACAGGCTTGCCAATCGCCTTGGATGCCAGTGCAGCTGGCACAATGTAGTCGCCATCGAGTCGACGCCCAAAACCTCCACCCAGCAGATAGCTGCGTATCACAATTGTGTCCTGACTGCGCCCCAGCGCCTTGGCCAATAAAGAAATGGTTAGAGTCTGCCACTGACTTCCGGCGTGAATTTCGAAAACGCCGTCTCTTTCGAAAGCGAGCACATTTAGAGGCTCTAGTGCGAAATGCATCACAGTACTTGTCGTGTAGGTTCTCTCGATCTTTCGCTTGGCGGAAGCGAACGCCGTCTCAACATCCGGGTCGTCAACAAATAGCGAACCACCCTTGGGATCCGCGATCAACTCGGCCGCACGTTTCTGAATATCGGCCTCTGATATCTTCGCCGCTTGGCCTGACTTCCAAGTCACCTTCACCAGATCGGCTGCCTTGCTTGCGGCTACGAAGCTCTCCGCGAACACCATCACCCAGCCGGGCGCTGTCCCCGATGGATCGTCCAGCGTGAGACTTTTCAGGTAGCCGGGCACTCGCTTCGCTGCCGAATCGTCGACAGAGACCACTTTGGAGTCATATCGCGTTGGCGGAACTTTTGGACGGGCATAAACCATGCCCGCCACTGCGGCGTCTAATCCGTACTTGCCTCGGCCATTAACCTTCGAAGGAATATCGAGCGCGAGCGTATTTCGCCCAATCAGACGGCGTTCAACCGGAGATTTGATCTGAATACGTTGAAGCTGTTCGGCCGTGAACGTTCGCCGGAGATTGCCACGGGATACTATATCGCCGTACGGGATTGATCTTCCTGCCCCCTTGACCATGCCATTGCGTGCCGTGCACAGGTGAGTGGGAACGCCAAGTAACTTTGCACCCTCTTCGATCAAAGCAATACGACCAGCGGCTCCCGCTCGGCTGAGCACTGGAAACGCCTGCCAAACCGACCAACTACCACCTGTGATCATGTTGCCCCACTTAGCGGCGGAATCGACAGTGATGACTCGGACCTTGTTCCAATCAGCTTCCAACTCATCTGCCACAATTCGGGCCAGAGCGGTCCCAACATGCTGACCCATTTCAGCGCGAATGACGTTTATCGTCACGGTGCCGCTGCGATCGATCCCATACCAAATGGTTGGTAGGAAAAGCTCAGCTGGACTGCTGCCAGACCCGGCGTTCAGAGGCGATAGCACTGCGCCGGCCGTGTTCAAGGGCGACCGTGCGTATCCCAGCACTACACCCGTTCCCAACATGGTGATCAGAAAGCTGCGCCGCGACATTTCGGCGCTGGATCTGACTTTTTCAAGCAAACGGCTAATCATCTATCCGACCCTTCTTCGATCCTTGCCGCCGCGAGTTTAATTGCCTTGCGTATGCGAACGTAGGTCATGCAGCGGCAGACACTGCCGGCCATTACAGCGTTGATGTCTTGATCGGTAGGATTGGGAAAATCTTTGAGCAGCGTCGCCGCTTGCATGATCTGCCCGGGTTGGCAGTAGCCGCACTGCGGGACTTGCAGTTCGAGCCATGCAGTTTGCAGTGGATGCCTTCCGTTCGGGTCGAGCCCCTCAATGGTTGTAACTTTGGCCCCGGCCACTGCCGCGATGGGCGTGATGCAGGAACGCGTGGCACGCCCCTCCACGTGCACGGTACATACGCCGCAGAATCCAATTCCGCAACCGAATTTGGTTCCTGTGAGTCCCATTTCGTCGCGAATCACCCAAAGCAACGGCGCATCATCGGGACTCTTCGCGGAGACCGTTTTGCCATTGAGATCGAATGTCGTCATAATCGTCCAAGTCCTCTTCTTGCGCTCGTTCAACGTGATGCGGCCGACTCGCGGCGGATGGCGGCTACCTTTTTTACGAGATTGCTCCAAGGTCGGTATTTCGTCCGGGTGCGACGTAGGTAAGCTGCAAGCCTCGCGATCTCGCCGTCGGTAAGGGAATTGCGATATGCAGGCATCACCAGTCCAGGCGCACCTTCCGCGCTGCCGACGCCGTTCAGCACAACCTGAATGAAATTGGTGGGTTCATTTAACGTCAGCGAACTGTTGAGTGCCAGTTCCGGCCGCGAAGCAAGTGGAGCCGGATCCCTGTTGAAGTGACACGACATACAGGCGGAGGCATATAAGGCAGCGTCGGGGTCATTCTCCACTTGGTCACTACTGACGTAGGAAGTCTCGATGGCCTTACGTATATCCGCCTGACTCCCCGTTGTATGAGCATTTGCGTGGTTCATTTCGCCAAAGTAAAGAGCTATTGCGCGTACGTCCGAATCTGACACGACCGGGAGGGCGAGGGCTCCACGAATGACTGGAGTCATGGTCGCACCGGTCGCCCCGTGTAGTGCTGTGGCCCCCGTGCGCAGGTAGGTGAACAATTCCTCTTGTGTCCACGGCACAGGTGAAGGATTAGCCCCCGTGAGTGCGGGTGCGATCCACCCCTCGATCACCGCTCCTGCGTAGGCATGTCTATACTCCTCTGCTCCAAGCGGATTGCGGGGCGTATGACAGCCCGAACAATCCGCAAGCCCTTCGGCGAGATAGGCTCCGCGATTCCACTCGGTGCTCTTCGACTCGTCGGGCTGGTATCGCCCACTTCTGAATGACAGTACCTTCCATCCTTCCTGGAATGCCCTGATCTTGAGCGGGAAGGGTAGCGTATTAGCTGGCACGATGTTATAGACTGCCTGCCTGGTCATCAAATAGGCATACAAGGCCTTGACGTCGTCATCCGATAATTTGGTGAATGCGTAATACGGGAACGCGGGAAGGAGATGAGAACCATCACGAGCCACGCCTTCTCGCATCGCGCGACTGAAAGCTTCCAGTGACCAAGATCCGATTCCAGTTCGCGGGTCGGGAGTGATGTTAGTGCCAAAAATGGCACCGAAGGGGGTGTTTATTCGATATCCACCGGCAAAGGGTTGTCCTCCAGGCTGGGTATGACATGCCGCGCAATGCCCAATCGCTGAGAGGGTTTCTCCCTTGGAAACCAACTCGGCAGAAAAACTAGACAGGCTCGGCGGAGGGATCGGAGCTATTGAGGGGCGCCACGCCAACAAGAAGAAGCCCAATCCAAGGAAAGTTGCAACTAGGAATCCAATTAATGCGCGTCGGCGATTCATTTTCCACTTCCATCCGCTTTGCGCGGTTTCGGCATGCTTTCAGCTGTCGTCGGGGCGGTTGGGTGCAGGTGCTGCATTGAAACCCGATCTAAGGAGATCTCATCGTCTGTGCCTGCCTAGGTGGGTAGTTCCAGCTGCGTAAATGCTGCGCTTGACTGCAGCCTCAGTGCTGATGAGAACATTTGCACGCGGCTTGCCATGTTGTCCCGAGACGCAAGAGCAGTGATTGAGACCATAAATGCAAGGACTTCTCCACAGCTTGAAGTCAAAGTGTCGGAGCGCAGCGCCGCAATTGACCGTCGGTATACAGACATGTGTCGCGGTCGAGTCACAATTACGCGCATGCAAATCGTTACAGCTGATTACGTCCGAATTAGGCAACACTTCTAGCGACGACCGGGTCTTCCGGAAATTGTCAAAGAAGGCGTGCAGGAGGGATTGTCATTGCAGACGACTGTTTGGCTCGATCAGCGGCAGGGAGTTGCGGTTCTTCGAGCCAGGAACGTGATCAATTCTCGAAGGGCATAGGCGAGTGCTTGCAGCGGCTTCACGCAGGATGCGAATTCGCATAGGGTCGCAAATACCAGACGTCCTACGTTGCACTGGCTGCTCTTGTGGGACCAGATTCTTGAGGAGCTTCGGAAATCTGCACGCACAGGCTCCGACTTGGTGTGTTCGGAGTGCAGCGATCAAACACCTTTCCTCACCATATAGTTCTTTGCTGCGACGATGCGCCCTGGTTTCGCGTAGACGCTCGGACCAGTATCGACATACCACACAGTTGACCATTTGAAACTCCAAGCAACGCCATAGATTCTCAGCCCGTATCACACGTTTCCGGCAAGTTGATGCCCCCGACGGCATCCAATACTCCCAAGAGCAAATTACGCGGCATTCTCACTTTCGTAATGCGTTCGAGAAATCACTGTATGCATGCGGCCCTGCACATCAGACAGTCCTCGGAGCGAAATTGCGGCTCGCACTTGGCCTCAGGTCGGTCCGGCTCAAAAACCCTGATCCTGACATGAGGAGCTGCTCGCTCCGCTACGGTCGACTGGATCACTAAGTGGAGAAGTAGCCATCTTCTCAAGTCGCGTGACCCCTTGAAGCGTTATCGTCTCGGCGAGATAAAGGACATACCAAAGGATAAGGACCACGCCGCACAGAAGCTCAATGCAAAACGTGCGCCATCCACAGGCGTGTAGCCGCGAGTCACTGTATAGAGTGGGGTTTGACAATGTTGCCACGACGATCCTCCAAAAGTGCCTTCCTGATTCGGCTCGCGTCACCTATGATCGGCAGGTTACGCCTGCGTAGACGACGGCTCACGAAGCTGACAGAACAGTTGCAAGCGGATTGCCATGTTGACCTGAGATCATCCGGGACCTAATGATTGCGACTCTGAATGCAACGACTTCGCCACAACGTCGTATCGAAGCACCCGAGTGGGCGGTCGTAATCCAGTGTCTTCATAGAGACATCTGTCGTGACACCGCCCGTCTCGCAGGCGACACCAGATCCAACGGAAAGACAAGGCCTTTACCTCTCATCGAAGGCACCAGCCAAATTGAAGCCGATGGATCAGTTCGTTCTGAAAGCTCCAGGCAGACCCACTGTGGTAACTCTTGCTTCCCGTCCCGATTGAAAGCAAGCGATGCCACCGCCGGGTCAGAGTGTGAACGGGTGAATTCAAATTTGAAACGCAATTCAAAGCCACTCCACGTTAATGGCGACTTGATGTCTGCATCCCTGATTACCACCAGCCTCAAGGAGCGCGCGCCGTCTATTTTTCGTCGTCTATCGGAATCATCGAGGATGGCACGAGCATTGCTCTCAACCAGCCAGACTGCTCACGTGAGCCGTGTCGACCTTTTGCCGACAGAAGAGGGCTCAAATCTGAAGGAATCAGGAAGGAGAAACAAATATGCCGCTTAAAGACGAACTCGATGCCTTTCGTTCGGAATTCATGACGAAGGTTTCGCCTGAGATCCGTAACGCGATGACACGAGCCGATACGGAACTGGCAGCTGCCGGCATCACCAAGCACGCGTTGAGAGCGGGTGATCCTGTTCCGGACTTTCGCTTGCCCGATGCGCGAGGATGCCAGGTCCGGTTCCGCGATCTCCTGGCCAAAGGACCCGTGGTCGTCAGCTTCTACCGCGGCGGATGGTGCCCATACTGCAATCTCGAGTTACGCGCACTGCAGAATGCACTGCCCGAAATCAAACAGCTTGGTGCACAGCTTGTGGCCATCTCCCCACAGACGCCGGATGAGAGTCTTTCTACCGCCGAGAAAAACGAACTTGAATTTGCTGTTCTTAGCGACATCGGCTCCGCGACAGCCAAAGCGTACGGAATTGCTTTCGATCTGACGGAGGAATTGCGGCCAATCTACAGCCGATTGGGACATGCGTTGCCGGATAAGAACGGCGATGATAGTTGGATTCTGCCAATACCCGCAACATATGTCATTGACAAAGACGGAATCGTTGCGCTGGCGTTCGTCGATGTGGATTATCGCAATCGTCTGGAGCCTGCTGAAATCGTAGCTGCGCTAAAAACACTCTCAGAGAAAGCGAGTCACGAGACAGTTGCTACAGACTGATCAAAAGACATCGTGGTGCCGAACCGTGCGCGGTAGCGTTGGCTGGCTTTGCTACTTCGTCGCGACCGTGAAAGGCGTTCTCTTGAGGCGGGGCGGTTGCTCCGAGTGCGGCTAGGTCTGTTCTTGAAATCTGCCGATGTCGCACGTTGGTTGAGGCCGTGTGATGCCAAAGTATCTCATCTTCGTAATTAAGGTGGTCCGTTTTAATCCGAGCTTTTCGGCGGCACCGTGATGCCCGCCGATGATCCATGCGCACTCCTCTAATACTCGCAAGATCAGTGCTCGCTGCGACTCTTTGAAAGTGGTTGGCTCTGAGCTTCTTTCCGTGTGAATCAGGTCTGCCTGTGGTA
>Ga0207105_1020_pt2 | contig 11049 bp, 4 predicted proteins | sample Alteio_BWMinHeat_77_FD_153569 | JGI IMG/M metagenome (GOLD analysis project Ga0207105, IMG submission 153569) | Enriched cells from forest soil in Barre Woods Harvard Forest LTER site, Petersham, Massachusetts, United States -... | ecosystem: Environmental > Terrestrial > Soil > Temperate forest >... | reverse complement strand
CGGCCCGCCGCATCGTAGATCCAGGTCATCTGGGTCGAGGTCTGACCCGGGACGCCATACACCTGACTCATCCGGCCCAGATCGTCATAGCCCACGCCCGTGGGCAGGCTGCCCCCGGAGGTGGTCACGGAGGTGGGTAAGCTGTTCCGCCCATCCGCATAAGTGGCCGACCAGCTCAGGCCTTCTTTCAGTGTGGGCGTGGCGCCCCCGTAGGTGGTCGAGACAGAAGCGCGGTTGCCCCAGGCATCGTAGGTGAAGCCCTGCGTCACTGTGGATGCGTCCTGCGGATTCACGACGGTGGCGGAAGTCAGGCGCTGCAGAGCGTCGTAATTCCAGCTGTCTGCGCCCCGGGTCAGCATCAGACCGCCCGGCGACCAGGTGATCGCGTCATCCTCCAGCACCCCGGCGGCGGCCGTATGGGTGACATGGGCCAGCTTGCCCTGCACCGCCGTGCTCGTGGTCCAGGCGTTGTTCCCGAAGGTGAGCGTGTTCACCACGGCAGTGCCGCTCTGGGCGATCTGGTCATAGACCATGGAGCCAGAGGGCATGGCTTCCCCGTTGAGCGTCACCGTCACGGGACGGCCCAAGGAATCGAAACGGGTGACAGTCTGATCCGACCGGCCCGCGGCGTTGGGATAGGTGAGGCTGGTTTCCCGGCCTGCCGCGTCCAGGGACCGGCTCACGGCGAAGCTCTGCGTGCCGTCGGAGACGGACTTCTGGATCAGGCGGTAGAGGCCGTCATACGCAGTGGCGATCGGATAGCTTTCGGTCAGGGTGCCATTGGCCTGGGTCTCGGACAGGCCCGTCAGCAGCTGCGTGCCCGCGTCATCATAAGTAAGACTGCGCGTCATCGTCTGCCCACTGAAAGTCGAGCTGACCTGGCTGGGCTGCAGGTGGTGGTTCAGGGTCGTGGTGGTGGTCAGCGCGCTGGTGCCGCTGCGGCCAGTCTGGGTCGATGAGAGCGGCGTGCCCAGCATCGTGAAGCCGCTGTAGGTCGTGCTGCCCTCTTCGGGCTCGGTCCGGCTGACGAGCCAGCCCATGTCGTTGTAGGTGTAGCTGCGGGTCTGGCCGCTCTGGTTCGTCCCCGTGAGGTGGCCATCCTGGTCATAGGTGTAGGTGCTCACCTGGCCCTTCTGGTCCACGATGGCGATCTTCTGTCCCAGGATGTCCGTCACTTCCGCGCGCTGGGTCTGCGGGGACTGGCGCAGGTCCCAATCGTTCTGGGCGATGGTGACGATGCCCGTGACTCCGCCTGCGCTGCCCCAGCTGGGCTGCTGCACCACATGCGTCAGCGTGTTCCCCAAAGCGTCCAGATGGTCCGTGACACGACCCTGGGCATCGTAGGCCCAGGTCTCATTGCCGTAGGCCTTCTCACCATTGGCCAGCACCGGCGACTGGGCAATCAATTCTCCGAAGCCGTTGTACTGGAAGGTCTGGGCGCTGAGGTCCGGATTCGTGACGGAGACCTTGCGGCCAAAAGCGTCGAAATGGGTCACGGTCGTCAGCGTGATGCCGTCCGAGGTCACCGTCTCGGTCTTCTGCCGCCCATCCGGTGTGATCACCGTAGTCGAGGTGGCAGTGCCCACCGTCGAGGATCCGTTGGTGTGGGACTGCCGTGTCACCGTCTGCACGCGGCCCCAGGCGTCGTAGCTCGTGTCCGTCTCGATGTTCAGCACATCCGTCTGCGCGGTCACACGGCCGTAGCCATCGCGGGACAGGATCGTCGAAGCCCGGCCATCCACCTTGTCAGTGACAGTCTTGGTCCACTGGTAGGAGGTGGTGTCGAAGGTCTCGTGGGTCCCCGCCATGACGCTCGTGTCCGCCGGATTGGGGTACAAGGTCGTGCCGCCTTGGCTCAGGGTCTTGGTGGTATCGGCGATCTGAGGCAGCGATCCGTTGTAGGTCCGGGTCTCGGTCGCAACGAAAACGCCCCGGGTCCCCACCACGCTGCTGATGCGGCCCAAACCTTGAGGGTCGTTGTAGGCGTACTGCGTGGTCCCGAAGTCCGAGCTGGTGACACCCCGGAGTGCCTGCAAGGTGCTGCTGCCGTCCAGGATCTTATGGTCCGTGGTCGTCAGCAACCGCAGGAGCGTGCTATCCCAGTGACGCTGGATCACGCCTTGACGATGTACCGCGTTAGACAATGCCGAATTGCCGCTGTTGACACCGCTACTCGCTAGTGTGCTGCCCGACACCACGCCCGACCATGCGGGCGCGGCCTGGTTCGGTCCGGTCCACTCATCAGTCTGGATGGGGCCGTAGGTATCGCTGGCGGCGGCGTTTCCGGGGTCTCCCGCGAGGGTCACCTTCGTCGGAAGCCCTCCCGGTGTGAGCGAGGTCGAGGGCGTGTAGGTGCTCACACGCCGCGCCACGGCCGTCACAGGCAGACCCGTGTTCAGGCTGCCGCTCGGGTTCGCCCAGCAATTCATGGAGAAACCGTCGAAGATTCTGGTCTGATAGACGGTCGGACTCGTAGGCTGCCAGCCCGCAGGCGCGTCCAGGCTCCCCGGCACGCCCATGCCGAAGATCGCATCGTCCTGCACGATGGCGGAGGTCGCGAACAGGTAGCCATGGATGCCGCCGGTGTCGGACCCCATGTCGCTCACGGACAGGTGTGTGAGCTTGGTGCCTCGGAAGGGCGTATTGCCCGTCGGATTGGACGAGGCATAGCGCAGGATCGAGGTCACATGCAGCGGCTGGCTGTTGGTGACAGTGTACGAATAGACTGGGCCGTAACCCGACGCTGTGACCGTCCATGCAGGGATCTGCCTGGCCACCAGGATGGTCTCACCGTGAGTCGCATCGCCATCACTTGGGTCAGCTAGGGTGATGTGCGTGACACTCGAAAACGACTGGGTGTTGACCGTTTGAGGAGGTGTTTGCCCAGCGAGGGGGATCTTGGGATCCGTCGCATTGAACCCTTGCCAGAAGCCCGTGCAGGGGCTGTAGCCATAGGCGGAAAGCTGCGCGCCCATTTCGTAGGCAAGGGTCTCCTGCAATCCGCTCGGGAGTGTGACCTGGGTGATGCCATTCGACGCGGGGAGGCCTTGCGTCTGACACCATGTCAGGGTCGTAGTTCGAGAACCCCCGTCTGAGGCCATCTCCTGGATGGAAGTCGGGGTGAATCCCCAATCCCAGATGCCCAGAGGAGTTCCGGTATTGAGCGCGGCGTTGTAACCGGGGCAGTAGCTCGGCAGGGGCGATGCGCCAACCCGCTGCACCCCGTTCATGGTTCCAGTCAGCGTCACCGTCGGGAACGAGACGCCGCCGTAAGAATTGGTGACCTGGATGGTGGTTTGCAGGCCAGTGGCACTCGAAGGCGTGCCAGCCACGGAGACCGTCATGGTGCTGGAGGCTCCGGAATTGACGTCCTTGATCGTGATGGGGCCTGGAACTGAGACGCCACTCGTAACGGCTGTCATAGCCTCGTCCACAATCACGTGGTCTCCCCAGAGATTGGTGATGTGGGTCACGTGCTCGGAGGCCTGATCGAGGGTGATGGAATATCCCGAAACCTGAACCCAGTAGGCCTCCGAGCCATCCAGGAGAGCCCACCCTCCATTCAATTCATGGAAGATGCCCGTGGTCGTCGAACCATCCGGGTTGTGGCGTGTCACCGGGGTCGTGTAGCTGAAATTCATCAGGAACTGGGTGCCATCACTCGAGGGGGTTACGGTCCCATGCATCACGGGCGTCCCAGAGACTGTGCACCGTGGATCGGGGTCCGTGGTCGGGACCTGCAGCGCCACATGGCGGGCGGTCAGGAGTGGTTGCCAGGCGGACATGCTCTGAGAGACCGAATTCTGCGCGGGAGGATAGAACAGTCGCTTCGCCCCGTTCACGCAAACTGTGGTCTGCAGGTTGGCGCTCGGGTCCCCTTGCCGAGGCCAGATCACGGGCTCGAATTGACCTCCCAAAGCCAGCCCAATACCCCTCCGCCCTTGATTGGGCTCTTGCATGTCAAAGGACCACGAGAAGCCCTGCGAGATCCGCCCCGGAAGCGCTGGGCCCAAGGACACATGCGCCGTGAAATCGCCTGTTACGGCATCCACCGCACCGAACGGTAGATGGACTTCTCTGCCCGCGCTTGGGGTTGAGATAGTCGTCGAGGACTGGGCCTGGGCGACCTGCCCCGCGCTCACAGCGAGCAGCGTTCCAAGACACAGACGATTCCACACCTGACGGAAGGCTTTGAACACGGGTAGGCTCCGAAATCCCCTGGGGAGGGCAGTAATGAAGGCGAACCCCAACTCGTGGAGGAGATCTGGGCATTCCCCGCGTGCAAGAAGACCCCGTCAGGTTAAGAGATGCCCGCGTGGGTCGGGGTGAAAAAGTTTGGACCGGAAAACTTCCGGACCATCGTCGGCAGCCCAACTGTCTGCCAAGGTTCGACATCGTCCATTTCGACGAAAATGGAGGGGAAGGACGCCGAAGAGCCTCCAGACACGCCCATGCTCAGAATCTCCGTATGGCCTCGCGCGATTCGGTGTTTGATCTCAGCAAATTGCCCCAATGCTTTGTCAGTGGGAAGGTCAAGAATTTTGCAACAGAACGGAATTTATGCGAACCACAGGATGTCAATCTCAAGGTTTGAATTCAAAAGCCAAGGCATCGGCTGCGATGTTCCGCATCTGACGGCGGTCTAACGCCCACTCGGCTAAACCGGCGTTCCGAGTCTCGAACCCGAAATAAACTGGCTTCTGTTTGTTCTTGAGCCGCAGGGACAAGAGTGTCTCGCCGTCCTCCGTTGCCCGAGTCTTGGCGTCCCACTGGAAGTCGCGGAATGCTGTCCCGACAGTACGATGAGCCACGACAGGTGTGAGTTTGCCCGGCACAGTTATTTCCGCCTGGACATCCATGGCTTCCTCCCCAGTGGATTCGACCGGGTATTGCCTTGGCTGCCCCGGGCGCTGGATAAGCGGGGGAACCATCCGGAAGATTCCCATACCATCCAGGTCCCATTCGGTCCCATGGATCTCAAAGGCCGTCGGATCCTCGATGCTCACCTCCACCTCGAAGGGCTTGGAGACATCAAGCGGATCGCTGTGACGAAGGACTTGAATATGCGCGTTGGAGGGCAGATACAAGAAGTTGGAAAAGATGGACCGCTGATACTCCTGCGGATCCAGGCCCAATGCGCCGGACCGCAGGCCACGCGCATCTGCCGATTCCTTCACTCGCAGGGTGCCGCGCAAACCGCCATTCCGGTCCACGCTGGCGGCCAAGGCCACTTCTACCTCGGGGTGTTCCAAAGCGACATTGGGCACATCGACCCAGATGCCCTTGCCTTCGGCGCAAATCATCAATCGGCCTTTTGCGTGGGCGATTGGCAAATGACCCAAGGATGTAAGCCGCCCAGTTGGGTCAATTAAGAGGAACCTGCCTCCAGTGGTTTGCACTTCTGAAGGCAGGTGCAAAGTGTCCTTCAGACGCACCGCGACAATCACATGGTTGAAACAAGCTGGATTGACCGGCTCATCAGGCTCGATCCGCCCTTCGATGATGCGTGCGAGTACGGGGAATGCTTCGAATCCGTCCGCGCGTGCTGCGGCAATAAAGCAAGAGGCCAGGTCCTTGCAGTCGCCATACCGGCGTCGCACGACCTGATCCGCGGACAGGGGAATCAACCCGCGCTCCGGAGACATGTATACCTGTTTGTAGGTCAATTGAGAATTCACCCATTGGTGAATTGAATCCAAGCCCTTCTTGCCTTCCAGGACAGATTGACCCGGGAGTGGGCGTGGGGCCGCCTTATCGGCAAACACGGATTCTTCCCAGGCTGCGATCCCGTCCCAGGATGCGGTAGCTGGGGCGCCCTTGAGGTCTGGGTCCATGAACTTCAGACTCACGCGCGGGAGGGTGTTCCAACCGCTGGAGATGGCCCCTTCATCCCGAGGAAGCGCTGGAATGTTGTCTGCAGCCGCACTCACATTCGGGACCAGGGTCGGCGTCTGGATCCATGGGCTGAAATGCCGGAGATTGAGGCTCAAAGAGACCTGTTTGAGATCCGTAAACCATCCTCCCTTTGCAGCGGCCGTGATCTCCCATCGGAAGATTGGGGATCTTTCCATTACCCAGGAGATGGTGGCGGGGCCTCCTGGATCCACCTGCGTCTGAACAGACTCGAAGGCCACCACGCTGCCTTTCACAACCCGTTGGAGGACGGCGCTGGTGACCCGTTCGTTCGTCACGCCGCTGCTGTCACCCGGTTTCTCGATGGCCACCACATTGACACTATCCAATTTGACCGTGTCCCCATCAGGGCGGAAATTCCACCCCTTCAGCTTTTTGACTTTGCTGGCACCGCCACCAAGACCAATCGTCCTGAAGACCCCAGCACTGGTCCCTCGATCCGTCAGGACCTCCACCAAGCGACAGCGGTGAATGGCGATCTCTCCATCTCCCGTGTATGCGAACTCTGTACGGTCGAGCAGTACCCAGTCATCGGCGTCGTCCGGCTTCGGGATGGCCCGTGAGGCTCTATAGGCTGGCAATGCCCAATCGGGGAACTCTCTGAGGGACTGCGCGCTAAGGGCTTGAGTAGCAATGAACAGAAAGGCGAGGCCATGCCGCAAATTCATCGAATCTTCTCCAGGCGGATCCTGCGATTCCATCCGTCCTCGACCCAGGAAAGGAGATTCCGCAATGCGGACTCAGCACTGGCGTTGGCGAATGTGGTCGTAACATTCACCTGGTACGACACGACGACCGTTGTTCCTTCGTCGTCGTGCACCTCTTTAGCTATCCACGACACCTTTCCGAGTTGGTTGCCCTGCTCCATCGGTTCGGGGAGGGATGCTCGCCAACCATCAGGAATATGGATCCGGCTCGTGGATTGGCACAATGAGACGTAGTACATGACCACTGGGTCAGTTCTATGCTCGGGCCAAGCCGAAGGTATCCAAAGCGGGCACTTCAGCGTAGGGAAAGGATTCACTTCGCGCCGTCGTCCCTCATCGCTTTCCCGCGTGCCTTCTGCTTCCCAGGTCATGGGCGTGTTGCGTTCGGCTCTGTTAGTTACGGTCTCACGCGTCACGGTGTAAAGCCTTGAGCTCTCCAATTCCTCCTTCAGGTGCCTCTCGGCGTCCTTCTGAGTCAAACTGAAATATTTAAATCGCTCCGCCCATTCTTCGAATCCGTAGAACTGGCCCCGAACTTTGAAATGGTCCTCGGCGTCTCCTGGAGAAACCTCGTACTCGTATTCCTGGCGATTCAGACCGGATGACTGGAAGGGGATTTGATAGGGCCGGGCTGACCAATCCTTGGAATCGACCAGTAAAGCCAGGGTCCCTTGGTATGAGGGATCGATGATCCCAGCCGGAAGGAGTCGGATGCTTGGGTCACACAACATGATCCCCTTGCCGTCCGCGCTGTCGATTCCAAGTAACACATGGTCGAACTGATAGAAATCAAGCAGGCCGTAGCGGAATCCTCGCTCATCGCGATTCGCCACGAACAGGATCTTAGGCTGGAGCCCTGCTTCCACAAAAAGTTTGTAGGCCAGGTAGAACATGCCAGTGCTGTTGGTCCATTTCCGATCCGCAGCCTCGTCGAGATCCATGGAATGGACGGTGGCCTTCTCGTCGTTTTTCGTACGGGCGGCTCGCTCCGTGGCGGTCATGGCATTGATGTTCAAAATTCTCATATACAACCGGTTCTGGATCTCCTGAGCCTTCTGGATCGGATCTTCCGGCAGCCCACTTAGAATGTCCTGTGCAAGGGCTCTGTATTTGCGGCCGACCTCAATCTTGTCTTGATAGTCCGTCTGGATGATCTTCTTGGCGGCTGCCTGCCAGTAAACATCAGGTGTCTTGCTGATCGATTCAAACAGCAGTCGAGGCTGCTTGAAGCACATCAGTTTGGGGCGGAAGAGCCAAGCCTCTCTGGAATAAGGTTCGGGCTCAAGCGCGGGAAGGTCTTTGAATTTGTAGATGTGGTAGTCCTTGTTTTCCGACACCTCTATCGCCATGTTCGTGGGCTTGACCCACACGGACCCTAGTGGCGACCAAGTGGACAGCTGAAGCTCCAGGTTCCGTATGGGGTAGGACCGCAGGATCTGGCGGTCAAACCGGTTCCCCCACAAAACGGTGCCGCGATCTGACCAATGAAGGTCCACGATGCAATGGTCGGTTAGCCCCGGGGGGACAATGATCTTTCGTGTGACATCGTCAGACCCGCGCGAGACAACTTGATTGGAGAAATCCTCCGCCTTGTTGAAATCTGTTTCTTTCCCGTCTGGATAGAGCGTTCTCCCTTCGACCTTGTCTAAAAGCGGGGAGAAGGGGTCGAGCTGGACGGCTGACTTGCCAGCCTCACTCAGGATCAGGATTCGCAAACGATGCTCGGTATCGTTTACGCCGTAACGAGACCAGTCCAGGAGGAAGATCGCACCCGCCGACCCTTTGGTAGATTCAGGCCGAATCGACCAAGTCTCGGGAGGGACTGGATCCCATCCACCGGCATGGAGACAAAGCGGGAGTAAAAGGGCAAACAACCATTGCCTCATATCGAAGACTCCATGGCCCAACCAAGGTGAACAACAATCATCCCGGAGAGCATCTCACCCCGCAACACCTGGTCAGAGGCCGAATCCCACTAAGTGGACCAAGCATTCGTACAAATCAAGCTTGAAGAGGCGAGGTCCCTTCCAACTCCCTGTTCACCGCGGAGCGATTCCCTGATCCAGGGCCTGGCATTCCCTGCTCCATTTTGCCGAGGCTCGAACAGAAACATCATCGAAGGCCTGTCCAGTCTGGAGAACTTGGAGCTTCGCTGCCGGCCTGATGCCCCAAAAGGCGCAGAATTCCCTGTAGATTTCCCTGTTTCAGGGAAATTCGACCGGAGAGCGTTCCGCGCCAGACTCTGTCCACCGCCAGACAGTCTGCAAAAGCAGCCCCAATCCCCAGGTCCTCTGAGCAAACGCCCGTATGGCGCGGCTCCCAGGCCCTGGGGATTGAACCAGAGAGGGTGACTCTCCAGCCGAAATGCGGCCGATTCCCCGGAATATCTCCGGAGGGCCGGGAGTGGTTAAGTTCCGGGCCTGGGCGAGGAGCTTTAAGCCCTGTGATCGAAGCCCAAAACCCGCCGCTGCTCCGCCCAATCCAGGGGGAACTTCTGCTGCGTCAGTCGCTCGACCGTCAGGCTCTGAGGCTGCCGACCCTCCAGGATCGCCTCCACGATGTCTGGCGCCAGCCAGGCCAGCGGGAGGATGCGTCCCACATAGGGAGCCGAGACCCCGTTCTTCCGACCGATCTCCTCCCGGGTCCGGATCAGGCCGGACACCAGCTGGTCGAACCAGACCCTGCCCCGCGCTACCGCATGGATGAGGGGGCGATCCAGATGCGTCTCTTTCCAGTCCCCCTGTTGGACGATGCCATGCCGAGTGTTACTCTTCCGCGCTTCCTATCCACCGGGGACCATGATGAGACATCTCGCGGCGCTGCTATTGTTCCTGAGCCTGCCAGCGTTTGCAGCCAGTCCAACCCCTGCCGCGCCGGATGCTCGATATCTCATCCAGGATCCGGTCCTGATCAAGACCCGGGATGGCGCCGGGATCTCCGCGATCGTCGTCAGGAAGAATGGCGTCACGCAGCCGCTGCCGGTGGTGCTGTTCTTCACCACCTATTCTGAGGGCCCCGGCGACGCAGACTTCGCCAAAGAGGCAGCCGATCACGGCTATGTCGGCATCGTCGCTTACAGCCGCGGGATCCGGACCGATATCAAGCAATACACGCCTTACCTGCACGACGGCGAGGATGCAGACGACGTCATCGACTGGATCAGCAAGCAACCCTGGTGTGACGGCAAGGTGGGCATGTTCGGCGGCAGCTATACGGGATTCGTGCAATGGTCGGCGGTCAGGCATCCGCCTGCGGCCCTCAAAACCATCGTGCCCCAGGTGGCGGTGATGCCTGGTTTCGACTTCCCCATGGAGAACAATGTGCACATGTCGTTCGCCATCGGCTGGGCGAACTCCATCCTGGGGTACCCGAAGTCGCCCGACGATTTGAATCAAGTGTGGTACCAGAAGGGCGCGGCTTTCGCGGATCTCGATCGGTTGGCCGGGCAGCGCAATCCCCTGTTCCAGACCTGGCTGGACCATCCGGCTTACGACAGTTACTGGCGTTCCCTGGTTCCTACGCCGGAGGAGTATGCGGATCTGCATATCCCTATCCTCGTGACAGACGGCTATTACGACGGCGCCCAGATCGCCGAGACGCAGTACGTGCGGAAATACCTACAATACAACCCGCATCCCGATCTTTATCTGGTGATCGGACCTTATGACCACTTCGGAGCGCAGAGGTCGCACCCGAAGCTGGAACTCTCCGGCTATCGCATCGATCCTGTCGCCGATGTGAGCATGCGGGGGTTGGTCTACCAGTGGTTCGACTATGTGCTGAAAGGCGCCAAGAAACCGGCCATCCTCGCGGACAGGATCAACTATGAGGTGATGGGTGCCGATGAGTGGCGCCACGCGTCAGACTTACAGCAGATGCATAATCGTCTGCTTACATTTTATCTGAGCGCTCGTAAGGAAAATGGGAATCACCTGCTCGACCCGCATCGCCCGGATCAGGAAGCCGGGTTGCCACAGACGGTGGATTTCACCGATCGTGCCACCCAGAACAACTATTTCACCCCCTTGATCCTGCTCGACAAGCTGGACAGCAGCAATGGGCTGGTGTTTGAGACGGCGCCGTTCGATCACGACTTCAGCATAGATGGTTCATTCGCAGGCAGTCTGACAGCCGCTATCGACAAGCAGGATATGGATGTCTCGATCGCCTTTTACCAGCAGATGCCCGATGGCAAATATTTCTATCTGACCCGCTACCTGGGCCGGGCGAGTTATGCGCAGGACCGCGGTCACCGCCAGCTTCTGAAACCGGGCGTCAAGACCGCCCTGCCGCTGAACGAGACCAGCATTACATCCCGCAAGATCGTGAAAGGCAGCCGCCTGGTCATCGTGCTGAATGTGAACAAGCATCCCTACGATGAGATCAATTACGGCTCCGGCGGGAACATCAGTCATGAGTCCATGAAAGA
>Ga0207105_1265_pt1 | contig 11223 bp, 7 predicted proteins | sample Alteio_BWMinHeat_77_FD_153569 | JGI IMG/M metagenome (GOLD analysis project Ga0207105, IMG submission 153569) | Enriched cells from forest soil in Barre Woods Harvard Forest LTER site, Petersham, Massachusetts, United States -... | ecosystem: Environmental > Terrestrial > Soil > Temperate forest >... | reverse complement strand
TTGCTTTTAACAGGGTCAGACCGCAAGGAAGACAATGGTGGGGCCTTTCAGCAGGGCTTTTTGGCAATGGCTTTGCTTTGAGCCGAGAGCTGCTTTTGCAAGTGCCTTTTCAAACTCATTCCATCGTCGAAGACTTGGTCTATCATTTACGCCTTGTCAGCCGTGGATATAAAGTTGTTTTCACTCCAAATACAGCTGTTTTTTCAGATATGCCCATAGAAAAAAAAGCCGCCTTATCACAGCATGCCCGTTGGGAAGGCGGCCGCTTACGCACTGCCATAGATATAGCACCCTCTTTAATCAAGCAAATTTTTTGCGGCCATTGGCATTTGATCGAACCTCTTCTTGATCTGCTTTTGCTACCTCTTTCATACCATGTCCTGCTACTTGTATGTGTGCTGATAGCTTTCCATTCAACCATTTTACAAGTTTATGCCCTTTTCGCCTTAGCAATAGTTGTTTTGCATGTCTGCATTGCCATGCTCCTTGGCAAAGCCTCTTTTAAAGATATCTGCGCTTTAGCGATAGCACCGTTATATATTCTTTGGAAACTGATTGATATTAGGTGGGTTTTCAAAACATCTAAGAAAAATTCAGAATGGATCCGCACTCACAGAAACAAAGATAAAGAAGATTAAAAATGCATTTTTTGAAAAAAAATATAAAATTCTTTGCCCTCATCATCGCAACAGCGCTATTGTTGACATCTATTTTCAAACATTTGATCCACAACAACAGCCAAGGCAATCTTTATTCTGTGCAAAGTGAAGCTTTTATAAATAAACGCTTGGACATCTCTAAACAGTATTACGACTCTGCAGAATATCAAGGGCATTATTATGTTCCTTTTCCGCCTTTTCCTTCAGTGCTGCTGCTGCCTTTTGTCTATCTCTTTGGTAAAGATCATACCAACGTCGTCATCATCAGTACGTTATTGACCATTTGCAATCTTTGCATCTTGCTTTCAATTTTTAAAAAGCTGGATTTGAACAGAAACAACAGCATCTGGCTTATCATGGCTTTTTTGATGGGAACAGCCTATTGGATCGCTTTGAAATTGAGCGGCGGGGTCTGGTATTTTTCACATATTGTCTCGGTAACAGCGCTTCTTTTGGCAATAAATGAGGCTTTAGGCAAGGGTAGAGGAATACTTGTCGGAGTCTATCTTGGCATGGCAGTCCTTTCCAGGCAGCTCACAATTTATGCATTGCCATTTTTATTCATGATTCTTTGGCAAAATCATTCTGATCTAAAGAGAAGCGTTAAAATAAGTAAGCTAGCCTGTTTTGTTGCGGCCGTTTTCTTTTTCGAAGGAGTCTACTGTCTGATGAATTGGATGCGCTTTCAAGATCCTTTTGATACAGGATATTCATATATTATCTTGAAAGGCTTTCTTAAGGAACGCGTCGATAAGTATGGTTTGTTTAATATCGTTTATGTCCCCTTTAATTTTATTTATTTATTCCTTCAAGGATTCCACATCGAATTCAAAGGCCTCTATTATTTAACACCCCATTGCCTTGATCCTTTTGGGACCTCCTTGATTTTTGCAAGCCCTTTTATCTTCATTGCCGGTTGGGCTAAGTGGGACAATAAAATATTATTTGCAGCATGGTTTGCAATTGCGTTAATGATCTTGCATTCCCTTTTTTATTATTCAAATGGGTTTTATCAGATTAATAGTCAGCGATTTAGTCTAGATTATCTGCCGATCCTCATTGTTTTAGTAGCTTTGGGTAGTAAAAGAGTCGATGAGCGAATTTGGAAGAGTTTGATCGTATACTCAATTTGCCTGAATATCATTGCTACCTTTCTTTGCTCAGAGCAAATTTTTGAATCCGCGGGTTAAAATTTGTATAGAAATCTTGAAATCGATAAAGTGAAAAATTTTACAGGTACGTTATGACTCATGATTTTCCAAAAATTCGCTATCTGCAAATTACACAGATTCCCTTCGTCAGATTAGATGAAGGTGTTCTAACCGATTCTGCGTGGGCCCGCAACCTTAAACACCTTGCGGCATCAACATGTCCTATACGTGTCGTGGCGCCTGAAGTCCCCCAGCGCGAAACTCTCCGTAAAAAAGTTGTCAATCCAACAATTATTTATCCGGACTCAGGAATTACCTATGTCGGCATTCCTCCTTTAAGCTCCTCTTTCGATTATTTCACTCTAGCGAAAATCCGCGGTATCTTACATCAGGAGGTGATGCAAGCCGATTTCATCGAATCCAGCAATTTTTCTCCGCCCTACTTAGGGTTATTATATGCCCACAAACTCGCTGTCAGCCATAGAAAAAAAACGAGCTTTGTCATTCATGAAGATCTATACGACGAGCTTTACTGGGAATGGAATAGTCCTAAGCTGAATCCTTTTGAAAAATGGCTTAAAAGTAAAATACTGGCCCATATGAAAAATCGCGTATTAGCAGCGGCATCTTCTGCTTCCCTAACATTTCTCTACTCTCCTTCGGCTAGCTCCACACTCAGATTCGATAATCCCAACTGCGTTGTGTTACGCAACGTCACTCACCAAGCCGAGGACGTCATTAGCCAAGAAGATTTTAAACGCAAGTGCCACGATATCGTGTCCGGCATTCCGCTTCAGATCATTACAACCTCTTCTCATCATCCTATCAAAGGCTTAGATTTCCTTATCCGTGCTGTAGCCCAGCTTAAGAAACAAGGCATCTGGGTCACAGTAAAACTTTATGGAGAAGGGCCTGAGAGCGCTGAACTTAAGACCCTAGCCGCCTATCTAAACATCGCCGACCGCATTGTTTTTCCAGGAATGCTGCCGCACGGAAAAGAAGTCTTTAAAATGATCGGCAAAGCTCATATCTCTGTCATGCCGCATCGATCAGATAACTTTGAAGGAGCATTCTACGATGCAATGGCGGGAGCCACACCTGTTGTTGCTTTTCAAAATCCGGCGAGTGCAGAGATCTTGCGAGATAACGTCGATAGCGTGTTAGTTCCTTTAGATAATGTCATCGCTTTGTCTTTAGCCATTGAACAGCTGCATCACAATCGCTCCCGCCTTGTTGAGTTATCAACAGCTGCCCGGGAACGAGCCCTTGCTGAAACCCAAAGAATTTGGCAAGAATACCGCGCAGAGAGGATAAAGGAGCTTTTCGTTAGAGGAACTTTGTGAATCCAATAGACATTTCTATCATCATCATCTCTTACAATACCAAAGAGATCTTGCGAGAATGTCTTCAAATCACCCTTAAAGAAATAAAATCTCTTAATTGCGAAGTCATCGTTGTCGATAACAACTCCAAAGATAATTCCGCCGATATGGTAGCTTCAGAATTTCCGCAAGTGCGCCTGATTAGAAGTGGTAGGAACTTAGGCTTTGGCGGAGCTAATAATCTTGGGTTTCTGCAAACTTCCGGCAAATATATCGTTTTTTTAAACTCGGATGCCTTCTTAAAACCGGATGTTTTGCTTAAAGCTTTTCAAAAAATGGAAGAGGATCCAGAAATTGGCTTAGCGGGAGCTAAGCTCGTGGGTCAAGATGGCTCATGGCAGCCATCAGCGCGCCAATTTCCCTCTTTGCTTAATGATTTTTTGCAGTTTTCCGGGCTGGCAGCAAGGTTTTCCCAATCGCGATTTTTCGGAAAAGGAGATCGCACGTGGGCATCACCCTTAGAAGCCACCAAAACCGATTGGGTACCGGGAGCTTTTGCCATTGCAAGACGCGATCTTCTTAAGCAGCTAAACTGCTTTGACGAACGCTTTTTTTTGTACTCCGAAGAAGTGGATCTCTGCAAAAGAATCAAAAAACTTGGATATCAAATCTGGTATTGGCCGGACCTTGTTGTTATCCACCTGGGAGGCGAGTCCGCAAAAAAAGTCGCTAATCAATCTTTTTCAACAACAGGGTCGCAACTGACTTTGTGGTCCATGCGCAGTCTTTTACTTTACTATCGCAAGCATCATGGTTTTTTAAGAACATACTTTCGCATGGTATTAGAAATTTGGTGGCATAAGCTGCGCATCATTAAAAATTACTGGTTTGCCGATCCTGTGCATAAAGCCAAAGTCGCTGAATCTTCAGCTTTAATTTTACTTTTAAGACAAGCCTGGCATGAAACCCAAGGAGGCCAAGAGTCTCCACCACGACCATGGTAGATGAAGATTTAACTATTCAGCAAATGAGTGAAGATAGTGATCTTCACAATACTATCTCGCGCAATATTGTCGTAACAATGCTATCGACTGTGCTTTACCTTGTCACGCGTTTATTTATACCGCCGATTATCTTAAGTTATGTCTCTTTAGCAGAATATGGCGTCTGGTCATATTGTTTCATCATCTTAGGTTATATCAGCTTAAGTATCTTCGGCATCACCAACGTCTATATTCGCTATGGTTCCGTCTATTATGCCAACAATGAAGTCGACAACATCAACCGCCTTTTATCAACAGGAATTATTTCCGTCCTGATCATGTGCGCGGCTATCATTCCTTTTTTTGTCATACTCTTGCCCTATCTTTTTTCTTTATTGCATATGTCGCCGAATCTATTTTCTGTAGCCTTTTGGCTAATCTTAGGCACCACACTTATCTTTATGGTCGATTTAAGCTTTGGAGCTTTTGGACATCTTTTGCAAAGCATGCAGCGCATAGCCTATGAAAGAGCAGTTTGGACTATTACCTATTTAGTAGAAACTGGGTGCATCATCTTTTTTCTTACTCTCGGTATGGGGATCTATAGCCTTCTCTACGCCTACTTTATAAGAACAGCTCTTGCTATTTTGCTCTATGCCTTGGCCTGCTATCGCCTGATACCGGGTTTTTCTATAGGTCTGCGCTATTTTGATAGAAAAATCCTTAAGGTGTTTATACGCTTTGGCGGCATCGTGCAGTTATCCGGTTTTGTAGGCATCACCAATCGCGCCATGGAGAGGCTTATGGCTGGCTTCTTCATCGGCGCTGAAGCTACTGCCTTGTATGAAGTCGGAGAAAAGCTGCCAACAACAGCGCAGAATCTTCCAGGATCGATCAATGGGGTCCTCTTTCCTGCGACAGCACATCTGCATGCCAAAAACAGACAAGCTAAAATTGTAGATATCTACTTAAAAGGATCTAGGATCATCAACATGATATCAGGCATGTTGATGGGTTTTATGACAGCATTTGCAGCTCCAATTATCACATGCTGGTTAGGCTTTGATGAAAAATATCAGATCGCCGCCGTCATCTTAGCTTTCTTTACTTGGGCTTATCAAGCCGACATCCTCACTGGACCTGCAACTGCAATTTACCGAAGTGTGAACGAGCCTCAACGAGAGCTTTGGTATGGATTGTGGCAGCTTGGTCTGGTTATCACAGCTGCAGCCATAGGATTTGCGCTCTTCGGCTTCACTTACATGGTCATCAATGTCTCTGTTTCTACCATGATGGTTTTAGCAGCATTAATTTATATTTTTTTATGCAATCGCTTTCTTAAGATTGATCAGCTGAGTTATTGGAAAAAGGTGCTTCTTCCGGGAATCGTTCCTTATGCTTTTGGTTATTTGACTTATGCCTTAACATTTTTTTTGTATCCCGTTTTTTCAGCGGATCGATGGTACATTCTGCTTTTCCTTATCATAAATTTAGGAATTTATTCCTTAATGACCTTTACGTGTATCTACTTTGGCATGTGCACAAAAGAAGAACGACAAGTTTTTAAAAAACAATTATTTTATACTCTTAAAGAAGTCTCCAGGTTAAAAACAACTAAAAAACAACCATGAAACTTAAACTCTTTTACGCGGCAGGGCCGGGAGATGTAGCCGGAACCTACCGTTACTGGAAAGACAATCTTGATGATCCAGCGGTTTTAAGCTATACCGACAGCGGATTATTCTATGATTTAGTGCGCGAACTTGATGCCGAAGCTCTTGTCGTTTCGCGCTGTCAACGTCCTGACACGATTAAAGATGGATCTTACACGATCATTAATCATCCTAAGCAATATGGCAAAGGCTTACTCTTCCACTTTCACCATCTGTTTTACGGCTTGCAAATGTGTTTCATGGCCCTGCGCTACAGGGCAAATATTGCCGTCATTGAGGAGGGCACGTCCTATTGGTTTGTGTGGAACCTTCTTAGTCTTTTTGGCATCCGCGTCATCGCGTCGCTTAAATGCACGCTGTGGCTGCAGTTTAAACCCATAGATCGCAAGCAGAAATGGATCAATTTCTTCGATCGCACATTTTTTAAAGAACATGCTTCAGCCATCTTGTCCATCTCTAAAACCATCACAGATCAAGTAAAGACCTTAACCCAAGGAAATCACGCGCCCATCATTGAATTTATACAATTATATAAACCGGAAACCTTTGCCTCCATTCCGGAACCCATTCACTCAAAAGAATCATTCCACATCATTTACATGGGAAGAATCGAAAGAAATAAAGGGGTTTTTGATCTGGTTGAAATTGCTGCACGTTTCAAAAAGCAAGGACTTAATCAAATTCATTTTCACTTTTGCGGCAGCGGCTCTAGTGCCGAAGAATTGCAAAACAAAATACTCTTAGAGCAGGTCGAAACGAGTTGCCATTTTCATGGCTTTTGCAAAAGACCCAAGCTTTTAGAGGCGTTGGGCTTATCACATGTTTTAATAGCGCCTACGCATACCTCTTTTCTTGAGGGTTACCCTCTCGTAGTTGCAGAGGGCGTTTTAGCCGGAAGGCCCGTCATCACCTCAAAAGTATGCCCTGCGATTTACGCCGTAGCCGAAGCCGTCGTCGAAGCTCAGCCCGACGATCTCGACAGCTACCAAAAGGCCATTTTGGATCTCTATGACGACGAGAAACTCTATAACTTAAAAAAACAAGCTTGCCGGCATGCTCGCTTACAATTTTTTGACCCGCAAAAAAGCTGGAAAGCTGCTCTGCATTCAGTAATTAAAACACAAAATTCAGAAGCCGGAATGTCTTTTTTGCATAAATAATTAGATACTCTTCTGATTTATGTCGTCCTTTTAAGACTCAACAATTAGCTTTGATTAATCCAGCCCTCTCGCTTGGGGTTTAAGGGGCTTGCCCCTTTTTGGAGTGCGCGTACGGCAACAATCAAACTCCGAAAAAGCAGGTCCGCCGTACCGCTTTGCAAATACATCCATAGATACGAGGACTCTTGTGCTTGACAGTGCGCAAACGACAAAGCGGTATGGCATTCTCTTTAATCTGAAATCGATGAAAAGCCATACGCGCACTCCAAAAAGGGGCAAGCCCCTTAAACCCCATGAGAAAAGCACATGCAAGTACTATTCCAATTATTTTCGCTAGTTTCCCCTTTTTTACTTAAGGCATCTCATGCATCTCTAAGGAGACGCATGAGATGAATTAGTCATCGAGAGTTAAAACTCGAAATTTAACCCGAATATTCCAACTATGAGGAATAAGTCAAACTTAAGCCTAGGTGCCTTGCAACTTATTTTTAGCAGCCTCAAGAATTTGATCAGCGACTATTTGAATGATTTTTCTATCTTTATCCAATAAAGGCGTTTTGACTGTTCCGACAAATTTTCTTAAGTCCTCATACTTCTTCTTTAAATCAGCTTCTTGACTACGCAAATTTCTTTTATCGGTGGCTATCATGCTTTCTAGGAATAGCTTTTCCGTTGACACAAGAGATGTCTTATCTTCTTTCTTTTTTGTTCTATCTTCCACTGACAAAGCCATCCACTTTTCTTCAGTTATCCCTAACAAAGCAGGCACTTCACTTTCTTCGAATTTATTTCCTTTCCACTTCTGGAATTCATCTTCTTTTATAGCTCTTTCTTTTTCTTTTTTTTCTATTCGTGTTTGAATTGTTTTACATTCTTTATGATAAACCTTAGGCTTAAAAGGGCCCCATTTTATCGTGGGGTTTAGCCAAACTTCCGTAATAAAATAATACGATTTTAATGTTTCTTTAAGATCTTTCTGAGGATCTGCTACTTTAACAGAAGCGGCTGCTTTCAAATCCGTCAAAGCCTCAACTTCCTTCTTTGTCAATTCTTCGAATTTTTTGGCATATTCATTTATTTCATCTAATTTAAACTGAGCTCCCACTGCTTTTTGCAGGTTCTCATGATTTTCTTTAAGGGCTCTTTCACAATTTCTTAGATCTTGATGTATTTTATTGTAATTGTCGCTAGTAGCAACATCTAGCCTTTCGCGAATTTTTTTTAGTTCAGTTTGTTTCTGTGCAATAGTTACGACAGCATTTTTAAAGCTATCACATTCACCTTTTCGATTATTTATTTTCATTATGAAAGAACGAGAGGGATCGATACCTGAACCGGCTTTGACTCCTCCAGAATATAAAACTGGAAGTTTAGTAAAATCATTCACGCTCTTATTAACTGGTAATTTTTCTACCGATACTTCTTCACCTGAAGAAGTATCTGGTTGAGGATCATCTAGTTTAACGGGTTCAGATACGGAATCTGTTGTTCCACTGGCACCTGATGGCCCACCTAAATCTGGCGGTGGTGGTGGAAATCCAGGCTTTCCTGGGGTCGGCGTTGGTGACAAACCGAAAGGTGGCGGTGGTGCGAAAGGCGGCGGGGGTGCAAAAGGTGGCGGTGTTGAGGTTCCTTCGTCAGAGGGGGGCGGTGGTGGTATTCCTTCGTCAGAGGGGGGCGGTGGTGGAATTAATGATAGGTCGTTGTCTGGAGTTTGTGCTGTGCTGCTTCCACCTTCAATATGTGCAACGGGAGGTGGATTTACATTCGGTGCATTATCATTGGCGGTATCGGTTATAGAGTTTGAGCTAGAAGATGTTAAACCTGGGCTCTCGGAAGGAATTGCTGGGGGTTCCTCTTTGCCGCCGCCTTCGATGACTGGTCCATTTTTTACGATATTTTCTGTGCGCGAAGGTGTTGGTTCTTGCGTTAACATGAGCCGCTCGGGTTGAGGAGCAAGATGCAATCCTCGATTAATTGCCAAGGCCTTTTCTGGGCTAACAGGCACCACAAAAATAAAAGCGAAGGTTTCTACGACGTAAGCGCCGGTTTTTTGGGCATGGCGCAAAAATGACTTGGGATCAAGAGGGATTTTATCTCCTAGATTAACACCTTTTCCCAAAGGGATTTTGCCGATTGTTAACTTTACTATGGTGACGGAAAATTTTATCAAGCAGCAACCGCCATTCCAGATCACATCGGCGGGGCCTAAAATCACTAAGGCGATAGCGCTTGCGCGGGAAAGAACGTCTTTTTTTATCCAATGTGTTTTTGTATTTGGATCTTGCCAAACTTTAATCGGTATTAACACTAAATTGCTGAAAGAAAATTTTTCGGCAAAGTCTAAATTATTTCCTGAAATTGCATTTGTCATAGTTTGCTTTATTTTTTGATTAATAAGGCGAGGATCTTATGCAAACTAAAAAAATTGGTCAATAAAAAAGTAAATAAAATTTCTTGTCCTCCAAATCATTTTTTGATAAGAAAATCATATAATATTATTTAATATTTTTTGGTGAAAAAATGATTCTCGTAACAGGAGGGGCAGGTTTTATTGGAGCGAACTTCATCTATGAATGGATTGAACAAGAAAGCGCTCCGGTAATTAATTTGGACAAGCTGACATATGCCGGCAACAGGCACAACCTTAAAGGCCTGGAAAATAATTCCCAATATACATTTGTTCAAGGAGACATTCTCGACAGAAAATTGATTCAAGAGCTGTTGCACCGTTATCAGCCTAAGGCTGTTGTGCATTTTGCTGCAGAAACACATGTCGACCGCTCTATTGACGATCCCGATGTTTTCGTGCAAACCAATATCATGGGAACAGTGCATTTATTAGAAGAATGCCTAAATTACTGGAAGAAGCTCGATGATCGAGCAAAAAATGACTTTCATTTTTTGCATATGTCTACAGATGAAGTTTATGGAACCTTAAAAGCCACCGATCTATCTTCAAAAGAAAAAAGTCCTTTTGACCCAAGCAGCCCCTATGCTGCTTCCAAAGCTGCATCAGATCATTTTGTTAATGCTTTCCATCATACTTATGGATTACCCACTTTAATCGCCCATAGCTCCAATGTTTTCGGTCCTTATCAATTTCCTGAAAAGCTCATTCCTTTGACGATCGTCAATGCCATTCAAGGAAAACCCATTCCTCTCTATGGTGATGGCCTTAATATTCGCAGTTGGATCTATGTCAAAGACCTTTGCGGCGCACTAAGGTACGTCCTTCGATCCGGCTCTTTGGGCGAAGCATACAACATCAGCGAAGACATGGAAAAAACCAATAAAAATATTGTGGAAACCATCTGCGCAATTTTAGATCAATTGCATCCTAATTCCTCTCAAAGTCCTTATGCATCATTGATTCAGTATATTACAGACAGGCCAGGGCATGATCGGCGTTACTCGCTAAATTCCAACAAAATTAGAAACGAGCTTGGCTGGCAACCCAAAGGCGATTTTGAATCCAAGCTGCATCAAACGGTTAAATGGTATTTAAACAATGGAGAGTGGTTGCAAAAAATAATGAATGGTTCTTACCAAAATTGGATAAAAGACCATTATCCTCACAAACAGATAGTCAAATGATTAAAGGCATCATCTTAGCAGGAGGCTCCGGCACTAGGCTCTATCCCGTCACCTCCGTGCTGTCAAAGCAGCTTCTACCTATTTATGATAAACCAATGATCTATTATCCCTTGTCGGTATTAATGTTGGCGGGCATCCGCGAAATTTTGCTCATTTCAACGCCCTTGGATATTCCTCGTTTTGAACAGTTGTTGGGCAATGGCTCACAATGGGGGCTGCATATTCATTACGCCACTCAGCCAGAGCCAAATGGGCTTGCAGAAGCATTTATCATTGGAAAAAAATTTATCGGAGATCATCGTTCAGCATTAATTTTAGGAGATAATATTTTTTATGGAAATGAACTTTCGGCTCTCTTGAAGAAAGCGGCAAAAAAAAAACAGGGAGCGACCGTTTTTGCTTATAAAGTCAACAATCCTGAAAGATATGGGGTGATTGAATTCGACCTGCATGGCCAGGCTGTCAGCATCGAAGAAAAGCCCCACAAACCAAAGTCGCGCTATGCTGTCACAGGCTTATATTTTTATGATCAACAAGTTATGGAAATAGCTTCAGCGCTAAAGCCCTCAAAACGAGGCGAGCTTGAAATCAGCGACATCAATCAAACCTATTTAGACAAGGGCGAACTGACTGTCGAAATTTTAAGCCGTGGTATGGCTTGGTTAGATACCGGAACTT
>Ga0207105_1264_pt1 | contig 11262 bp, 3 predicted proteins | sample Alteio_BWMinHeat_77_FD_153569 | JGI IMG/M metagenome (GOLD analysis project Ga0207105, IMG submission 153569) | Enriched cells from forest soil in Barre Woods Harvard Forest LTER site, Petersham, Massachusetts, United States -... | ecosystem: Environmental > Terrestrial > Soil > Temperate forest >... | reverse complement strand
TACGCTAGCCTCCATCATAATGTTTCAGATTTATCCCATCAGAATGGGATATCGCATTGGAATGGAGCTGTTCTTCTACTATTTCCTGATTTTGTTCCACTTATTGGCATCGATTGAAGCCCTGTTTTGCTTAGTCGTTCTTTTAGCCTTTGCACTGATCATTAAGTTCAGAAGAAGAAGTCCCGCGATTTTATTGGCAATCACTCCTATTTTTCTTCTCAGGAGGCTTCCAGTTTTCTGTGTGATCTACTTATTTATAGGCTTATTCTACAAGGGACTATTGAGCGATATGGGCAAGTATAGGCAGGTGAGAATGGTCTTGGAGGAAACTATCGGTAAGGGAACTATTATTAGGGAACCATTTTGGGGCTTTGTTCCAGGACTGGATTACTATCCTGATGTGATAGACATCTTAAAAAAAGAGGGGGCTGATTTTGAGGTGTCAGGTTATAAAGGAAGTCCCGATTTACCTATTATCAATATTAAATCGTACAAAGCCTTTGAGCATTTTGGCCGCCTCCGCAACGCCGTGCTGCATTTCAATGATGACATGAGTTTATTTTCCATTGAATTGATGGGTCCTGATGACTGGAGTTTTACGATGCGCGAACCCCATCTCACAGATGCAGAACGCGATGCTTTTTTGCATTTGAAAGAGTATTTCCATTCTCAATACTACTTATTGATGGAGAAAGCGGGCTGTGTGAACGATTCAAACGTTTTTTATACGCCATGGGCTGTTAAAATCAGGATGGGTAAGCACAGCGCTCATTTAGCATTCATATTGGGTGAAGAGAGATACCAGGAGGCTAGGAAGAGGGTAGACAAGACACAGGGTACAAAATACAAATATCTGATGCATCAAAACCCGGTCCCTTTTCAGAAATAACGAGGATCATCCAATGGGATTATTCAAAACAATCGCAGCAGGGGCCAAATTTGGGTGCATCGTGTCCACATGCTGAGACAAGTATGCCGGATGGCAGTTTGTTACCCAGGTTGTATTGTGCAGTAACTCCAGTTGGAGATGGGGGAGTTGATCCGCTTACTCAAGAAAACTTGAATAATACCCTGGTTTATGAGACTCTTATTCAAGTATGCTTGAACAGCTCGGTTGTATTTAGAGGCGTATTCAATTAAACTTGAACAAGGAGTGCTCATGCGAAGCGGTCAATATGTTGCTCAACCTACAGGGTATAAAGCGTTTATCCCATCACCTTTACCTCCAAACCCTCCAATAAAAATGGATGGGCCATTGCATCAACTTCTCGCGGATGCCAACATTGCTCTTGGAAGGTTAGACACTATGGGTTATTTGCTCCCAAATATTGATTTTATTATTGCTATGTATGTCCGCAAAGAGGCTCTTCTCAGCTCCCAGATTGAGGGAACTCAGGCTTCCCTAGAGGATATTTTTGAATATGAAAGTCAGAACCCCGTTACAAACGTTCATGATATTCAAGAGGTTGTTAACTATATAAAGGCGTTAAACCATGGGTTGATGAGAATTGAAGAATTCCCTATGAGTATACGCCTCATAAAAGAGATCCATCTTATTCTTCTTTCCAACAATCGCGGACAAGAGAAGATTCCAGGGGAATTTAAACGCTCCCAGAATTGGATCGGACCACCAGGATCAGCTATCAACACCGCAACTTTTGTACCACCGCCCCCTGTCGAGGCTTTACAGGCTATGGGGCAGTTAGAATTATTTTTACATCAAGAAAACGAGTTGCCTGTTTTAATCGCTTGCGCACTCATTCATTATCAATTTGAGACAATCCATCCATTTTTAGACGGCAACGGAAGGTTAGGACGCCTGCTAATTACCTTCTACTTATGCTGGAAAAAAGTCATGCAAAAACCACTTCTCTATTTGAGCTATTTTTTCAAGCTGCATCGTCAGGAATATTATGATAGGCTTAACCTGGTAAGGATGCAGGGCGATTATGAACAGTGGATAGCTTTTTTCCTAAAGGGAATAATTTGGACATCAGGATCAGCACTTGACACGATAAAAAATGTCCTATCAATCGCAGATAAACATAAAAAACTGCTGATTCAGAAAAAGATATCATCCCCATTAGCGATCGCTTTACTTGACTACCTGTTCGTTAAACCGCTTTTATCTGTCCAGGAAATTGCCGATCAATTTCAGACGTCTTATCCGACAGCCCAAACTCTTACTAATCAATTTGTCAACTTGGGAATTTTAAAAGAAGTTACAGGCAGGAAACGAGATCGTCGTTTTCACTACTGGGAATATATGGACTGTCTTTCAGAGGGCACAAATCCATAATAAAGCGCCACCTCGCTCCTTCGGAAGCGAGAGGTGCAGCTTTTAGAAAGTTAAGGATAATAAGATGGGATTATTTAAAACAATCGCAGAAGGGGGTCAAATTTGGGCTCATCGCGTCCGCATGCTCAGACAAGTATGCCGAGTGGCGATTATCGTCTCCCTGGTCTTAGGAACAGTGTTTTTGGCTATTCAGATGCTGCGGATTCCATCCGTTTATTATAAAGCCGCTTTCTATTATGGGAAGGCTCACTTTTTAGGGGGGATCGAAAAAGAAGTCGCTGTAAGCAGTGAATTTTGGGCGGAAACGGGCCATCCGAGATATGCAAAAAAAACCATTTTGGTAAAAACAAAGCACCTGGAACGGACCTGCGAGAAACAGCTCGAAACTTTGTGGAAAATCACTTGTGAAAACCTCAATAAGTCCTTCCGCATTACCTTTTCCACCTTCTGCATTACAGTATTTTGCTTTTTACTGAAGGGATGGCGATCAAGAAAGACCCAGCATATCAAAGGGCAGCAAAAGGTAGCCCCATGGAGAGTGGCGTTGCAACTCAAATTGCATGGAAAGGCCTCCCCACTTGCGTTGGGGTCTCTTCCCCTTGTGAAAGGCACTGAAAGCCAGCATATCCTGATTTCAGGGAGCACAGGCAGCGGGAAAAGCAACGCCTATCATCATCTGCTTCCTCAAATGAGGAAAAGTGGGCAGCGGGCCGTCATTGTCGATACAACAGGGGAGTTTGTCGCTAAGTATTTTCGAGAGGGGAAAGACGTTCTCTTGAATCCATTCGATCAGAGAAGCGCCAAGTGGCATCCCTGGTGTGAATGCCACGATTCTTATGACTTCAAATCTTTGGCGCAGAGCTTTATTCCTACGTCGTACAACGAAGAAGACAATTTCTGGAGAAAGGCGGCCCAAGAGGTGTTTTGCTCGCTACTCACTACAAAAGCTGCGGAAGCAAAACCCTCCCAGCTCGTGAAAAGTTTGCTTTACGATCCTCTGCCCTTGCTCAGCGACACCCTAAAAAACACCAAGGCAGCAGCATTTTTAGATACCACTTCTGAAAAAACAGCAGGTTCGATTCGCGCCGTGGCCGTCTCTTTTCTAGAATGCTTAGAAATCCTCGAAGACACACAAGGTCCTTTTTCTATTCGAGATTGGGTCCACCGCGAAGATCAGGATAGCTGGCTGTTCCTAACCTGTACGACAGGTCAACGGGCCTCATTAACGCCCCTGCTCTCAGCCTGGTATTCTATTGCGATGAGAAGCCTTCTTCAAATGGCCCCCAAAATCGACAGAAGGCTTTGGTTCATCGTTGATGAGTTGCCCAGCCTAAATCGTTTAAAAGATCTAGAGGTCTGCCTTGCTGAAAGCCGGAAATTTGGCGGATGCATGCTCTTAGCTGTCCAAAGTCTTGCCCACCTCGAAATGATCTACGGCCGGGATGCTACGCGGATCATCATCGGAAACTGCGCAACTAGAGTAGCCTTTGCCGAGCAGGATCCCGAGATGGCAGCCCGCATCTCCAAGACATTTGGAGAAAAACAGGAAAAGGAATACCAGGAAGGGATATCCTACGGGGCTCATGAAATGCGCGATGGGGTCAATTTATCCTACCAAACGAGGAATTCTGCTGTTATCTCTGCCACAGATATCCAATCTTTAGAAAAATTGCAGGCATTTGTGCGACTTCCCGGCAATCTTCCGATCACAAAGGTTAAGCTCAAATACAAAGAGGTTGAAAATCTCTGCGCGGGATTTATGGAAATACCTAAACAAGCAATTTCTATTTAGCAGCTGAGCAGAATTTAAATTTGCTCTCATTTAGCGGGTTGGTTGGCCGAACGGAAAAGGGATAAAGATTTAAGAAAAGTCTAGGAGACTGTTATACTTGCTATTTTTGCCGGTTGACAACCAACCTAACAAACGGAAAATCAAATACTTGTAATTGTCCAACAGCTGTAGGACAATTGGCCGGTTTAAAATGCGAAACTTTCTACAAGTGGTGATAAAAAGGTGAAAAAATCATCGAAATCCAAAAGAACTAAGTCGGGGAGAGGATAAGAGGCTGTCGTCGATCATTAAGTGGGATTGGCTTTCTTTATCCTTACGAGGGCCTTCGTATTTATTTCTTTTTCTATGTTTAATAACCACACAAAATTTTTTAATTAAATTTTAATTTCACTGGTAACAGATAGGTTTGTTTGATTAAATATCTATGGCTTTGTACAATCTATCGATAAATGGAATTCAAAAATAAATGGATTAGGAAAGAGATATGGAAGTAAAACGCATATTCGATGTCAAAGAAATACTGAACGGAAAAGAGATCATGCACAGAAGGCTTTGGCTATGGTCACTGTTGGTTAGCCCTCTTATTACCGTTCTTTTCTACTTATTCCAGATGTCACGGGAAATTCCTGTAGAGTATCATTTGGCCCACCCCATTACCTTGTTTGCGGTTTGGATTACACTTTTTCTCGTTATGGGTTTCGTCGTATGGTATTGCGCGTACAAAAATTATGGGACCCGTTTGCTCTCTTTCTGTATTTGGTCCACTGCTTTAACATATTTTTTGATGATACCAATGTATGCAGCAATAGGATTGTTCGTGTTCGAACTTGCTCCCACCCCTATAATTGCTTACATATTCGGTCTCATTAATTTATACTTGAACATAAGATTGAGGAAGATCAATCGAAAGATTCTTCAGCACATTATCGAGACTGAGTCACAGGCAAATCAGCGGTTTCTAGACATGGACAACCTTGTAGTTCTCAAAGCAGCCTACAAAGAGGAAATGAAACGCTGGCCTCAGGTATCGCGATACATAAGAAAAGTTTATAAAGACCGAAAAATGGAGCTTGCAACAGGAAAGAGAAGAGTCGATATTACAGTATTGACCAAAAAGGAAATGGGTATAAGAAGGTGTTGGCTTTACTATCTAATGTTTCTACCGACTACAATGGCTCTGTTCTACTTAGTAGCCAGTGTCGGTGCAGCCCTATTAAACCCTCAACTCGCATATCTAGCCGTAGGATTTGTCATTCTAGTTATTGCTTTGCAGTTTCTTCCCGCGTGGATCCTCTATCATTGCGCCTACAATAAACATGGAACCCGATATCTGACTTTCATTCTATGCTGCACTGCCATAGCTCCTCTAGCCTTCATTACCAATATCAACAAAGAGGGGGAGTCGACTCTCCTCGTCCTCCTCATTGCTCTCTTGTTTTTGGCTCCTTGGATGTATTTATGCGTGAGGTTGAGGCAGATCAATAAGCTTCTTCAGGCACACCAAGTTTGTAATTGCCCGGAATTTCATCAGGCTCTTACCCTCATGAATCACAGCTTGAGTTTAGAAGAACTGGACAACGCATTTCACCATATTATCGAAAAATGGCCGCAATGGGAGCGAAATTCGTCCATGAAGTATAAGAAAAAGAAAGAAGAATTTCTCTCATCACCTTAACTCAATGACTCAATGACAGGTAAGCCAATAGTCAAACTAGTGGCTTACCTGTCATTGAGTTACAAGGCGTCGGCTGCAAGATGCGCATCTACGTCGACTACCACCGGGGCTACTCCTATGAGGGTCAGTTCTTCAACGAGCGCATCACCTACGGCGAGGTTGGTATTTCCTGGGGCTTCCAAAAAATATTCTTATAATTTCGCCTTTGTATTGAGATCCATCTAGTGGAGCCACTCATTTAACCTGTGGAGGGTTTGCTCCGGCGCCCCCCTTTTGTGCAAGGTCGCGATGAGATTGCTCTTCTCCGTTGCTTTGAGATGGATAAACCAATCCTTTAATGCCTTCTGTTCTGCATCCGTATAAGCGGCGTAGCCCATGATGAGTTTGGAGATCGCATTCAATTGATTGACTTCATTGACGCTTCCCATGTCTCCTACGGGCGTGCAATAGTCTTTAGGCTGTTGCTCGTGGTCCTCCGGTAAGGAGATGATCCGCAGTTGGTCCTTAATGAGTTCTCGATGCGGTTCGATGTCGCGCATGAGCTTCTCGGCATCAAGTTGGGTGATTAAGTAGGCGCCGATTTTCCCTTCTTTGGTTTTATAGAGGAATTGGAGGCCCAATGCTTTTCCCGGGGATCTCCCAAGGTCCATGATTGCATTAAAGGATTGAGTGAACATGAGGCCCGGGGGAATGCCGCAATTTTTAAAATAGGCGCTGACGGGAAATGCGGGGTTGTCTTCATATAACCCATATAAATTAATAAAGCCCCCGTAAATCCCCTTAGTGAAGGTTGACCTGTTGAGGTTGAGATAGGGTGGTTCATACAAGTCATACTTTTCTCCCTTGCGCCCTTTTCCTTCCAGGGTCGTGCGGCCCTCTTGCTGCTGCGTTGTTTCCGTTTGTTGCTGTTGTTGCTGCTGCTGCTCGATTTCGGAGGTTTGGCCCTCATTGCCGCTTTTGCTTTTAGGGACGCTTGCCTCTAAATATTTCTTGGTCTTCTCGTCTTCCGCTGCAAGGTTAAGTTTTTGTTTTTCGATGTCGCTTCTTGCCATCGGCAAGCTCTCTTTAACTCCGGTCAGCCATGTTTTGAAGGCGGGGGTTTTTGCTGAGTCCTCGGGGGGGAGATTCTTGGTCAGCGTTTCGTCGATTTTGACGAGTGCCTCCTCATACTTCGACTCCAGAAATTTTGTGATATCTTCTTGTTGGGTCGGCATATAATCGGATTTAAATTGCATCACTTTGGGCCGTATGTAGAGCTCTTTGACGGCATTGAAGGTTTCTGCGCTCAGCTGCAGCACAGCTTCCATGGGGAGTCGTTCGATCTTGCCGATGTCCATGGGCTTCAGTAACGCATCCGCCACCCCCATGCGCAAGGCTGCTTCGGGACGCGCAGTAGCTGCCTTGAAATTTTGAAGAGCGTTGGCCTTAATCCCCTGCACTTGGACGTCCCGCACGACATGGCCGACCTGTAATGCTCCTGCGGGGTTTTGATTGGCTTTGATGGCGGCGGCGTGCAAGTTTTGAATGAAAATTTTGGCGTCCTGCCCCTTCCCAAGCCCCCGAAGGCGCCAAATGGCCTGATCAAATTCATCCGGCGTAGTCGTGGGGCCTATAATAAGCGCCCCATAGCCGCTGGGGATCTTAAAGTCGGTTCCGCGGGTGTCGGCAGGGGCAAAGTAGTAAAGGACCCGGTCGTCATGGATATCCTTAGCATTTAAAACTTTGTCGAAGAGGCGGGGCTGCTCGCCTGCTCCCGGAAGCCAAAGGTAGGCTTTTCTGTCCGGACGAATGAAGATATATTCGCGGTTAGCCCCCTCCGGCGTCGCACGGAAGTGTTTAATGAGCTCTTCTGTGGGCATGCTTGTCGCATACCCTTGGTTGATGATCGCTTTGCATTTGGGGTCTTTGGTCAGGGCGGTCATCTGATCCTTAAGATCGCCAAATGGGGTGACTTCCTCCTCGAAACCTTTGCCCATCATGGATAGGCACGCTAGTGTTTCTCCGGTGACATTTTTAGCGATGTTCTTAGGATCGCTGGACAAGCGCGGGGGAAGGGAGTAGAGGTTCAATGATCCTGAGGCGCCGGAAAGGAGGCCTGCGGTATCTTGCACCGGGCAGGTGATTTGGGAGCGGTAAATTTGAATGAGGGCTTGATCTTGCATGACAAAGCGCAAGAAGGCGATCCGGTCCAAATATCTCCCCGGTGTTTTATCATTGAGCGTCTTGTAAATTGCATCCAGAGACTTATCCCCGTTCGGATCTATATTTTTGAGCAGTTTAGCGCAAAGGGATTGCTCCCCCTTTTCTGCGGCGTCCTTTCGGATCGCGGAGATTTGCGACTCGAAGAATTTTTGAGGAGGGACCTCTCTGCTGTAGGCAAGTAAGTGATAGCCGATGAGCTCTGCTTCCTGGCCGAACTTTGTGTTGGGCTTTTCTACCTGATCTTTGAGAGGGACCACGTTTAGACAAACATCCTCAGCTTTTTGAAAGTTGTAATCTTTCCCTGCCTGTTTGCGAGCAAGGGTATGTACGGTCTTTGTCATCCAGTGGCGCAGGGCCCCGAGGGTCACAAACGGCCTCAGAGCCCCCTCTGACGCAGCTTGAGCTGGCCACGGGCCCATTCCTGCGGGAAGAACGTCCGCCTTAATGTCCGAGAGGTAGTTTCCGAAGCTTTCCGGGTCAAATTTATTCAGCAGCTCCTCTGTCCAGCCGTGCGCGCGTAAATAGCTTTTTTCTGCGAGGATTTCGATCGCGATCTGTTTGAGGGCCGCTTGGATCTTCGCGGGGTCCCAGGTCGAAAGACTGTCCTCGATCATCGCTTGTTTGAGCGCTTGGACTTCCGCATTGCCGCTTGAGAAAATCGTTCTAAAAATGGCTTCTCCGGCGTCGAAAGCGGCGGGATCGATGGGGCTAGATTTACCGTCCGAAAAATTCTTCTCGGAGCTGATATTGTAGATATCGTCGATCTCATCCGCGACCAGCCGGGTATCGGGAGCGTAGAAAAGGGCATGGATTTTTTTTAGCCACTGCAGCTGCTCGAAGGTTTGGACCATGTCCTTGTAAAGGGCTTCATACGCTTGTTTGTTCTCAGCGGGGACTTTTCCATCTTTATCTTTCATCTTGAGATAGGAAGCGTACTGCTGGCTTTGCACATTATGGATTTCTATGATCTTGTTTCTCAGGGCTGCGATCCTGTCCACAGTGGTCATGACGTATCTTCCGGAGTGTTTGGCAAAGAGCAGGCTATAATACTCTTCCGCAAGGGTCTGCGGCAGGGTCGAGGAGGCCCTGCCGAAATTGAAAATATAGGCTTTTTTATCCATGTCCTTACGGCTCTGCTCAAGCAGAGTTTCTGTAAAGATCATGACGGGAAATACGCCCCGGCTGATCAAAATGCGGGCAACGCAGGGGAAGATCACCGACGATTTGCCGAGGCCCATTCTGAATTCTTCTACGGCGTTCGGATCGTCTAAGATAATTTCAATTTTTTCGAGTTGTCCGGGTGTGAAGACGATCTTTTGACGCCATTCGCGCACTAAATAGGGGAGGGTTTGCCCCTGATCGATCAGGTCCCCTGTTTCGCCCGAGACTGTTTGTTTCCTCTCCGTTAATTGTGTGATCCTATCGTCCAGGAGTTTTCCCTTTTTCTCGAGCTCACGGATGCGCAGGGTGAGCTGCTTTTCTTTTGACATCAAGCCGCCCCTTTCGTCTGGGGCGCTGAGTTTTTGGTCGATCTCCTCGATTTGGGCCACTGCCGTCTTCAGCGTCTCTAAGGCACTAGCTTTCTCTTCTTCAGCAATCCTTTGAAGCTCCATATTTCTAGCGAGTTTGACTGCCTCATCGGGGAGGCCGACATGTACTTGAGCCATGAATTCTTTGCGCTCATCCTCAGTCACTTCTGCTTCAAGTTTTTGCTCGAGCAGTGCTTCACCTTCTGTTATTTTTTTTTCGATCGCCTTATTTTGGAGGACCAACGCGCCTCTTTGGATTTTTAAAGCCTCTCTATCGGGAGTGTTTCTCAACTTTTCTGCGGCCGCGTCATGCTGGTGAAGGCTTGCCTTGAGTTCTTTCTCAACCTCTGTTTTACTTGCCTTCAACTGATTCGTTTTATCCTCAAGGACCGCGAGGAGTTTCGGTTGATAGTCCTCCTTAGAATAGCGCTTGTGGTTTTCCCCGCTTTTGATCTTGTCCGTAATGGATGCCGAGACGACCTTCCATTCGATGTCGAGGGTTTGGAGGTTGTCTTCGAGGTTCTTGGCCGCAGCATTCCGGGCCGGGGTTTGCGGCAATCCCCTTACCCTTTGCAGCTGTTTAACGATCTCTCGCCTCTGTTTTGCAAGGTCCCGCAGCGAAGGGACCTCCTCGAGGGCTTTTTCTTTTTGCTGCAGTTCTGTCGCAGTGAAAAGATAATCGGCAGCCATCTTTAGGACATCGCGGGGAAGTGAAGCGCCGTTTTCACAAAGGTCCACGATGGCGTTGAGGCGGTCGAGGGAAGTAAATTGCTCCACATCCCGAAAGGTGTCCTGCAGTCCAAATGCCGCGGCATGGGGAGCGAACGCCTCAATCAGATCGGTTGCGCCTTTCTCGACATTTTCCCTTAGAATGTCAATGTTAACCTCGAGTTCCCGCTGAAAAGCATCTACTCTGCGTTCGTTGATGAAACCTTGGCCCGCATCAAGGGTTGCTATTTTCTTTTTGGCATCTGCCTCGAGTCCGAGCTTTGTTCTTTCATTATCAAAGTTAGTTAAGGGACCAGTTACGGGATCCGGCGAGTCGGTAAAGAATTCTTGCGCGGTTTTGTTCCGTGTCTCTATCGACTCTATTTGCTCGGTTTTTTTGTATGTTCCCAACTCATCTCTGAGTTTCTTAAATCCACTGAGTGGCTCTGCCTGCTCGAACTGCCTGGGGTGGGGAAGTTTGTCGATCCGATTCGCTTTTTTTAGAGCGGCTGCAGCATAAAGCAGCTGCTCCCCGATCTCTTTAGAACTCTTCATCTCTAGGGGTTCCTGACGCTTCCCATCTCCCTTTTTGTAAATTTTTGCATAGGCAGCTTGCCACGCTTCATGATACCGAGGATTTTCCCTGAAAACTGCGGCAAGGCGGGTGAGCTCCGTATCTGTCGGCAGCCGAAGGCCCTTGCTCAAACAATCTGTATATAATAGCCCGCCCCTGGGGTCCAAGGTGATCGGTTTATAGAGGCGCGGAGCGGGTTGAAGTTTGCTCTCTGTTTCTATCTTGGCGATCGCCGTTTTTAAACCTGCAAAATGCTTCCCTGCAATTTCCTCGAGACCGGGGGCCTCAGATGCGCTAGGGACAGGCATAGCCGGGGGGCCTGCCAAGGAGAGCGCCGGAGGAAGGAGCTCTACCGCGCCCGGGAATTTCTTTTGTTCATTTCCGCTGAGCAAAGTGGTGATGGGTTCAATGCAGGCCAGTTCTAGCTGCCCCTTTGCCCGGGTATGTTTCGTTTGGCGCAGCGCGTCATAAATCCCGAGGATT
>Ga0207105_1263_pt1 | contig 11346 bp, 12 predicted proteins | sample Alteio_BWMinHeat_77_FD_153569 | JGI IMG/M metagenome (GOLD analysis project Ga0207105, IMG submission 153569) | Enriched cells from forest soil in Barre Woods Harvard Forest LTER site, Petersham, Massachusetts, United States -... | ecosystem: Environmental > Terrestrial > Soil > Temperate forest >... | reverse complement strand
AGATCGAGAAGCGGCCCGGCATCGCTGGAATACGCCCATGGGTTCAAGAGCTTCTCCCATCCTGCAACCCAGGCGGCGACGACCAGTCCCATGATCAGACAGGCGATAACATGTGGCCCCAGAGTTATGGGCCGTGTAAATTGCGTTGGAGGGTAGCGGCGCGCCAAACGAAGAATGACAGGTGTGAACAGCGCCCAGGGCAGGCGAGAAACAAGCAGGACGAAGAATAATGCGACCCACGCGTGATGCATGCCCTCGGAGTGCATGACGACGACGTTCTGTGTGGCGTCGAAGAGGCTGATACCCACCCAGATGGACAGGTTCCATATCCACCAGGCGGCTTTCGATCCGATGGGTTCAGTGGGCATTGAGGCGATGATAATCCGTTCGCCCGGCAAATCATCACTCAGTTGCAGTGAACTGCCGATTCGGTGCAGGAAGCCGCCTCGCATCAAGGAATCGTTGCGGGGATAATTAGCCAATTGAAGATGAACCGGGAGACAAAAGATGAGACGCAGAGACTTTATGGGACGATCGGCCGCATTGGCAGTGGTGGCAGCTTTTCCCGGCCTGGGTTGCGAGAGGGTGAAAGCATCGACTGAGCCCACAGGAGTGCCCCAAGGGACAGGCGCGGCATCGGCAGCAACGTCCAATCCGTTGCAGGCTCCGGCAAAGGGCAAGATTCCTGTGGCCTTTGTCCTGTCCAAAGGGGCAGTGATGATTGACTTTGCTGGTCCCTGGGCGGTATTCGGCAACGTGATGGTTCCGTCGCGCGGCCCGACGATGGATGACCAGATGCCCTTCGATCTATATACCGTGGCGGAGACGGCCAAGGCGGTGACCGTGTCGGATGGGATGAAGATCGAGCCTAACTATACCTTCGACAATGCGCCGGCGCCAAAGGTGATTGTGATCCCTGCACAGAGTGGCGAGAGCAAGGGGATGGTGGATTGGATCAAGTCTTCTTCGCAGCATGCGGATCTTACGATGTCGGTCTGCACGGGCGCTTTTGTTCTGGCGGACACGGGCTTGCTCGCCGGCAAGCCGGCCACAACGCACCACGACGCGTATCGGGCGCTTGCCGTGCAGTATCCCGATATCCAAGTGAAACGAGGGGCGCGGTTTGTGGATGCAGGGAATGTTGCCACCGCTGGCGGCCTGTCCTCCGGAATCGATCTTGCCCTGCACGTGGTTCAGCGCTACTTCGGACGCGCGATCGCCACCAGCGTTGCGTATGACATGGAGTATCAGGGACAAGGCTGGACCGACCCGGAGTCCAACGCCGTGTACGCGGCCGTCAAGGTTTCAACGGACGAGCATCCGGTGTGTCCGGTGTGCCAGATGGACGTTAATCCTGCGGGGGCGCCGAAGTCGACATACAAAGGCAAGACCTATTACTTTTGCTCGCCCGGCCATAAAGCGAGCTTCGACGCGGCGCCGGAGAAATGGATCTGAGGATTGGCCCACGGAATGAATCAAAGTTCCATTGCTGTCTAGGCGATCAGAGAAAAGACCTGGAGAAGGCCCGATGTTCTCTCCAGAATCGAACAGCGTGATCCGAAAATGGACGCGGGAGATGCAACCCATTCTCGATGAGCAAATTTCGCCAAGTCACTTGTTGAGCCATTTTCGTTCGAAACTCTGGATCGCGGGAGTATTACCATCCAATAAGACATAGCCAAAATTTGGTGCAATGTTGGCTTGAACAAGGGTTGACGACGGCCCGACGGCTCTGCGCAGTATGCTTTCCTCATGGCTACTCAAAGTCGTGAAATTCGTCTCGCCCGTCGTCCTCAGGGAGAACCGGGCCTCGACTGTTTTGCCTTCACAACCGTGAACCTAACCGATCCCGCCCCCGGCGAGGTACTCGTCCAGAACCTCTGCATATCGGTCGATCCATACATGCGCGGGCGCATGAACGAAGGTAAGTCTTACGTACCCCAGTTCGAGATCGGCAAGCCTCTCGAAGGCGGCGCCGTCGGACGAGTAATCGCCTCGCAGGATGAAAAGCTTCCCGTCGGCACATTTGTTTTCAGTATGTACGGATGGCGTGAGGCCTTTGTGGCATCGGTGTCCAGTCTTCGGGTCATCGACACCACTCTCGCTCCTCCCTCGGCCTATCTCGGCATACTGGGCGTTACCGGCCTTACAGCATGGGTGGGCCTGTTCTCCGTTGCGAAACTGAAAGACGGGGAAACTGTATTCATCTCCGCTGGCGCAGGCGCGGTGGGAAGCGCTGCCTGCCAGTTCGCAAAGATGCACGACTGCCGAGTCATCGCGAGCGCGAGTTCGGCTGACAAGCTGGCTTATCTGCGAAGCGAACTCAAGGTTGACTACGCTTTCAACTACCGCGACAGTGATCCCCGCGACCACCTCAGAGACGCCGCTCCAGAAGGTCTCAACGTCTACTTTGACAACACGCAAGGACCCCAGTTGGAAGCCGCCCTCGATGCGCTAGTCCCTTACGGCCGGGTTGCCATGTGCGGCGGCATCGCGGGGTATAACGTGCCTGTCCCCGGGCCGCGCAATCTCATGCATATTGTGCGTAAGCGCCTGCGCCTCGAAGGCTACATCGTTTCAGATCATTTCGCAGAACTTCCTGCTCTCCTCGCCGAGGCGGTACCCCCTCTCGCGACAGGCAAATTGGTCAACCGCGAAACCTTTGTGGACGGGCTCGATTCAGCCCCTGCAGCACTCCTCGACCTTCTCCATTCCGGTGCAGGAAACATCGGCAAAATGGTTGTGAGACTCTCCGGCTGATCAGACGCGGGCATTCGAGTCTTGTAAACTCTGCAGAAAAGGGCTGGCAGAGATCGAATGCAAAGCAGGTCGAATGCAAAGCTAGGAGCGATTCGTAGAATCGGATATTCTGGCCAACACTCACGCCTGCTCTGAGTCCAATTCGAGTGCCAAAATGGGCACAACGTGAGCTGAATCGGGTCACTTCCCAGTTGGGCGACCAACCACCGGAACGCTGTCAATGAGCGACTCGACCTGTCCGCAACAGCAGTGAATGCTGAGGCGTTTGTGCTGGCGAGTGAGGCACCTGGGAATTCACTTAAGCCGAGCGATGCCGTGATTGTTCGCCTGGTCGCGACATATACCAAGTCGAGACTCCCAGCACTTTGCTCAGGTCGAGCACGACAAAGCCAAAACTCTGATAAAAGTGGATATTTTCCGTGCGATCGGTCTCCAGATAGGAGACTGATCCATAAGCATCCATGTGCAGGCAAACGGCACCTAACATTGCGATTCCAACCCCCTGTCGCTGGGCAACCGGTTCGACGGCCACGGGCCCAATATGCCAGTGCAATGTGGGCGGGTCCTTACGTGCCCATTCGCTTGTCCATTTTGATATGCGGTAAGCGCAAGAATGGAATTGCCGGGCACTACGGCCGGAACCACGCTTAGTTTCTCCAGAAGGGTGGGCTGACAAAAGCCAGGACGAGCGATACCGCACACTCCCACCATGCTGCAGGAACTCCGCATGAAAGTCTTTTCCCTGCAGATGAAGCGACGCGCGCTGTGGTCACCGGACTGGCTGACGAAGGGTCCCGACGATCCCCTTCTCCATGACCCGGGAGGTCATGGACGCGGCCCTTCCCTTCGCGGATATTGCGGGTGGGACAAGGACCGCGAAATTTCCTCAGGAGGCACCGTGATGAGAAAGAGCGTTTTCGTCCAGTGGTTTGCAGCACTGTTGCTGTTCTCCGTTTTCGCGTGGTGGGCGAGCGACGGCATCGGGAGGGCGATCGCGGGCAACGGTTCAACCACCCCTGGCGGCGATCCGACCGTTGTCGACACCATCAAGCAAATTGAAAAGGATATGGGGAGTGCGATGGTCGCCGGCGATGTCGACAAGCTTAGTCAGATCTACGGTGACGATTTTGTCGCCGTCGAGTCCTCCGGCAAGGTGATCACCAAGAAGACTCTTCTAACCGATTTCGAGTCCTTCCATGACAAACTCGAGTGGTTTGAAACTGGACCCATGGACGTGCAGGAATTCGGAAACGTTGCTGTTGTCCAAGGCAGTGCGAAGGAAAAGAGGAGCGCGAACGGAAAAGACACCAGCGGTGAGTTTGCCTGGATGGATGTCCTCGAGAATCGCGCGGGTAAATGGGTGGTGACGCAAAGCGCGGGCGCCTGCTTGGCGCCGGCCGGCTCGCCCAACACGCCACCGGATCCGGCCACTGTCGAGACGATCAAGCGATTCGAGCAGGAGGTGGAGTTGCAATGGTGGTCCGCGATTTGGACAAACTCACCCAGGCTTACGCCGACGATTCTGCAATCGTCGGATCCTCCGGGAAGGTGATCACCAAGGAGATCCTTTTAAGCGACTTTCGATCCGGCAAGCATAATCTCGTGGCGTTTGCCTTCCCCTTGCATTTATAGGGGAAGTGTGGGATTCTTCCCTTGCAGGCCTAGGGGAGTAAATGGACACCACCAAACTTGAGTTCCTGCGCGGCACGCTGGACGTGCTGATCCTGAAGGCGCTGATGTGGGGGCCGCTGCATGGATACGCCGTCACGGACCTGATCCGCAGACAGAGTGAGGACGCGCTGCTGCTGGAAGAGGGGACCCTGTATCCGGCGCTATGGCGGCTAGAGAGCAAGGGGTTGCTGGAAGCGGAGTGGGGACTCTCAGAGAACAAGCGCAAAGCCAAGTATTACCGGCTGACGGGGCAGGGCCGACGCCAACTGCGTCACGAAGTGAAGACGTGGGAGGCGTACGCAGCGGCAGTGACCAAGGTGCTGAGTGCGACGCAGCCTCCGCTGGCGGAGGAGGCACGATGAAGCGCGTTCCCCTGTGGCGGCGCTATGCACGGTTCTTCGGTCCCGATCCGGCGGCGGACGCGAAGGACGAACTGCGCTTTCACCTGGAGACGACGATCGACGAACTGGTGCACCGGGGATGGACCCCCGATGCTGCTCGGCACGAAGCGGAGCGGCGGATGGGCGATTTGCGGGCGCTGGTGCGAATCGGGGCGCGCATTGGAGGAAAGATGGAACGCCGGCGACAGGTCAGAGACTACTGGAGCGACATGCTCCAGGATGCGCGCTATGGGTTGAGGACACTTGTGCGCGACTCGGGATTCGCGAGCGTATCCATTCTGATCCTGGCTCTCGCGATCGGCGCGAATATTGCCGTGTTCAGCGTGGTGAATACGTTGCTGCTGCGGCCACTGCCGTTTCCGGAGTCGCGGGAGCTGGTGCGGATCGGGCCGCCGCCGACCCCGTGCGGAGTTTCCTGCGCGACATTTTCCGCGGATGAATTCGAGGAGTTCCGCGGGCAGAACCGGACCTACGAGGATGTGACGGGATACGAGGCATATACGACGCCCGACAATGTGCGCATTACGTTGGGCGGTGAGCCGCAGTCAGCGACGAGCATCATGGTGCTGGCGAATTTCTTTCAGGTTCTGGGCATACAGCCGGCTATGGGACGGCTGTTCACGGCGGATGAGTTGCGCGGCGGACCGCATCCTGTCGCCTTACTGACGAACGCGTATTGGAGACGGGAGTTCAACGCGGATCCGGCGATTGTGGGCAAGGCCATGGAGATGAACGGAGGTGCGGTCACGATCGTGGGCGTGCTGCCGGAGAGCTTCGATTTCGGGGCGGTGTTCTCGCCGGGCGCGAAGGTGGACCTGTTCACACCGGTGGATCTGACGCTGGAGCGCCATTGGGGCAGCATCGTGGCGCTGTTCGGGCGGCTGAAGCCGGGCGTGAGCATGGCGCAGGCGCGCGAGGACGGCCTGCGGATCGGTCCCACCACCTATCACGATGTCACGCAACCCGAAACGAAGGGGCAGGACAAGGACGGCTTTCTTCCCATGCCGTTGAGGGATTATGTCACGGGCAAGCTGCGGCGATCGCTTATCGTGCTGTGGTGCGCGGTGGGTGCGATTCTGCTGATCGCGGGCGTGAATCTCTCGAATCTGCTGCTGGCGCGGGCAGCGGCGCGGGCGAGGGAGTTTGCGGTACGGGGGGCGCTGGGCGCCGGACGCGGGCGCATTGTGCGCCAGTTGCTGATGGAAAGCCTGATGCTCTCCGGAGCGGGCGCGGTGCTGGGACTGGGGCTGGCCGCAGGCACGATCGCGTGGCTGGCGCATCAGGGAGCGGTGGCGCTGCCGCTGCTGAACAGCCTGAGGATCGACGGAGCAGCACTGGGCTGGACGGTGCTGCTGGCGGTATTGACTGCCACACTTTTCGGAGTGGTTCCAGGACTGAAGATCACGAGCGGGAACCTGCAGGAGGTGCTGAAAGACTCGTCGGAGGGCGCGGGGTTGGGGCGTAGGCACGAGCGCGTGCGCGCGGCGCTGGTGGTCTCTGAGGTGGCGTTGGCGTGCACGCTGCTGGTGAGCGCGGGGCTGCTGCTGCGCAGCTTTGTGAGGGTGCTGGATGTTGACCTCGGATTCCAGCCAGAGCGGGCTGCCGCGATCCAGGTGGCGTACGACGAGATTGGATCGGATACGGTGGCGCGCGAGGAGCGACGCAGTGTTGTGTACCAGGAAATCCTGCGGCGCGTGGGCGCGTTGCCGGGCGTGGGAGCCGCGGGGATGGTGGATCTTCTGCCGCTGGGGCCAAACCGCGATTGGGATACTCCAGTACCGCAGGGAAAGACATTTGCGCCGGGCGCGCTGCCGGCGCCGCTGGTGTACGTTATCTCGCCAGGATTCATTCGAGCGATGGGCATTCGTCTGCATGGCGGGCGAGATTTTACATGGGACGATGGGCCGAAGAGCGAGCGCGTGGTGCTGATCAACGCGTCTGCGGCGCACGTCTATTGGCCGGGCGAGGATGCGGTGGACAAGATCCTGATGCGCGGAAACGAGCAGGACCGCGTGCTGGGCGTGGTGGATGACGTACACGAAGAGAGCACGGAAACGCCTTCCGGGGCGCAGATCTACTATCCGACGACACAACAGCAACCGGCCTGGGCCGAACTGGTGATTCGGACCAGCACGCCGCCTGCTTCGCTGGGGCCGAGCGTATTGCGCGTGTTGCGGCAGATCAACCCCAATCAACCGGCAACGGAGCTCCGGCCCATTCGGACAATTGTGGATCGCGCGAATTCGTCACGGCAGTTTTTCATGCTGTTGGTTGGAGCGTTCGCAGTGCTAGGCATGCTGCTGGCGGCCCTGGGCATTTACGGCGTGATCTCCTATTCCGTGACGCAGCGGAGTAGAGAGATCGGTGTGCGAATGGCTCTGGGAGCGAGTTCCGGGCGCGTGCAGCGCGATGTCCTCGGCAATACGCTGCGCCTGGCGCTGATTGGGGTCGCAGCCGGCACTGTTGCGTCCGCGGTGGCGGCGCGGCTGATTGCGTCTCTCCTGTTCGGTACCTCGCCCTGGGATGCAACTTCCTATGCAGGCATGATCCTTTTGCTCGTTGCAGTGGCGGTTCTCTCAGGCTATTTGCCAGCGCGAAGGGCCTCGCGCATCGATCCGATTCAGGCTCTCCGAAGCAACTGATTTGACATCCTGCGAAGGCTCGGTGAACGCATCATTGCCTATTGCTTGTGCACGATCAGACATTCCTTCGAGATCAGGACGGAATGTTCTCATGACTGGATAGTCTCTGGAATCGAGACCAAATCAGCAAATCGCGTTTCCAACCCGTCTGGGCCTCGAAACGTGCTAAGCCCAGGAGTCGCCAATTGAGTTCGGTTTTAGTTCCAGGTAAAGCGTTTAGGATCGATGTGGGAATGCGGCAGACGGACCGGCAGTTGCGTCGGTCTCGCCAAGGTCCATGGCTGCGATAAGACCGGTGTTCACAGTGAATACGTGAAGAACTTCGCTTTCCGATAGAACATCCCCTTGAAGGCTCCTGACGAGTTGGTGCGCTCTGACGCGGACCTTGCCTCCCTCTCCCTCGGTCATTGCCAGCGGTTCGACATGGGGATCGAACTCGCCCCATTGTCGAGTCCAGTAGGCGCTGATCTCTTCCTTTCCGACAATCCTGCCGCCCTCCGACGCTTTAAGATCTGCGAGGTAAGTTGGATCTGTTCGGTTTCACCGAGCTGCTGGCGCGTCGACGTGAATTCGGATCCATTTTTTTAAAATTGGCTCCTTCGCGCCGGCAGGGCAAAGCTACAGCGCGGTTCTGGAATAACGTGTCGGTCATCTGCTCTGATTTCCAGTCGCTATTGCTGCACGGGCGGATTGGACGAATAGCAGATCGCCGCAATCCGCCAGCCATCGGCCGCTTTGACCAGCTACCAGGTCTCGCTGCTGCGGTTGTTGGCCTTCCCGTCGACATTGAAACCGAAATCGAAATAAACAGCCGCCATCGTGCCATCAGTGTGGATCACAACGTTGCTGTGTTCCGGGTCGAAATTCGTAGGCGTCGTGGAGACCAACTTTGCGAAGTCACGATAGCTGCTGACACGGACTTTCTGGGCGGTTGCGGACTTAGCCTGCGCCTGAGCGTATGCAGAATGTGTCAAAATGTTCAGCCACAGATTAGCATCGGGCAAGAACAAGGCGGCGAACGCGGTTCCATCATGAGCGAGGATCGCGGCGTGGTACTGCTTCATTTCCTGCTCGATTCGCAGCCACTTGCGCACGGTGATCGTTGGCAGTCTCGGCTTGGGCCATGGATGGTGCTGGCGTCTGTGCGATGGCCGCCAGGGGCAGAGGGGAAAGAGCACAAAGAGCAAAATTACCGAGTTTCAGCAATCGCGCGTTGATAGCCCCTCGCGGTCACGTATAACGAAATGCTACGGTGTTTCGTTTTGTCCATAGCGAATTGCCTCGGTAGACGGAAAACAGCAGCCTTTCCGCAGCGAAATGTTTGCGAATGAGCCCAAGCACTTCCTCGTCGTGCATGAGCGCCTGCTGCCCTTAACCACCGGGTACGAGTAGCACGTCAAATAGTCCTGCTTCAGCAATTCCCATGTCCGGCGAAAGCAGAAGCCCCTGCACGTCGCGAACAGGTGAAAGTTCTTTCCCGATGATCTGGAATTTGGTGTCCGGCATGCGTGAAAGAACTTCAAACGGTCCCGTAAAGTCGATCTGATCCATCTGCTCGAAGATGAGGCAGCCCACAGAAAGCGGTCGCACAGTCAGCTCTGGCTTGGATCTCTCACCGACAAGTAAAGGAATGCTCATCGTGACTCATCTTTCGTCAGGGTCCTTACGCGACTTCGGCTGTTAATCTTTCTTGGGCGGCACGGATTGGCGCAGCAGGTACAACCACCTCGACAAGGCCCGTCGCGACGTCATAGACGAGACCGGAGATGAGCCACTCATCCGGCAACGCGGGAATCGCCCTGAGTGCGGCAACGTCGACAGCCACTGACTTGCGCGGATCGCGGACTGACTTGCTCTCAACTTCCTTTTCCGGTATCTGAAAATAGCGCGCCAACATGGCCGGGTCTCCCACGAGACGCGTACTGCCGCAATCCGTATGATGAAGTACGATCAGGTGAAACTCCCCGCCGCCTCCCGGAATCGTTTCGGCAACCTCTCCGATTCGTCCGAGCAGACCGAATTCCTCCAACAGGCCCGGCGTGACTCGACCGCCGATGTTTCGCATTACGACAGCCTCACCGGGCTTGATTCCGAGCACGTGAGAAGGATCAACGCGCATATCTGCGCAACCGATGATGACTGCTTTCAGGGTTTGCAGAGATTCTGGAAGCGATGGCACAGGGGCAGCGGACTCTTTGTTGCGCTTCAATATGAGATCGAGGTTATTCATGAGAATTTCTCCTGAAGAGATTTTCCTGGCGGTTACACAGCGTCCCTGCGTATACCACTTTGGATGCCGGCGTCTCTTCGATAGGATCGAGCGATTGAGGACAAAAAGCCAACCATTCCTGCCAATCGGCAGGGAGAGGATTACCGCATGCGGGCGCGGCCAAAAGAGGCCCTGTATTGGCGTGGCGTGACACCCAGACGGCGCTCGAATGCGCGGCGAAGTATCTCAGCAGAAGTAAAGCCGCAGGAAACCGCTACTTCCTCAAAACCCATCGCTGTCGATTCGATTTGACGGCGTGCAGCTTCAAGGCGGAGGTCTTCTATATATCTTGCAGGCGTCCTTCCCACCTCCTGCTGAAACAGGCGAGCGAAGTTCCGGGAACTCATAGCTGCACGTTGGGCGAGACTTTTGACGGAGAGATCGCGCTGGATGTTGTCAGGAAGCCACGCGAGCAAATCGTTGAGGGGCGATTTCACAGAAATCTGGGCCATGAGAGTGGCGCTGAATTGCGATTGACCGCCCGGCCGCCGCAGAAACACCACCATCATTTGGGCAGCCTTAAGAGCGATTGACCTGCCCAGATCTTCTTCCACTAAGGCGAGTGCGAGATCGATTCCGGCCGTCACACCGGCTGACGTATAGCAGTTTCCATCTCGAACATAAATGGGGTTGGGGTCCACGGTTACACGCGGGTAGTCGCGTGCAAGCTCTTCGCACCAGTTCCAGTGTGTAGTCGCGCGACGCCCATCGAGAAGGCCGGCCTCTGCCAAAACGAGAGCGCCGGTGCAGACCGAGCCAAACCGTCGGCTGCTGCCGCATTGATCTTTCAGCCAATTTAGAAAGTTCGATTCGTATCGGACCTTCGAAACGCCGTCGAATCCGGCGACAAGAAGTGTATCGACCGGACCACGATACTCGCCATAGGTTCGATCCGTTCGCAACGTCGTACCGAGATGAGTCAGAACATCCCGATCCGTTCCGCCCGAGATGATATTGATTTCGTAAGTCGGTCCGTCGCTCCGAGAGCGATTGGCATCCCCGAACACCTCCAGCGGGCCAAACACATCCAGCGTCCTCACCGGAGGCACGGCGACAATCAGAACGCGCCTTGTGCTTTGCACTGGCGAGCGGTCGCGTTCATCGCCGCGTGGCCTAGACAGACTGTTGTTCTCTAATTTCTTCATGGTCTGCCTGCCTCGTCCATCGTCCCCATGTGCGGAATATAAATGGCGTGGCAGACGTTTGGCGAAAGCCTGTTTGTGCCCACGACAGTTCGTAGTTGACGGGCAAGGGGGCGAGGGCAGTAGGCGAAATTGGCGCACAACGCAGGTCTTGCGGTGCATTAAGTCCTTTGAATCCGCACATCAAGTAGGGTTAACTATTATTCAGTTTCAGCGGCTGGACCCATTCAACGATTCTAGTAACTTTCAACGTTTTCGTTAACTTCCAACAATTGCCTTAACTTTCCTGGGTCGTCCGGGAAGTCGCCATGGCTAATATAAACATCTGCTTGCACTTACGTGAAATTATCGAAAACGCTGCAGTCCTCAGCGCTGGATCCTACGCAAGCTCGCACGCTCTAATCAACGAGTGAACCCGACCAACAGGTGGAGGCAAATAAGAATTTCCCCCACCGTTCAGC
>Ga0207105_1261_pt1 | contig 11448 bp, 9 predicted proteins | sample Alteio_BWMinHeat_77_FD_153569 | JGI IMG/M metagenome (GOLD analysis project Ga0207105, IMG submission 153569) | Enriched cells from forest soil in Barre Woods Harvard Forest LTER site, Petersham, Massachusetts, United States -... | ecosystem: Environmental > Terrestrial > Soil > Temperate forest >... | reverse complement strand
CACATGCATGTTGATGCTGCCGCTCATTTGCATGTTCTTGAAATTAGCCAGGCCCTGGAAATTCGCGTGGCCCACAGTGGACATCGGCATGGGAGAGCTCAGAACGCCCATATCGCTGTTCCGTGGCGGCGCGGCCATGGCGGCAAGGAGCAGCGGGAAGGCGCCCATTTTGAGCTCTCCGCATTGCGCGCCGGTAAAGGCAAGATCGACTTCCGATAATTTGGCATTTTCTCGATAAGGAGTTACCGACAGCACGTGCGCTTCGAGAATCGCACCGCTCCTGAGCACGCAGTCCGTTCCGTGCCAATCGGCGGTGGCGCGCGCGTAAATCGTCGCGCCCACCTTCAACAGGCGAGCGTTCACGTCCCCAATCAATTCCGCCTCAATGGCGACGATGCTCGGCGGGGCGGCGGTGGCCGCAAAGACCGCTGGACAACAGAACGCGAGGGCCATGAGCAGCCCCAAGCCGAAAATCGATCGCGTGCGGTCCATTTCACCCCGGCACGGAGGCCAGCCCTGCTCCACAAAGCGGATACTCACAAGGAATTTCCAAACACCCCGTCGAATCAGCTTCTTCATTCGGCCCGTTCCTCGTAGGCAGCAATTCTATACTGGGGACTGTTTCCTTCGGATGAGCGCAAATCAGGGGATCAGGATCATACGTGTCAGCGGATGGAATCTCCGACCATCGCCAGCGGCTGGTTTCGATCCGTCCTGAGCGTGGGTACCGCGGCCAGCAGGCTGCGCGTGTACTCATGCTGCGGGCGGGTCAACACGCTCCTGACCAGGCCGGTCTCGACAATCTCGCCGGCGCGCATCACGGCCACGCGACTCGCGACCTGTCCCACCACGGCAAGGTCATGGGAGATGAACAGCATGGCCAGCCCATACTCGCGTTGAAGCCGGGCCAGCAGCGCCAGGATCTGCGCCTGGACTGTAACATCAAGAGCTGTAGTCGGCTCGTCGGCAATGAGCAGGCGCGGGCGGTTGATGAGCGCCATGGCAATCATGATGCGCTGGCGCTGTCCGCCGGAGAACTGGTGCGGATAGTCGCGATAGCGCTGCTCGGCATCCGGAATCGCAACCGCCTCGAGCGCCGCAATGGCTCGCCTCTTCACTTCGCTGCCCGTCCACGAGGGCGCGTGCGCGGCGGCGCATTCGGCCACTTGGCGTCCGATTGACATGACCGGGTTGAGTGCCGTCATCGGCTCCTGAAAGATCATGGAGATCTCGCGGCCGCGCAGATCCCGCAGGGCGGAGATCGGCTGATTCAGCAGGTTTACTGCGGACGCAGCCTCACCCGCCGCGCGCCAGAGAATTTGTCCTGTGACATTTGCCGTAGCCCCAAGCAACCCGAGAATCGCCAGAGCCGTGGCGCTCTTTCCCGAACCCGACTCGCCCACCAGACCCAGTACCTCGCCATCAGCGAGTTGAAAATGGATGCCTCGAACGGCTTCTGCGGCGCCGAAGCGAATATGCAAGTTATTAACTTCGATAAGTGGCGCCATGTGGCCATCCTACCCCATGAATCTTGATTCCGGGCCAAACCGTTAAAAATCAAAACCTTGCCGGATTTCACCCCTTTCGCGCCCCGGAATTGGAGTGTTCTATAAGCAACGCCATGCAGCAACTTCACATCTTTACGCTCTGGAATGCAAGGAGGTTTGTTTTATGACGAAGACATGGTTTGCAGTTTCGGCTTTGGCGTTGTCTCTCGGAGCTGCGTCGGGCGGGTTCGCCGCGAAGGCTTACGCAGCACCAGCAGCGTCGCCGGCGGCCAGCTACGTTGGCTCACAAGAAGGCCGTTGGGATGAGCCGCCATCGGAATACCGCGATGCGCAGCGGCAGGGCTTTAACGACGGCATCGAAGCCGCACGCAGGGATTTTGAAACCCACAGCCACAAGGATGCTGACGATCACGACAGGTACCGCCATCCGAGCGTGCAGCGCGAATTCGTTGACGACTATCGCCATGGCTTCAAGGAAGGCTATAGCCGCGCCATGCACCACATGAAGGAAGAACGCCACGATCACGATGAGGACGTGCCTCATTTTTAACTAGTCGACTGAACCAATATCGAATGCCCGGCCTTTGAACAAGAGCCGGGCATTCTTTTTGCCCTTGCTACAGCGGTAATTCCTACTGGCCGGTCTGGTAGCGCATCTCGGCAAGCGCCGTCTGATAGGTATAGCGCGCGTTGGCAAGGCCGATTTGCGCTTCGGTTTGGGCCAATTGCGCCTGAGTCAAATCAACGATCCCGCTCAGTCCGACTTTGTATCGCGCCTGGGCCAGTTCGAATGCCGTGTCCGCCTGGTTGAGAAATGGGAATCATGCCCAGCAGAGTGGCCAGCGAGGTCATGAGGATGGGACGTAGGCGCGTCTTGCAGGCCTGGATGGTGGCTTCGAGAAGCGGCATTCCCTGCTCATGAAGGACGTTGGAGAACTCCGCGATGAGAATGCTGTTCGAGACCACGATGCCGGCCATCATGGTGACGCCCATCAGCGACATGATGTTGAGCGTGCTGCCGGTCAGCACCAGGATGAGAACCACGCCTGCGAGCCCGGGCGGGATCGCCATGAGGATGATGAACGGATCGATGAACGAGGCGAACTGCGCCATCAGGATCAGGTAGACCAGGGCAATCGCGATGAGGAGACCAAGGCCAAAATCGCTGAATGCCTCATTCATGCTCACCACGGCGCCGCGCACCTCGATGACCGTGTTCTTGTCGTGCTCGGTGTGCGCGAGCAGTTTGTTTATCTGCGCGCCTACTTTCTGCAGCGCTTCGGTTTTGGGAGCCACGTAAACGTCGATCACTCGGCGAATCTGGTTGTGATCCACTTCCGTAGGGGTGTTGATCTGGTGGATGTTGGCCACCGAGCCGAGCGTGATCGTGCCGGAACCACGACCGTCGAGGAAAAGGGCCGCGGCCATCGGCGAGGCTTGCCGGGCTTCGTCCATGGTTCCTTGCGGCCGCGTGCCCCGCAGTGGAATGTTCCGCAGATCCTCCATCGACATGTGGTTGATCCATCGGTTGGCATATTGGACCGTGACCAGGTAGTTGTTGCCGCTCTTGGGATCGATCCAGTAGCTGGGCGCGACCATGCCGTCCGACGTAAGCGCGGTGATGACGTCGTCCACCACGTCCTTGGCGGTGAGCCCGACCAGGCTGGCTCGTTAGCGATCGATGTCCAGCGCGAGGCCGGGATAGTTGTGCTCTGCGGAATATAGACGTTCCGCATCTCCGGCAATGCCTGTACCTGCGCCGCCAGTTGCCGCGCCAGTGCGTAGGACTTGTCCATGCTCTGCGATTTGATCTGAATGTCGATTGGCGCGGGCAGTCCCTGGTTGATCACCGCGTCGACCAGACCGCCGGCCTGGTAGTAGGCCGAGAGTTCCGGCATCTCGCGCGCGATGCGGTTTTGAACGCGGCGCATGTATTCGTAGCTGCCGATCCTGTGGTCCTCCTTGAGACTGGTTTGCACAAACGCCGTATCCATCGAAGCATTGGTGGTGTAGATGGCGGAGAGGTCGGGGTACACACCGATGTTGGACACCACCATGTCCAGGTCCGCAGCCTTCACCTCGCTGCGAATGATGTTTTCCACCCGGGCGATGTAGTCGTTGCTGACTTCAAGGCGAGTGCCGCTGGGCATTTTCACGCTGATGATGAACTGACCCGGGTCCGTGCGCGGGAAGTAGGCGCGCCCCATGAAGGGAAAGCCCGCCAGCAGCACAACCGCAACGCCGCCGAGGATAAGCGAAGCGGTCAGTCCGGGCCGCTGCATCGATCGTTTGGCCCACCCTCCATACCAGTTCAGCATGGCCTGGAACTTCTCGTTGAACCATCGCTCGAAGCGTGTGAACGGCCCAGGCTTCTTGCCGCCGTGGTCGGTACTCTCATCATGCAGATTGATAAACTTGGCGCAATAAAGCGGCACTACGGTCATGGCGAAGAAGTAAGAGGCAAAGATCGAGAGCACCACGCCCAGCGCCAGCGGCGTGAAAATGTACTTGCTGACGCCATGGAAGAACGTGACCGGAAAGAAAACAATGGAAGTGGTAAACGTCGCGGCAAGCACCGCCATCGCCACCTCGCTTCCACCTTTCTCCGAAGCCTCGTATGGTTTTTCACCCATTTCCATGTGCCGGAAGATGTTCTCGAGAACGATGACACCGTTGTCGATGAGCCGCGAGAAGACCAGCGCCAGCCCGCCGAGGATCATGGTGTTGATCGACCCACCCACATAGTTGGTGATTAGCAGGCACACCAGCATCGCGAGCGGCACGGAAAGCAGCACCGCCACGGTGGCGCGCGGGCTGGCGAGGAAGACGAGGATCATCACGCCCGTCAACACCAGGCCGATCGTTGCTTCGCGAACCACGTTGCTGATGGCCAGTTTGACGAACACCGACTGGTCGAAGACAACGGCGGTCTTCAGCGCTTCGGGGATGTCGACGAGTTTCTTGATGGCCGCCTTCACGCCGTCGACAATGGTGATGGTGTTGCTGTTGCCGCCCTGCTTGAAGATGGGCACATATACCGAGCGCTGCCCGTCGATGCGCACGATGTTGTATTGCAGCGCGCCCCCATCGACGGCCTTTCCGATATCCGCCACCAGTACCGAGGAGTTCCCTACCGACTTGAGCGGCATGGCGTTCATCGAACTCGCGTCGGGAAACTGGCTGTTGGCGTAGATGTTGAAGTCCTTTGACCCGATTCGCACGTCGCCCGCAGGTAGAATGAGATTGGAGCTGTTGACCGACTGCACCACGTCGTTAAGGCTCAGGTTGCGGGCTTCAAGCTTCAGCGGGTCGACGTAGATCTGTATCTGCCGATAGGTGCCTCCGTAGGGCTGCGGCACTGAAGCGCCCTGCACATTCGAAATCTGGTTGCGCACCTGAAATTGCGCGAGGTCTTTGAGGTTGGTTTCGTTTAGCCCCTGGCCCTTGAGCGTGACAGGGCATACGGCTGAGTGGAAGCGTCCATGCCGAGCACGACCGGCGGCAGCGTGCCGGGCGGCAGGCGGCGCAGGTCGGCCATGGCGAGATTGGCAATGTTGCTCACCGCGACATTGGGATCGGTGCCCGGCTTGAAGTAGATCTTGATGAGGCTCACGCCGGTCTGCGAGCGCGATTCGCTATGGTCGATGGTCGCGCCCAGGGTGAAGAAGCGCTCGAAGGTGTTGGTGATATCCGATTCGATCTGCTGCGGGGGCATGCCGTTGTAAAACGTGGCCACCACCACCGGCATGTCGATATGGGGAAACAGGTCGACGGGCATCCGCACCACCGTGAACGTTCCAATGAGCGCCACGACCAGGCAAAGCATGATGATGAAGAAGGGATACTTGAGCGCGAATCTCGGCATTAGCGTGCACCTCCGGGATTCTCATTCGAATCGCTAGATCCGGTCTCGCCGGGTTCGCTTTGTCGGGGCGCACGCTGTCCGGAGCGTGGCTCCCCGGGCCCACTCGCCGCGGCGTGCCCTCCGTCCTCGCCGGAGGCATTTTCTTCGCCCTTCAGATCGATCATTCCGCCCGTTTCCTGAAATGTTTCGGAGGCCTGCGTAGCCTCCAATTCGGGGCTGACCTCTTCGCCTTCCTGGTATTTGTCCTGGCCGCCGACGATGACCCGGTCCCCGGCGTTGAGGCCGCTTTTGATCTCGACGAGCTTCGATCCTTCGATGCCGACCTGGACAGTACGGATATGGACGTGGTTCGAGGAGTCGAGCACATACGCCATGCGCTGCTGCTCATTCAGCACCAGGGCCTCGCTGGGGATCGTGACTGCATTCTCAACGTGGCCAAGCCGGAGCATCGTGTTGGCATACATCCCTGGAGAAATGGAAAGGTCCTTATTCTGAACATCAACCTCGGTTTCCATCGTGCGGGTCTCAAAATTCACATCCCGCGTGAAGCGAACGATTTTGCCGGTCAGCGACCGGCCCACGGCATCGACGCGTACTGTGAGTTCGTCGCCGACGTGCACATAGCGGATGTCGGACTCGGGCACCGGAACGCGCAGTCGCAGCAGCGAACTTTGCGAGAGGCGGACAATCGGCAAATCCTGGCTGTTTGAATTGGTGCCGCCCTGGATGAGCGCTCCCGTATCGGCATAACGCCATACCACAACGCCTGAGATCGGCGCCTGCACTGTGGTGTAGTTGTGCAGAGCCTGCACGCGCTGGTTGTCGGCCTCGGCAGCGCCGGAATGTTGCTTGGCCGCGGCCATGGCGGCCTTCGCCGCATCCACCTGCGATTCAGACGAAAGGTCCTTTGCCTGCGCGTCGTCCAGTTCCTGCTGCGCGATCAGGCCCGGATGGCCCTTGGCGGCTTCCTCTAAACGCTCGTACGTGCCGTGCAGAGCTGCATGGGTAGCGACAGCTCGGGCGATCTCGTGCTGCGCCTGGGTGATTTCTTCCTTGCTTTGATCCACCTCGAAAACCGTCTGCTGCAACTGCGCCTTGAGTTCGGGAACCTCGAGAACCGCCAGCGTTTGCCCCTCGTGCACTATATCGCCAATGTCGACGTTGATCTGCTTCATGTAGCCGCTGACCTTGGGGTGCACATCGACTACCTGGTAGGGCTGGAACTGGCCCGCCAGGGTAAGCACGTGCGAGATGTTGCCCCGCTGGGCGGCGGCCACCCGCGCGGCAGGCGCCGACGCGGCCTTGGCGTCTGTGTTGGCGGCGGAGTGGCAGGCTGATATCCCTGCCGCCCCACACAACACGGCGCCTGCTGCCAGGGCGGCGGCCGCAGTCCTTGCTATTTGCGTATGCATTACTGCTCCTCTTGCTTGTACTTGCTATCGGCTTTCGAGACGGCAACGGGCGACGGGATCGGAATGAACCCCGGCCGCGCTCAATCCGGCAAACGCGACCAATCGCAGAGACTAAAAGCTAGAGAGCAGGAGGAGGACGGAAGAAAAGCGAGGCCGTGAAGCCTGGGGACACGCAGACCTGCGGACGCGCGGTGAAAACTCTGTAAAATCCAACGCTTGAGGGCGCGAGCAGCAGCAGCCAGGCAACAACAAGAAGCATTGCGGTTCCGGCAAAATCGTGCGCCGGAGGGGCCGGCGATTCGAAGCCCTGCGAAAGCATCCTGGGGAGTTCGGCGGGGCGCGCTTTGACAAAGCTGATTTGCGCGCTGGCGCTTCCGGCTGGACTGAACCAGCCGATCTTGGCTTCGACTGCAAAGAGCGCAACCAGAAGGCAGAGCATAATACCCAATGCCGTCAGTCGCGAATGCCGGATCAAAAAACCTCCCTGCATATTCAATAGTTTAACATTTGTGGATTTTCGCAAGGAATCACGGCGATCCGCGGCACGCGCGGCTTGGATGCATGCTGGTTTCGATGCTCCGCGATCCATGCGGCGACGCTTCCTCCCCGTCACGTTGCGAAACAGGAATCTGGTCACAGCCTTCGCGAATTCCCCCGGGGGCGGCGTAAAATAGCTCCACCGGAGCGTCGGACCGGAGCCTGACAACACAAGCTCCGCCACGTTTTCGCAAAGTTCTTTGAGGCGAGTCACCAAAACTGATAGACGGATTCCCGCCCAGGAGGTTTCATGAACCGTAGAAAGTTCATTGCTGGCGCCGCGGCTGGATTGGGTGCGGCGTACTTTGCGCCGCCTGCCTTGGCCGGCGTTTTGGATCTCCCCGTGCCCACCGGCAAAGCCGGGGCGCACGACACCGTGGTGCTGGGCAAGACCGGCATCCGCACCAGCCGGCTGGCCATGGGAACCGGCACGGTGGGATCAGGCGGCAGTTCTAACCAGACGCGCAGCGGTGAGTTGACGCGGTTGCTGCGCACCGGTTACGACCGCGGGCTCACATTCTTCGATACCGCAGACAGTTATGGCTCTCATCCTGAAGTGGCCGAAGCCATTAGCCGCCTGCCGCGCGACAAGGTCGTCATCATGACCAAGTGCGACTCGCGCGACCCGAAGGAGGCGAAAGACGACATCGACCGCTACCGGCGCGAGTTGAAAACCGACTATATCGACATTCTGCTCATGCACTATGTTCGCGACGGCGAATGGACCACGAAGTATCGCGGCGTGATGGATGTGTTCGAAGAGGCCAAACAGAAGGGCGTCATACGGGCGCACGGCTGCTCCTGCCACACCATCGAGGCGCTGCGCGCGGCTGCGGCGTCCCCGTGGGTTGATGTGGACCTGGTACGGCTGAACCCCATCGGTTCGCACATGGACGCCGACCCGCAAACCGTGATCAGCGTCATCAAGCAGATGCGCGCCCAGGGCAAAGGCATTATCGGCATGAAGATCCTGGGGCAGGGCGATATGCGCAGCCGGCCGGATGAGGCGATCCGTTTCGCGCTCGGAACCGGCGTACTCGATGCCTTCACCATCGGCGCAGAAAACGACAGCGAGCAGGCCGATCTGATCAAGAGGATTTCGGCCGCATAGAGTTCTGAGCTGTCATCCTGAGCAGGGTGCCCCGGGTCTCGATTCTGAGACCCGGGAAAGCACAAAGCCCTGCGATTCAGGCCTCCGCGCGCTTGAGCAGATAGTCGAGCCCGCCGACTCGGAACCAGCGGTAGCCATAGGGCTCGAGCAGCACGCAATGCCTGCCGCCCTTTTCCGCATAGCTGTGATCCTCCGACAGCAGGTTGACCAGCGTCCTGCGTTCCTCATCCGGAACGCGTACTGAGAAGTGAACTTCCTGCGGCTCCCCGCTCAGATTGTGAAGGCACACTACCGAATTGTCGCGCCAGTCGTAGCGCATGGCCAGAACCGTGCGATTCCCGGTCGCGGGAAATGAGAAATCTCCCCATCCGATCTCGGGTACTTCCTTGCGCATGCGAATAATACGTTCCATCCAGTTAAGCAGCGCATTGGGGTCGCGGCGCTGCGCAGCGACATTCACATGTTGAAAGCCGTATGCGCCCTTGGAGATGACGGGCAGAATCGGCTTGTCATTCTTGGTGAAGCCCGCGTTCGGCTCCGTGGACCACTGCATGGGGGTGCGCGCGCAATTCCGCTCCGGCAATCGCAGGTCGTCTCCCATGCCGATCTCGTCGCCATACCGGATCACGGGCGTGCCTGGGAGGGTCATCATCAGGCTGTAGGCGAGTTCCATGCGGCGCCGGTCGCCTTGCAGCATGGGCGTGAGCCGGCGCCGGATTCCGCGCTGGTAGAGCTGCATATTCTTCTCCGGACCAAACGCAGCAAACACCGTTTGCCGCTGTTTCTCAGTGAGACGGCCGAGATCGAGTTCGTCGTGATTGCGCAGGAACAGGCCCCACTGCGCTGTCGCCGGGCGAGGCTTGGTGTCCTCCATCGCCTTAATCAGTGGCCGGGAATCGCCGCTCGCCAGGGCGTAAAACAAGTGCTGATTCACGTCGAAGTTGAACATCATCTGCAGCCGTTCGCCGAATTCCCCAAAGTACTCCAGGTCGGTCTTCGGCAAAACATTCGCCTCCCCGAGGATGATGGCTCCGCTCTTGCGCCAGCTGAGAAACTCGCTGAACGAGCGCAGCATATCGTAGTGCTCCATGGGCCTTGAAAGGTCGGCGCCCTTCTTGGCGATCACGAACGGCACCGCGTCCATGCGGAACCCGTCCACGCCGAGTTGCAGCCAGAAGCCCATGATCTTGAGGATCTCGGCCCGGACATCGGGATGGGCGGTATTGAGGTCGGGCTGAAAGTCGTAGAAACGGTGAAAATAGTAGCTCCGCGCGGTCTTTTCATAGGTCCATGTCGATTTCTGCACGCCCGGGAACACCACGCCCGAAGCAGCCCCCTTCGGCTTCGTCTTCGACCACACATACCAATCCCGATATTTGGACTGCGGGTTGCGGCAGGCTTCCTGGAACCAGGGATGCTGGTTCGAACTGTGGTTTACGACGAGGTCGATGAGCACGCGCATGCCGCGCTGCTTGCAGCCTTGCGTGAATTCGACAAAGTCTCCCAGTGTGCCGTAGCGTGGATCAACGTTGTAGTAATCGGCCACATCGTAGCCATCGTCGCGCCCTGGCGAGGTCTGGAAGGGCATGAGCCACAGCGCGGTCACTCCCATTCCCTGTAAATAATCCAGCCGGCGCATTAATCCCTGGAAATCTCCGATGCCGTCTCCGTTAGCATCCATATAGGTGGCTACCGACAGGCAATACACGATGGCGTTCTTGTACCAGAGATCGTTGATCATGCGAGCAATCTTTCGGATTCGAAACTAACCTTCAGGAGCAATTGGTGAGATGCAGGAGTTGATCTGGTGGCAGCACGCGGTGATCTACGAAATCTATACCCGCTCTTTTCAGGACAGTAACGGCGACGGGATCGGGGACCTGAACGGGATTCTCAAGCGCATCGATTACCTCGTGCTGCTGGGGGTGGACGCGATCTGGATCTCGCCGATCTACCCCTCACCGATGGCGGACTTCGGCTATGACGTGGCCGATTACTGCGGCATCGATCCGATCTTCGGCACTATCCAGGATTTCGATCGCCTGGTAGCGGAGGCGCATCGCCGCGGCCTGAAGGTGATTCTCGATTTCGTGCCCAACCACACATCCGACCAGCACCCCTGGTTCCTGGAGAGCCGCTCGTCCCGGGACAATCCCAAACGCGACTGGTACCTGTGGCGCGACCAGCCGAATAACTGGTTGAGTCATTTCGGCGGCTCGGGGTGGGAACACGACGAGAAGACCGGTCAGTATTACTACCATTCGTTTCTGAAACCGCAGCCCGACCTGAACTGGCGTAACCCGGACGTGAAAGCAGCGATGTTCGACGCCCTGCGCTTCTGGCTGGAAAAGGGCGTCGATGGCTTTCGGGTAGACGTAATGTGGCTGATGATCAAGGACGATCAGTTCCGCGACAATCCGCCCAATCCCGGATACCGCCTGGGGCAGGCAGCGAACAACCGCCAGTTGCCGACCTATAACTCCGACCGTCTCGAGGTGCACGACCTGGTCGCCGAGATGCGGGCCGTGGTGGACGAATTCCCGCAGCGTGTCCTGATCGGCGAAATCTATCTCCCCGTCCCGCAACTGATGACCTATTACGGGCGGGATCTGACCGGCGCAAACCTGCCTTTCAACTTCCAGTTGCTGCAATGCGCATGGAGCGCCGAGTCGGTGGCGCAGGTAATTTCCGATTACCAGAGCGCATTGCCCCAGGGCGCATGGCCGAACTGGGTGGTGGGCAACCACGACACCGCGCGCATCGCCACCCGCATCGGCACCCGCCAGGCACGCGTGGCGGCCATGTTGCTGCTGACGCTGCCCGGCACTATCACCATGTACTACGGCGAAGAACTCAGCCTGTGCAACGTGCCCATCCCCCCCGATGAGGTGCAGGACCCCTTCGAGAAGAACGAGCCGGGCCTCGGGCTGGGGCGCGATCCGGAACGGACGCCGATGCCCTGGGACGGCTCTCCGTCCGGCGGATTCACGACCGGCTTTCCATGGCTTCCCCTCG
>Ga0207105_1260_pt1 | contig 11457 bp, 8 predicted proteins | sample Alteio_BWMinHeat_77_FD_153569 | JGI IMG/M metagenome (GOLD analysis project Ga0207105, IMG submission 153569) | Enriched cells from forest soil in Barre Woods Harvard Forest LTER site, Petersham, Massachusetts, United States -... | ecosystem: Environmental > Terrestrial > Soil > Temperate forest >... | reverse complement strand
TCCGTCGGGATCGCGCGGAATGAGGAGATCATGAACGCAGAGATCTGCTGGAAAATATACCCGGCCAAAAAAATGGTCGTTGTGATGGAGACGACGAACGTAAACGCAGCGGGGAAGTCCTGAGACTTGGCGACTTGTCCCTTTTTGCGCGCGTCCTTGAGTTTCTTCGGGGTCGCCTTTTCTGTCTTTTCAGCCATAGTTGCTCATTCTCGTATTAATTTTCCCTAGGGGAAATTAATACGAGATGTATTTTTTTTCTCAGCCCTTTTTGATCGGTATAGCAAAAATTTCAAATTCAATCCTCATATAAAATAGAGGGATGATCCAAAAATTAAGCAAATTGGTAAAGAGTAATATCCAAGCCGCCGCTGTTGAGAGCGTAGGTGCGTTTCGGAGCCATCCCCATCGCGCGGACGATCTCCTCATCCACGCCTAGAATATAGGCTGTCCGATTTTTTAGGAAGCGCGCAAGTGCCGTGAAGAGCTCCGCGGAGACGCTGAGCCGGATTCCATAGGGAGGATTTGTCACGACTAAGGTCGGATTAATCGCAGGATAATAGGAGCGGATGTCCTTACGGACCACTTCGATGCCTTCAAATCCTGCATTTTTGAGGTGGGCGAGGGCCAGCTCGACAGCTTGAGGATCTTTATCCGCGCCCATGATGATTCCTTTTTTAAGCGGGATGCGGCGGCTGTTGGCCTCAGCTTTCACCTTGTTCCAGGCAGTCTCGGAAAACTCGGGAAGATTGACAAAGCCCCAATGCTTTCGAAAAAATCCCGGCGGGGTGTGGGTAGCGATCATCGCCGCCTCCATCAAAAAGGTTCCTGAGCCGCAAAACGGGTCGCAAAGGATCTCATCCGATGAGTAGTGGGCGATACGGAGAATGGCGGCGGCCAGCGACTCCTGGATCGGCGCTTCGGTGGATGCGGTGCGCCAGCCGCGCTTAAAAAGCGGAGCTCCCGAAGTGTCGAGGCTGATCGTCGCCTTCTCCTCGTGGATAAATAGATTGAGCTGCACATCGGGATCCTGTGTCTCGACCGAGGGGCGCTCGCCGCATTTCTCCCGAAAAAGGTCGCAGATGCCGTCTTTGAGCACGAGGGAGGCGTAGAGGCTGTTGCGGAGCAGCGGATGGGAGACGTTGGAATCGATGGCGAACGTTTTTTTGAGGTTCATGTACTGCTGCCAAGGGATCCTTTTGGCATTTTCGTAGAGGTCTTCTTTATTTCTGCAGGCGAACTGCTTGAGGGGGTAGAGGACGCGGGTGGCGAGGCGCGAGCAGTAATTGATCTTGTAGACGTACTCCATCTCTTGGGGGACATAGACGCCGCGGAAGCTCTTGCGCGCATTGGGGATCCCGAGCTCTTTGAGTTCATCGACCAGCAGCTGCTCAATCCCCGTAGGACAAGTAACAAAAATCATAAGTGTTTTACCATTCTAAGTTAATCAGCAGATCTCAACGCAAAGGCGCAGAGACGCAAAGACGCAAAGGAGGATTCCTGATTTTGGAGTGTGTAAATCGCACTCCAAAATGGGAAGAAATCTTTCTCTCTTCCCGCGTCTTTGCGTCTCCGCGTCTTGCGTTGAACTGTTGTACCACTCCAAGTTGTTTAGTTGTGAAAGAAGAGGACTACATCCCCATCTTTGACGATGTACTCTTTTCCTTCGGAGCGCGCTTTTCCGGCCTCTTTGGCCCCCACCCTGCCTTTGTAGTGCATCATCGCCTCGAAGGGGACAACTTCGGCGCGGATAAATCCTTTTTGGATGTCGGTGTGGATCTTGCCTGCAGCTTCTTGAGCGTTGGTCCCTTTTTTGATCGTCCAGGCCCGTGTTTCAATTTCTCCGGTCGTGATGTAGGTGATCAAGTCAAGCGTGTTGAAAGCGGCTTTGATCAGGCGGTCTAAGCCTGTTTCCTCGAGGCCTAGGGTTTGGAGGAATTCTCTGGCCTCTGCAGGCTCGAGCTGCGCCACTTCTTCCTCGAGCTTGGCGCAGATCGGGATCACCTGATTGCCCTCTTTTTCCGCGTAGGCGCGCACTTTTGCGACATACTCGTTCTCCATGGAGGGAAGATCATTTTCAGACACATTGGCCGCGTAAAGAACTTTTTTGTCCGTGAGGAACGGATAGGCAGTGAGATGTTCTCTTTCTTCGGCGGTCAAGCTGAGTGTGCGCAGCGCCTTACTCTCGTTGAGGTGGGCGGCCGCCTTTTGGAGCGTTTCAAAGAGCGGGACGAGCTCTTTTTTCGCTTTGATCTGTTTTTCAAGTTTTTTGACGATGTTGTCGACCATCTGCAGATCGGAGAGGATCAGTTCCAGATTGATCACTTCAATGTCGGCGATTGGATCGACCTTGCCGGCAACGTGGATCACGTCGTCGTTCCGAAAGCAGCGGACGACGTGGACGATCGCGTCGGTCTCGCGGATGTTGGTCAAAAACTGGTTTCCTAAGCCTTCACCCTGCGAGGCGCCCTTGACAAGGCCGGCGATGTCGACGAAGGTCATCGTCGCAGGAATGATTTTTTTACTATGGGACATATCAGAAAGCGCTTGCAGGCGGGGATCGTCGACATCGACGATGCCCACATTGGGGTCAATGGTGCAAAACGGGTAATTTGCGGCAGCTGCCGCTTTGCGGGTCAGCGCATTGAAGAGCGTCGATTTGCCTACATTGGGAAGACCTACAATACCGCACGATAAACCAGCCATCACGAACCTTGAGAAAATATTTTAGAACGAGGGACCCAAACGGGCCATTTACCGGGTAGGATATCACAGGAGAGGAATACGGTTCAAGGCTTCTACAAGAATACAATCTCAGTAGGCTGGTGGGAAAAAGGTCCAGAAGCAGTGATATGGAGGGTGCACCCTTGAATTCTTGCGGTGTCGGGAGCGCCCTCGATGCTGACCGCATACGTTCCGTCAGGTGGGAGACAGAGGCCTTTTAAAGAAATTTCTGCCGCCGCCGTTGTGTAGATCGAGAAGGGGCGTCCGAGCAAAAGATGCACTGTGGCCAAATCACCGGCCAGCAAGGCCTTTCGTATGGCGCCTGAGGAAACCTCGAGAAATTTATCGATGTATTCTGCATCGAAGCTCAATGTCTTGCCCAGCGCTTCGACCTTGTCCTGGACACCGAGCTGACGGTTGCCAAGCGCCGAGCCTTTGCCCAAAATGAGATGGGTGAAACAGAGATGTTCCTTAAGGTTTTTCAAGAAATGATCATACGATTCTGCGGCCAACTCTTTCGTAAAGGGAAGGAAGATCACGAGATCGACGCCCGCTTGTTCCAAAAGGCGCAGTTTGTGCTCCGGCGTGCAGAGAAGGGGAGCGGGACTTTCGCTTTTAAGGATCTCGGAAGGATGGTTGCTGAAGGTGAGCACGGCAGTCGGCAGGCCTGTCTTTTTGAGGGCACTGATCAGGTACTGGTGCCCACGGTGGAACCCGTCGAAATTACCGATGGTCAAGGCATAGGGAAGTTTATCTAGTGAACGTACGATTCTCATTTAGAGGCCTCTCAAATGGGGTGCGATGGCATAGGGCGGCGCAAAGAGAAGATTGCCGTCGATGCACTCGCTTAACACATAGGGGCCGCTGCGTGTTCGGGTGAGGTCGCTGAGGTAGGCGCCGCAGGTCAGTTGTGCGCCGAGCTCGTGGGCGATAGAGCGGATGTAGGTCCCTTTACTGCACGAGACGTGGAGAGTGAGGCGGGGATAGTCATAGGAGATGAGCTCGGTGCGCATCGTGACGGAGACGGGCGCTCGCTCGATTGAAATCCCTTTGCGGGCGAGTTCATAGAGGCGTGTCCCGTCCACTTTTTTCGCGGAAAACATCGGAGGTGTTTGCAGGAGGGTCCCTTGGAAAGAGAGCAGCGCGGTTTGCACTTCCTCTAGAGTGGGAATGTAGGGAGATTCGGAGACGACCGTTCCTTCGCTATCATAGCTGTCGGTGGCAACACCTAAGGTTAATATGGCGAGATATTCTTTATCCTGATTGAGAAACTGGTCCGATTTGCGGGTGAAATTTTTTCCGATGAGGAGGACCATGACGCCCTGGGCGAAAGGGTCGAGCGTGCCGGCGTGTCCAATTTTTTGGACGCCGGATAATCTGCGCAAGGCGGAGACTAGGCTGAACGATGTTTTTCCCTTAGGTTTATTAACTAGGAGCAGTCCTTCGATCATAACCTATACTTAGTCGTGAGGCGATATCTTTCTCGTCTTCTCTTCTTCGTGGATCTTGTTCAAGAGAGAGTCGATTTTGATCAGCTCATCGACCGAGGAGTCGAGCTTAAAGACAAGATTGGGAAAATAGCGCATGGTCACCTTTTTGGAAGCATGGACGGCGATAAACCCGGCGGCCGATTGAAGGGCGGCGAGCGTTTCATTTTTTTCTGCGTCGGAACCGATCACGCTGATATGCACTTTTGCGCTGTGGAGGTCGCTCGAAATGTCGACAGCGGTCACCGTCAAAAAGCGGTGGATATGGGGATTGCGCACTTCGCGCGTGATCACCTCAGAAATGACTTCCTTTAACAAGGAATTGAGCCGTTGGATTCTTTGCTTCATAGCTCCTGCTGGAGGTAGGTGATCTCATAGGCTTGGATGATATCTCCTTCCTTGAAGTCGCTGAAGTTTTCGAGTAAAATTCCGCACTCATAGCCTTTAGAGACCTCTCGGACATCCTCTTTGACCCGCTTGAGTGAATGGATCGCGCCTTTCCAGATCACTTTGTTGTCGCGCAGGACGCGGACCAGATGGCTCCGCTTGATGTTCCCATCGGTGACTTGGCAGCCGGCGATCGCGCCCAGTTGGGAAGATTTAAAGACCGCTTTGACGAGCGCGGTCCCGGTATCGTTCTCTTGAGGAATTTTATCCAAGAGGGAGAGCATGACCGCTTTGACGTCGTCGACGACGTGGTAAATGATGTCGTGCAGTTTCACGATCACTTTTGTGGAGCGGATCAGGTCCTCGGCCCGGCTTTCGATCTTGGTGTGGAAGCCGATGATGGTCGCTTTGGAAGCGGCGGCCAATTGGATATCCGACTCGGAAATTTCCCCCACATCCGCAGATAAAATATTGAGTTCCACCTTGGCAGAATGAATTTTGAGAAGCGAGGTTTTTAAAGCTTCCAAAGAGCCTTGGACGTCGGCACGCAGAATCAGGTTCAGGGTCTTTTTCTCTTTTCTCTCCGCGCTTTGCTGCAGGAGGCTGTCGACGGCGGCCCGTTTTGATTGCTGGAAGGTCGTATATTTATGCCCTTCGGTCCTGCCATGGGAGAGCTCGCGCGCCTCTTTTTCATTTTTCACGCCGATGAAGTCGCTGCCCGCCTCGGGAACATCAGAGAGGCCGGTAATTTTTGCAGGGGTTGAGGGGCCCGCTTCGAGGATTTCTTTGCCGTGCTCGTCGTGCATGGTCTTGACCCGTCCCCAGCTGTTCGCGAGAACCAGGGCGTCTCCTTTGCGGAGCGTTCCGTTTTGCACCAGCACCGTGGCCACAGCGCCTAGTCCTTTATGCATCTCCGATTCGATGACGGCGCCGCGCGCTCGTGTGTTCGGATTAGCGCGGAGTTCTAAAATCTCCGCTTGCAGAGCTAACATCTCGAGGAGTTTCTGAATCCCTTCTTTAGTCGTCGCCGAACAGTTGACCGTGATCGTCGTGCCGCCCCATACCTCGGGAAGGAGGTTGTTGTCGGCGAGCTGGCGGTAGATGTTCTCGGCATTATAATTCGGTTTGTCGCATTTATTGATCGCGACGACGATGGTGACCTGCGCCTGCCGCGCTTGCTCGATGGCTTCTAAAGTTTGCGCCCGAATGCCTTCATCTCCGGCGACCACAATCACGACGATATCGGTCACGTCGGCGCCGCGTGCGCGCATTTCAGAAAATGCTTCGTGGCCCGGAGTATCCAAAATAGTGATCGGACCGACAGGAGTTTGACATTTGAAGGCGCCGATATGCTGTGTGATAGCCCCCGCCTCGCCCCCGGCGATATTTGAAGTGCGGATCGCGTCGATCAGGCTGGTTTTGCCGTGGTCGACGTGGCCCATAAAGGCAATGACGGGAGGACGGAGGACGAGCTCGCCCGGAGGCGTCTCTTGAATTTCCTGTTTGATCGTCTTATCTGTAATTCTTAGCCGTTCTTCTTCGCTGGTGTCGATGACAATCTCGCACTCAAATTCGTGGCCGAGGAGCTGGATGGTCGTTTCATCATCCAAATAATCATTGAGCGTGAGGATGACTCCCTTGCTGAACAAGCTGGCGATCAGCTGAGAGGCTTTCAATTTCATTTCAGAGGCGAGATCTTTGATTGTGATGGGGACGCGCACTTTCAAATGTTTCGGGCGGACCACCACCTCTTCTTGGACACGCGCGCGGAACTTGCTTGGACGTTTACGCCGCCAACCCTCTTCGTTATCCCTTAAGCCTTGGCGGTCGCGGGAGTCAAAAGATCTGCCCACTTCAGGACCTTTGCGCGCGGGTTTGACATCGCGAAAATCTTTAAAGCTTTTGCGGGGCGGCGCTCTCTCTTCTTCGATCGCCGGCGCGTTTGTCAAAACGGGCTTTTTCGCTTCTACAGGCTTAATGTCTTCAAGAACGTAAGATTTTTTTGCCGGAGCTGTAGCAGCAGGTTTTTCTTCCGGAGGTTTACGAGGAGGAGGAGCGTGCCGAACCAGAGTGCCGGGTACATTGCTCACAGCAGGCGCAGCCGCAGGTGCAGTCTGGGCTGCCGGGGCCGGCGCAGGAATAGGAGCAGCAGCAGGAAGCGCCGCTATAGTGACCGCATTTTTTGGCTCTGGCTCACCTAGCTTTTGCTCAGCAAACTCCGTCAAAGGCTCTTTTGCCGTGCGCGCCGGAGGGGCCGGTTTCTTGAGCTTTCCAAGCTGCAGGGCAGCAGCGAGCTGAGTGTTTTTGATGTTGAGCTTTAAATTCTTGGCCAACCGTTACATCCTTTTCTTTCTAATTTCGTCTAAAATCTTGTCCGCCAGGCCTTTAATCTCTGGTATTGCTTCAAGCTGCTCACGGGTCGCATTTAAAAGTTTGCGCGGCGTATCAAAACCGGCGCTGATCAAACTGCCAACAATCAGGGAACTCATACCGGGAATTTTGAGCTCTTCATCCAGCGTCGGATCTTCAGAAGCGGCGATCTCTTTGCGTTGGACCTCCATCAATCGGCGGTAGTCGCTCATTTTCTGCACTTCTAAGTCGACGCCGAGGAGCTGGCCGTTGAGGCGCGCGTTCATTCCCCGTTTTCCCAATGTAGTCGGGTAATCTTCATCTTCAACGACGACAGAGATCATGTTGCCGCTCTCATTGAATTTTTTGATCTGGACTGGGATCAGGGCATTTTGCAAGAGCTGCATCCGATCATCGGAATAAGGAATGATATCGATCTTTTCATTATTCAGCTCGCGGATGATATTTTTCACCCGGGTCCCTCGAACGCCGACACAGGCCCCGACCGGATCGACTTTCGGATCCATGGAGCGGACAGCAAGTTTCGTGCGGTAGCCGGGATCGCGGACGATCTTTTCAATGACGATCGTGCCGTCACCCAGCTCAGGGACCTCTTGTTGGAACAATTGCGCGACGAATTCGGGATGGCTGCGCGACAAGATCACTTCAGCCCCGCCGCTATCCGTATCCCGCACTTCTAAAAGGAGCGCCTGAACGCGGTCTCCGATGTTATATTTTTCTGTCTTGGGGTAGAACCGATCGGGAAGGATCGCTTCGACTTTGCCTAAATCGACAACAAGGGTAGCTCCCCGGATCGTCCGCTTGACGGTCCCCGAGATCAGCTCTTTTAAGCGGTGGCGGTACTCTTCATAAATCACATCCCGCTCCGCTCCGCGCAGCTTTTGCGCAATGACTTGCCGCGCCGTTTGGGCCGCGATGCGCCCAAACTCTTGAGGAGTGACGGTAATATCAACCCATTGCCCAATCTCACAAAAAGGATTTAATACCTTTGCGTCCTCGAGGGTAATCTCCTCTTCGGGAATGGTCACTTTATCGACGACTTCCTTTTGAGCGATGACATCAATATTTCCGGTCTTGGAATTAATGTGGATCGACACATTGATCAGACCTTTAATACTCTTGCGGGCGGCCGCTTTGAGCGATTCTTCAATCGCCCCAATGATGACCTCGCGCTTGATCCCTTTTTCACGCTCTAAATATTCGAAGATGGCAATTAGATCTTTATTCATGAAAATCTCGTTTCCTTACGCTTCCGTTTCTTCAGTTGTTTCCCCGGCTTCTTCGTCTTTGGTCTTTCCTTTTTTTGGCGCGGCCTTCTTTTTGGGGGCGGCGCGCTTCGAGGGCGTCCCTACAACGATGTCGTCGCGATTGTATTTATTTTTATCGACGAGATATTCCTTGATGGAAAGGGCAATTTTTTTATGCTCCGGGTCCAGTTTGATCACTTTCGCAGTGACCGTGTCGCCTTTGTGGACCACGTCTTCAACTTTTCCGAACGGCTGATCGGAGAGCTCCGTGACGTGGACAAGGGCCTCAATGCCATTTTCCAGCTCGACAAAGGCGCCGAACGCAGTGATTTTGGTGACCACGCCAGTCACAACGGAGCCGACCGGAATGGTTTTTTCGATGGTCTCCCAAGGATTGGTGCTGAGCTGTTTGACGCCGAGGGTGATCTTCTTACTCTCTTTGTCTACAGAAAGGACGACAGCGTCCACTTTATCCCCTTTTTTCAGCACTTCTGAAGGGTGGGAGACTTTTTTGATCCAGCTTAAGTCTGAGATGTGGATCAGTCCGTCAATACCCGGCTCGAGTTCGACAAAGGCGCCGTAATTGGTCAAATTGCGGATCTCTGCGGAGACATTGCTGCCCACAGGATATTTTTTCTCCACATCATCCCAAGGATTTTTTTCCGTTTGCTTGATCCCCAGGGAAATTTTCCCCTCTTCCTTCTGGACGCCGAGAACGACAGCTTCCACTTCGTCCCCTTTTTTCACGACTTCGCTCGGATCGGTGACATTCTTGACCCAAGACATTTCAGACACATGGATCAGCCCTTCGATGCCCGGTTCGAGTTCAATGAAGGCGCCGTAAGGCACTAAGTTGACGATCTTGCCGCGGACTCGTGTTCCCGTCGGATATTTCCTTTCGATCTCTTCCCAAGGATTCGACTCTTTCTGTTTCATACCGAGAGCGACCCTTCCCTTGTCTTTGTCGACATGGAGGATGACGACTTCCAGCTCATCGCCGAGGTGGACCATCTCCGAAGGATGCTTGATCCGTTTCCAGGTCATATCGGTGATATGGAGAAGGCCATCGATTCCGTCGAGGTCGAGGAAGACGCCGAAGTCAGTAATATTTTTAACAATCCCGCGGCGCACTTCGCCTTCGTGGATATTTTCGAGCATCTCCGCTTTGCGATAGACCCTTTCTTCTTCTAGAAGTTCTCTGCGGGAGACGACGATGTTTTTGCGATCGGTATTGATCTTGAGGATTTTGAAGTCATAGGTGTGGTCGAGGTATTCATCCAGATTTTTAATCCGCTTGTTGTCGATCTGGGAGCCGGGGAGGAAGGCTTCCATGCCGATATCGACCATGAGGCCGCCTTTCACCTTGCGGATGACTTTCCCTTTGACGATCGAGCCCTCTTTGCAGTAGTTAACGATATATTCCCACTGCTTCAAGCGGCGTGCCTTCTCTCTGGAAAGGACGATCTGTCCGTCTTCGCCTTCGGTCTGGTCGAGGAACACCTCGACTTCATTCCCTAAGACGACTTCATCGGGCTCTGTAAATTCAGCAATTGGCACAAGTCCTTCAGACTTAAGGCCGACATCGATGACAACAAAATCTTTAGTCAGCTCTACAATGCGACCTTTGAGGAGATGTCCCATCAGCATGGAGGAAACAGCGCCTTCTCCGGCGTTTTCTTCCTTTTTATTCAATAATTTTCTAAATTGTTTGGCATCTTCTTCATGGTAGCCGACGTCGTCAATGACTTTGCTGTCGGTCCATTCGTGTTTAAGGTTTTTGGACATGTTATAGGAACTCCTCTGTTTAAGAGAACAGACTAACAAAACATAAATAATAAAATCAATGGGGAACATTTGGGGAGGATTGGATAGGAGGTGAAAGGTTTATTTTAAAGTTCTAGAAATGTGCCTCTAGGCATCTGTCGGGACAAGGTGCCCTTGTCCCCGCGACCCCTTGAGCCTCACCTCGCTTTGCCAAATCGTGTGCTCGCCGGAGAGGCGTGCGCAGCACAGCCCCTCCCTAAGCGCTGGCCGCGCTCGGCTGCGCTACGATTTTGCTGTGCGATCTGAGGCCATCGGCTGCTCTCCGCGCTCAATTCCCGCCGGACTTCGTCTCGAGGCGGGTCCCTTTTCGCGTCGGCTCGCAGGGCTGTTCTTGAAAATGCTTTAACAATCTGAATAATACAACAACCTTTGTTTGTGTAAAATATATTTTAGTAGTTGAGTAAAAGCTTGTTATAGTGTAAAACAACATGTATAAAACAAATAAAATGATAGGATATGTCAATAAGTAGTTCTTCTAGCCAACAGGATTTGTTGAGGATACCTCGAGATATCTCAGCGGTCCTTGTCAAATTGGATCAGCTCGCCCTTGCCAAAGGAAAGTCTCTCGCAGAAATCGAAGAGGGCAAAGAAACAGTTTGCAGTCTGGCTTTACAAATTTTGACAAGCCCTTCTGATCCGGCAAGCCGAGGAGAGGTATTTACGGCGTTACAACACTCACTCAGGCAGTTCGAACTTTCTCTTGATCAGAAATGGCGATTGTATTCAGCCCTAGCAAAAACTCCTCTCAGCCATGCTCAGGCCGATCAATTGGATAAACGGGATATCAATTTCGAGGAATTTTCAGACACCTATACCCTTGAATTTAAAGATGGCTCGATGAGAATCTCAGGAGCGGAACTCTCTACGCTTGGCAAATTTTTTACTTTTGTCAATGGATTTAGCGAGGCCGCAAGTAAAAAAATCGTATTGAATGATTTGGAAGTGCAGCAGTTTGTTTACTTCAGAAAATACATGAGTGGTGCCTGTCCGTACGATCTCAGTTGTCCTGATATTTGGTGGGCAGTGAAGACCCTGGCTGAGCGTTTCATTCCACAAGACGCGCGTGCATTGAAGTCTTTGGTCGATAGCTTAATTCTGCGAAACTCGGGTGCGGTGACGACCCTGACTGATCACATCATGCTGCTAGACTTGGGTAAAGATTTCCCGCCTTACCCGCGCTTTAAAAGCGTAGATGATGCGGTGCAGTTTGTTTTGGACCACCATTTGTCGAAGTTAGACCTCTCCCAATTTGGAAACGAAATATCCGATAGTAATATAGATGCTATAGGTTCCCTGATAGAACGGAATGATGCGCTTTTATCTCATCTTAAAAAACTTGTGGTTGACTCTCGCCTGACAACGACTGCCGGACTATCCAGGCTGCCTGCCAATATTATTAAGCAAAACCTTTGTTCCCACTC
>Ga0207105_1258_pt1 | contig 11562 bp, 11 predicted proteins | sample Alteio_BWMinHeat_77_FD_153569 | JGI IMG/M metagenome (GOLD analysis project Ga0207105, IMG submission 153569) | Enriched cells from forest soil in Barre Woods Harvard Forest LTER site, Petersham, Massachusetts, United States -... | ecosystem: Environmental > Terrestrial > Soil > Temperate forest >... | reverse complement strand
GGGCCGGCGACAACGCCTCTAACTGCTATCGATTCCATCGTCATCTGCTCTAGTACCTGAAGAAACTCTAGAATCCCCTTCTCTATCGTATTTGGATGGCAATAGATGGAGACGTCTCATTCCATTCCTATCGTGGCGAAGGACGCTTGCTTGATACGGGATGCAATGAAGGGCGCGGGTTGATCTTTTACCGAAAAAACGGCTTCAACGTGGAGGGATTGGAACTTAACGGCGTAGCCGCCAAATCAGCCCGATCATTGGGATTTATAGTCCATGAAGGAACGCTCGACACCTTCCATCCAAAGGATCTTTATGTTGTCGTCGTTTTGTCTAACGTTCTTGAGCATTCACTAAATCCCGCCAACATGCTCGGGCACGTAAATAGGTTACTTCGCCAAGGTGGAACTCTGTTGATCAGTTGCCCGAACTCGAAGAGCTGGCTGCGAAATTTATTCGGACGCTATTGGATCAATTGGCATGTGCCGTTCCATATTTCACATTTCTCATCTGCAACTCTAACGGAACTGCTGAAGCGGTGCGGCTTCAGCATCAGGACAATAAGGGATGAGACTCCCGCGTTGTGGATGGCCGATTCGATCATCGTTCGCTTTTGCAGCCGGCGAGGAAAGGCGACCCGTATGCTTCACAATCCCCTGATTGTGGCAGGCCTCATGCTGCTGATCCGCGGAGGACTTTTTCCGCTGTTGTGGTTCGGGAATCGACTGAGGCGCGGGGACTGTCTGGTTGTTGTCGCCGAGAAACTGAGCGAATCTTACGATTGACTGCGGTCGAGAATCCATAGATGATAGTCGCGCCGTTTCATCTGAGCGGTTTACATGGCGGTTCTGCCTGGGATCCACGATGGCAGTTTCAAGAAACTGAGTCGCACAACGAAGATCAAAGGGCTGGAGCTTTCGTCTGATATGAATTACGCGGAACTATACAACAGGCAATATGCGACGGGAAAAATAGTTGGGGCGGAAGTGCCTCATTCCGGGTTACGCAAACTCGTTGCACCGTTCAATTTAGATTTGACGGTTGAACAACTCGCTGCAGAACTCTTACCCCCCTCCCGCGTCTTTCTTGATGCTGGTTGCGGGGAAGGTGCACTGTGCTTCATGCTTGCGCCCCGTTACGAGCGTTTGATCGGAGTGGATGTGGCAGAGGTAAGAGTGGCTAGAGCAGAAGAGCGAGCAGCTCGCGAATATTCAGAGCGGGATAAATTTCTATTTCGAGTAGCGAATCTCGACCGCCCTCTTCCTATTCCTGATACATCTATAGATGTTTTGTGTAGCCTCAACGTCATCGAGCATGTATTCGACGTCTATTCACTTCTGTCCGACTTTCACAGAGTATTGAAGCCGGGTGGTTTGGCGTTATTTCAAGTTCCAAATATTGGATACCTCAGGCACCGTGCAAGACTGTTACTTGGAAAGTTGCCTATTACTTCGAGTCCCCACAATTGGTCTGAAATCGGTTGGGACGGTGGTCATCTACATTATTTTACGATGAGCAGCTTCTGCGAGCTTCTATCCCACACTGGCTTTACGATTCTTCGCCAAACAGGAACCGGACTGTTTGGAAGGTGGCGGAACTGGCGCCCATCATTATTAACCGGGGACTTAGTGGTCTTGGTACAAAGATCATGAATTTGCTGTTAGCTCGCTGCCGCCTGCAACGTGATACAGGACTTTTGGGCTGACACCGTGCTTGCTAATCGCTGTTCATCAAGAAGTTGGGTTTCATTTCTTCAACAAATGGGAGTAACTTTAGCTTGCGAGTAGTGATTCTTTGTGAAACTTTTTCCAGGAAAATGGGGTATCTGCAGTACTTGTTGCCAAAGCATTTGGCTCGCCTCGGAGTGGAAGTCCACGTGATTACAATGGATCTTCCGCCTTACTATCAAATGAAGGGATTTGCTGAAACCTATGCCGGTTTCAGCGATCTCTCCGACCTTAAGGCGAAAACAGTAGAGATGCTAGACGATTTCACCCTTCATGTTCTTCCTCACCGGAAAGTGTTCGGGTACATGAGGATGACCGGACTATTTCGCAAGTTAAGTGCTCTGCGACCCGACGTGGTCCAAACAACCACGAATATCAGCTGGATCGGGATGGATGCCGCTTTTGGAAGACTCTTGTTTGGTTATCGTTTGTTTACAGGATGCCACTATCACGCATCTGTGTTTCCTCTCGCGCAACGCGGGTCTGAAATCTGGAGTCCTGATCGCATCAAGTGTTTCCTAACACGCGGCTTACCAGGTGGCTTCGTGAGTTTGGTCACTGAGAAGTGTCACGCTATCAGCACCGATTGTGCCGAGGTAGCAGTTAGGTTTTTTGGCGTGCCCAGGAACAAAGCCGATGTGTGTCCGCTGGGAGTAGATACTCAACTTTTTTTCCCCGTCAGCACCGATCTCCAACGTCTGGAGGCGACCGATTTACGCCGGAAGTTGGGCTTCGAGGATGATGACATCGTCTGTGTTTACTCGGGACGGTTTAGTCCAGATAAGAACCCCCTACTGCTTGCGAAATCCATCTGCAGCCTGACTGAACGAGGAGAGCATTACCGCGGTCTTTTTATTGGCAACGGCGTCCAGGCGGCGGACATTCGTTCTTGCGCAGGCTGCATTGTGCATGATTTTGTACCCGTATTTGAACTCGGAAACTACTTCCGCGCTGCCGACATTGGTGTCTGGCCCACTCAGGAATCGATGTCGATGCTGGACGCTGCGGCATGTGGAATCCCAATTGTGGCTAATGACACGATGTCTGCCCGGGAACGTCTCGAAGGTAACGGACTTTCCTACCGTTTGAATGACCATGAAGACCTCCTGCGTGCTCTGCTCGCGTTAAAGAGTCTTGAACTCAGGAAAAGAATGGGATTCGTAGGCGCCCGCAAAATGGCACTGGAATACAGCTGGGATGCCATTGCCCGCAGGAGGCTGGGGGACTATGAAGCCGCCCTCGGTCACTCTCAAACCGATAAGAATCTGCAGCAGGAGATGTCGTGATTTCAGTGCCCTCAGAATCAATTCCCGGCAATGCCGTCGGTGCTTGTAAGGATGAGTTTCATCTTAGCTCGAACGCGCGTGTAGTGCTACTCGACTATGGCAAGTACCAGTTTCTCCGTTCAACAGCTGCGCTGCTGCGTGCCAACGGCGTAAGTATCACATACATCTATAACAGCGCAGTCCAAGCAGCCAATCAGGACTCTAGCCTGAGTTCCAATTGTTCAGGAGAAATAGGAATAGGTGTACGGAGCAGATTTGAAAAGTATTCTCCGGTACGCCGCTGGATGCAAGAGATTGAGTGGGCGAACAACTGCATAGGCTTTCTTGAAGCGACACGTCCGACTATCTTGTTTTCCGCAAACACTCCCCTCGATGTACAGAAGCGCGTTGCGGCGTGGTGTCGTCGCAATGGAGTACTGTTTGTCTTCTGGGTGCAGGACATCCTCGGAGTAGCGATTCGTAAGCTTTTTGGTCTCAGGTGGCCATTGGTCGGGGACTTGGCTGGCAGGTACTACGAGCGTCTGGAAGCAAAGCTGCTGCGTGAAAGTGACCACGTGATTCTCATCTCGGAAGATCATTGTCACCTAGTCGAAACGTGCAATTTGGATAAAAACCGTGTTTTGCTGGTCCCTAATTGGGCCATCGTGGAGGAGTTTCCGGAGCTTCCCAAGGACAACGAATGGAGTAGGGAGCACTCCGTCTCGAAGACTTTCAATTTCGTCTACTCCGGGACTCTGGGGATGAAGCACAATCCCAACCTGCTGCTGAAGCTCGCTCAACAATTTTCAGGAACTGATAACGTGCGGATTATCGTCATATCAGAAGGCTTGGGCGCAGATCGACTTCGCTCAGAACGGAACCGGTTAGGATTGAACAATCTCGTCATCTTGCCTTTTCAATCCTTGGAGCGCGTCCGGTTTGCACTGGCCTCTGCTGACGTGCTGCTTGCACTGCTGGATCGCAATGCAAGTACATTTTGTGTGCCGTCGAAAGTTCTGACTTACTTATGCACTGGCCGTCCGCTGTTGCTGGCCATTCCGAGCGACAATCGCGCGGCGCGTTTGGTATCGGAATTGAAAGCCGGCATCGTAGTACCACCAGAATCAGACCGCGACTTTTTGAAAGCGAGCCTGCATCTATTTTCAACTGCGTCCGACCGTAAGAGAATGGGCGAACGCGCAAGATGCTATGCGGAACGTGAATTCCGCTCTGAAAAAGTCTGTCGCAATTTCATGAAAGTGGTTCGTACTGTGCTTGAGAGGCACGGTGTGTGAAAGAAGCTTGGCAAACAGGTTGTTGTGGTGCTATAAGGAAGCTTTCCCTTGGGTTGGGGACAAAGCCTAAGGCAGTTCACAGGATTTTTCTACGAATCAGTGAGCTCCCATGCGTCGCCGGGAATGGTGGTTTCGTCACGTCGGGAATGATCACTGCCTTGACGTGCTGAGGCGTGTTTTCGTTACAAGCGTATCGAGTTTTTATTCGTTCTGTGTCCGACAAATCATCCAGGGGGCATGAGACTTGAAGATCTTTTTGGATTCGGCCAATGCTCATGAGATCGAAAGCTGGCTTCGAGAGGGTGTAGTCGATGGAGTGACCACCAATCCAAGCATCATGCTGAAGGATGGCGTCTACGATATTGAAGAAGGTGCACGGCAAATTGCAAGCACTCTTGGCGATCGTCCTCTCAGTGTAGAGGTCACATCCAATGACTGTTCTGAGATGATACGGCAAGCGCGAGAGTTCTCGCGATGGGGACGCAATGTTGCAGTCAAGATCCCCATTATTAATGAGTTTGGGGAATCATCCCTGAGCGTCATCAGCACGCTGAGATCTGAAGGAATAGCCGTTAACGTCACTGCTATCCTCTCGTTCAATCAGGCGGTCTTGGCTACCAAGGCCGGAGCGACGTATGTCAGCATCTTCGCAGGTCGCGTCGCCGATGAGGGTGGCGATCCAGCTGTGGTGATTTGTAATGTTCGGAAATGGCTGGATCAATGGGGGTATTCAACGGAGATCATCGTCGGGAGCATACGCTCCGTTATGGATGTTCAGAGCGCCGCACTCGCGGGAGCTCATATTATTACGATACCGCCGCAGTTTCTTGGCAAGATGCTCGACCACAAATATACGCGCGAAACTGTGCGGCAGTTTGTGGCCGATGCGGAAAAGGCCATGGATCAGATTGTATCTGCCCGTGCTGCCGCCGCATCTTGAGCCTTCACGCAATCAGAGTCTCGAGTTTGAGTCTATGGATCAGCCATTAAGTTGGGGGCGACCGCAACCTTACATTTCTGAGGTCGCTGGATTGGGTCTTTTGGGCCATGGAGGTCGACTTGTCTGAGCTCGCTTCTGCACTGCAAGAGTCTGTACTAGCACCCGACGAAACTTTAGAATTTCGAGAGCCCAGTAAGCCAATTGCACTTGCAGTGAAGCGAGTGTTGGATACCTTAGTTTCTCTATTGCTACTGCTCAGCGTACTGCCTCTGTTCCCACTCATCGCATTGCTAATCTATTTGGAATCTCCAGGCCCGATTTTCTTCAAGCCTCGCGTAATCGGTCTTCGCGGGCGGCAGTTCAATGCCTTTAAATTTCGGACAATGCATCCCGACGCATTTGAACGCCTGTTGAACGATCCTGTGTTGCTGCATCAGTACAAGACGAATCTGAAAGTACAAAATGACCCGAGGATTACCCGTGTCGGTTACGTGTTGCGCAAAACGTCTGCCGACGAATTGCCACAGTTGATTAATGTCCTTAAGGGTGAGATGAGTCTCGTTGGTCCTCGCATCCTGGGAAAGCTGGAGCTCGAAAAATTCGGAGACCAACGCGGTAAGATTCTTAGTGTCAAGCCGGGTATGGCTGGTCTTTGGGTGGCCTCTGGCCGACACAGTTTGTCTTTCGACGAGCGGATCAGGCTGGAAACTGCATACGTCGATAACTGGTCGCTGTCGCTGGACTTCAAGTGTTTTGTCAAGACCGTTCTCATTGCTCTGAGCACGGTCGGAGCACACTAGCGGCCTATCTTGGTATCCTGATCAGCGGTTAATCTCGGAAATGATAATAAGGGAGGTAGCTCTTGAGTAGAATTCTTGTTACCGGTGGAGCCGGTTTCGTCGGATCTCACGTTGTGGATGCCTACATATCTGCTGGACATGAGGTTGTCGTCATCGATGATCTTTTTACGGGCCACAGAGAGAACGCCAATCCAAGGGCGACATTCTACGAACTGGATATACGCGATCAGAAGGTAGATAGTCTTTTTAAAGAATTCAAGTTCGATGTAGTAAATCATCAGGCTGCAAGAGGAAACGTACGGGCTTCGTTTGAAGATCCTCTTGAATATGCTGATGTGAACGTGAGAGGCGGCGCCAATCTGCTTGAGTGCTGCCGAAAGTACGGGACCCGCAAATTTATCTATTCCTCAACTGGCGGCTGCGTTTACGGTGAACCGCGCTATTTGCCTGCCGACGAAAACCATCCTCTGCAGCCTCGCGATCCTTATGGGGCCAGCAAAGCGAGCTTCGAACTTTACCTGCCCGTGTACCACATGAACTATGGACTAAAATACACGATACTTCGCTATCCCAACGTGTACGGTCCAAGACAGGATCCCTTCGGTGAAGCTGGCGTGGTTTCGATTTTCATAGGGCAGATGCTCAGAAACGTCCAGCCGATCATCAATGGGGATGGCAAGCAATTGCGGGATTATGTGTACATCGCTGATGTCGTGCGCGCCAATGTGTCGGTGCTGGACCAGGGCGACAATGAAATATTCAACGTCGGTTGGGGCAAGGGCACATCCGTCAATCAGATCTTCCATTCCTTGAAGAAAATCCTAAATGCAGATGTACCTGAAGTGCATGGTCCCCCTAAGCTGGGCGAAGTTCGAGAGACTTACCTCAATTCCGATAAAGCTGCCCGTGTGCTGAATTGGACTCCGCAGGTTAGCCTTCAGGATGGGTTAAAACGGACTGCTGACTACTTCGCGCCGGTAATTGCGTCCGCCGTCGGGGTAGCTGGCTGAGAAGAATCCGCAGCCATGAATCAAAGCAGTTGAATCAACCGTGAAAACAAAAACAATAACTACCGCTAACCCGCGACGCATTTGTATAGCCGGACTGTGGCACCAAGCCACTGTCATGGGCGCCTGTTTCTCCGAGATGGGGCACACTGTGTTCGGAGTTGGAAATGAAAGCAGCGCAGTGCGGGAACTAAATGCGGGTCGTGCACCCGTTCATGAACCCCAGCTTGAGCCCATGTTGCTGCGCAATATCAAAGCAGGACGACTCAAGTTCACTACGAACTACTCCGAAGCCCTGACGGATGTTGAATTTGTGTTTGTCGCGATTGACACACCGGTGGACTATTCGGATCGTCCGGTATTAGATGTTATCTTCGATACCGTAACGGCAATTGCCGAGCATCGTACCGGAAGTATTGTGTTGTGCGTAACCGCGCAAGTGCCCGTTGGAACGTCGGAGCGTCTACTGGGAATCATACGACGGCGAAAGCCAACGCTTGATTGCGACATTGCCTATATTCCTGAATTCCTTCGCCTCTCAGAAGCCGTCGAAACCTTTCTTCGAGCAGACCGCTTCATTATCGGCACTGACAACAAGATAGTCGCGGAACGCGTAGCTGAGCTGTACATTCCGTTGAAGCGGCCCGTGCTGTTAACGAAGTTACGGTCGGCCGAGATGAGCAAACATGCATCGAATACTTTCCTCGCAACCTCGATTAGCTTCGTCAATGAGATTTCCGATATCTGTGAGCAGGTCGGGGCCGACGTGTCCGAAGTCGTGGCCGGGATGAAACTTGATCAAAGGATCGGACCACGTGCTTTTCTTAGTCCCGGATTGGGATTTGCCGGCGGAACTCTTGGTCGAGATATTCGCGCTCTGCAAGAATTAGGACGCGAACATGGCACAGGCACGACTCTGCTGGACGCCGTGGCCGCAGTCAATCGATCACGGGCGGAGTTCGTCGTCAAACGTCTGCGCCAGCAATTCGGTTCCATTGGGGGACTGAGAATCGGCGTGTATGGCCTGACATACAAACCGGGGACGAGCACATTGCGGCGTTCTATAGCTCTGGAGATTATTGCGCAGTTGGTTGGGGCCGACGCACGAGTAGCGGCGTTCGATCCTTTAGCCGATCTCTCAAATTCCGGACCGCTTCCGAAATTTGAAACCACGTCTGATCCCTATGAGGCAGCTTCCGGATGCGACGCGCTTCTTCTACTAACCGAATGGAACGGTATCCGGGAACTGGATTGGGAGCGCGTCTGCAGGTCCATGCGCCAGCCGGTCTTTATCGATACGCGCAATTTCTTCGACCCTGAGACTATGGCTGGAATCGGCTTTGTCTACATGGGCGTAGGACGAGGTGCAAGCGCCGCTAAGGCCCTCGTCGCGCAAGGGGTCTGATTCATGAACAATCTGCAACAACGATTCAATGGTCCCTCAGACCGTTTCAGCGGTCGAGTGGCGCTGATCACCGGTGCTGGTCGCGGCATTGGAGAAGCGATTGCAACACAGTTCGCCGCGCAGGGTGCGCGTGTCGTATTGTGCGCTCGCACGAGTTCCGAGTTGGAGGATGTTGCCAATTCCATCCGGACGGCCGGCGGCTCGGCTCAGGTTTTCACGTGCGACGTCTCGGATCCCGAGCAGGTCGCCAAGCTGGTGGAAGCGACAGTTGACTTTTGCGGGCGCATCGATATTGTAGTCAATGCGGCCGGCATTTATGGACCTATCGGACCGATTTGGGAAGCAGATGCTGTCCATTGGAAGAGGGCGATTGACGTTAATTTGTATGGTACCTCTGGTCGCGCGAAACAATGTCAAAGACAACTTTGCTGCCTTCAAACTCGAAACGGAAATTAAGCTCGCGCAGCCCAGCCCGGTGCATTGCCTCTCGAAGCTGTGGCTTGGAATCCTCACAATACAACATGAGGAATCCGCCACCACCAGCGCCAGAGATCTTGCCTCCGATCGCTCCATTACGTCTCGCTAAGTCGTACCAGGCATCGATCTGTGGATTGGTAATGCCTGAAGAAAGACGCTTTTTCGTCTGCCAATGAATATCCATCAATTCGCCGAATCGGTGCAAATTTCCACGAGCGATCGAATCCCGAATTTCGAGTCCGATATCTTTGATCTCCTTCAAACTGCCAACAACGGTGGAATCGTTCCGCTTCGTAGCCGCATCTTGTTGGGAAAGAATCGCAGTAGCATCGCGGGTTTCGTGTGTATAGAAAAAGAGCAGATTATTTTCGAGAGCTTCAACCAAGTCCACACTGAGAGCAAGTCTTTCGACTCTTGTCCAACCATCCTTCTCAATACTAATCGCTGTGATACCACCGAAAGCCGCCATATATTGGTCTTGTTTGCCGATGGGCTTCTTCAAGATTTCAAGCTCTATGTGGCAAGCTTCTTCTGCGAGGCGTGCAGGCGCTACCGGCTTCTGCATCAATGCGTGAAGGCTGTTTAGAAGTCCAACAAGATAACAACTCGAAGATCCGAGTCCGGTTCCAGCGGGAATGTCAGCAAGGGAAACGATCTCAAGTCCATTTGACAACCCGAAGAACTTCATCGCTTCGCGCGCAAGCGAGTGCTTTACCTCGTCGACGCTGTGGACCATTTCTGACGTCGTGTACCGAACGCGAATCATGTCATCCACTATAGGAGTGTTGACATTGATGAACATGTATTTATCAATTCCGACCGCAAGGATAAAACCTCCAAACTCACTGTAAAACGAAGGCAGATCAGTTCCACCACCACCCAAGGTTAGTCGAAATGGGGTTCTGGTAATGATCATCCGTGTGTGCCCCTTTCACGTGGCATAAACCTTTTTACTGGAATGGGTTTTACATTCGATTAAATTACGAGTTCTTCAATCAAGCCTTCATCCCATAACTGAGCTCTCGATTCGATATTAAAGCATCGTAACAGCGCATCCGGCTGATTCGTTCCGGGAAAAACACCTTAAAAACAAATACTGATAACAGGAATTTGTTTCCCTTTCGAAGATGGTGGCTGGGATAAGGCATATTCCGGATATTTTCATATTGCGGACGCGACGGACCTTTCATGTCCAACCGATTGATAGAGGTCATGCACTGTTGCCAATACTGCGTGCCCATCAACCGCCGTAGCTGCTGGAAGATTACTTCTGTCGCTTTCGTCATTGTCGGGGTGTAGAGCCTGGACAAATGCCTCCCATTCTAGCGCCCAAATTTCATCCAGACCGTTTTGTTGTCGCGAAGGAAATCCGCACTCGGCGATCTCCGGGGTTCCTCCGGCGAGCTGTCTTTTCACTAGTCGCAGAGTCTCATTGCCATAGCTCCCGCCAAGTCCTTCAATGACGACTGCACCACGCTCGCCGAATATTTCAAACGAGAAGAGGTTTTTCCACTGGGTCCAACTCGCATGCAGGAAAGCGACCTTCTCCTCGGGTGTTTCGAGGAGCATAAAGGCATTGTCTTCCACTTCGCTCCGTCCTTTTGCCCAGTGGAAACACTTGATGCTCCCCGTAGTTTTTATGAAGTTCCCTAGAAAGCAGCGGCTAAGATCAATTAAGTGGACCCCCTGATCCAGGAGCTGTCCTCCGCCGGATTCCTCCGGGCTCGTCCGCCACTCATCTCCGTAGCCAGCACGGCCACCATGACCGTATCGCCCACGCAGATAAAGGAGTTCGCCTATTTCTCCCGAACTAACGATCTGCCAAGCCTTTTGGACAGCTGGGTGATGCCGCAGGGTATAGCCCACAACGACTCTCTGCAGAGCCGACAGGAGAGAGCCGCTGTGCCGATTCCGGAGCTCATTGAGTATAGCCTCCGCCTCGGTTAACTGGCGACCCATCGGCTTTTCGCAGAAAACATGTTTGCCGGCCTGAAGCGCTGCTACCGAGATAGTGGATAGATATCGATGTGTGGTCGCCACTACAACCGCATCAACATCCCCCGCCTCGGCAATTTCCCGCCAGTCTGTGCTCCACTGAGCGCCGACTACGGAAGCCAAAGCGGAAGCGCGATCAGCGACCGGATCCGCTACTCGAGTTACGGTGCAAGATTCGTGCGCCGAAGCAGAAAGAGCGCGAATGCGGCCCATGCGGCCCGCGCCAACTATGCCGATCCGCAGCATGGGCATTAGCTGGCCCTAGCTTTCTGTTGACCTGATGATGTCGAACGCGAACTCTCAAACAGAGGCCTCAGTGTAAATTCGTCGATTCTGCGTAGCGTAAACCAAGGCTGCGACATAATTTCTGCGATACGGCGCTCGTCCCACTCCTCCCAACGATCATGGGGAGCGGAAATCAACCTGCCGGTAAGCGCCTGAGCAGATTCTGACGCTAAGAAAACAGCTAAGGCAACGGGGACCGCGATTGGCGTAGCGCCTTCCCCAGTTGCGCGCATCTTTTTCATCCGATCCGCCAGAGCACCGGCGCGTTGCCCCGCCGCCAGAACCTCATCTTGCAGGCGAGTATCGATCGCTCCTGGAGCTATGGCATTCACGCGGATTCCATATTCACGAAGTTCTTCTGCAAGCGTC
>Ga0207105_1257_pt1 | contig 11570 bp, 13 predicted proteins | sample Alteio_BWMinHeat_77_FD_153569 | JGI IMG/M metagenome (GOLD analysis project Ga0207105, IMG submission 153569) | Enriched cells from forest soil in Barre Woods Harvard Forest LTER site, Petersham, Massachusetts, United States -... | ecosystem: Environmental > Terrestrial > Soil > Temperate forest >... | reverse complement strand
GTCGAGCCACTCCAAGGCTGAGTACAATCCCGATGCCAAGACCGAGCAGCGCCGGGCGCAGCCCATCGATAAGCACCAGCCGCAGCACACGTTCACGCCTCGCGCCCAGAGCCATGCGGATGCCAATTTCTCCAGTCCTCTGCGTGACCAGATATGCGAGCACTCCATAGAGTCCGACCCCAGCCAGCAGAAGAGAGAACGCAGCAAAGCTCAGCACCAGGGTCGCGCTGAAACTCGAATTGGCCGTCGACTCGCCCACGATCTGCTCCAAGGTAAGCACATTCTTCACCGGCAGATTCGCGTCGAGCGAAGCGATCAGTCTCTGAATCGGAAGCGCCAGCGGCGTTACGTCTCTTTCTGACCGCACCACCAGCACCGAGTTCCCTGAATTTCTCGGAATGCCGCCGAGAATCGGGAACCACATCATCGGGGCCGCGGGCTTGCCAAGCTCATAACGCGTGTCCGCAACTACGCCGATGATTTCGTAGGTTTCTCCTTGCGGCGTGCGCCACTGCACGCGCAGATGCTTTCCGATCGGATCCTCGCTCGGAAAATATTGCTGCACCAGCTCCTGGTTCACAATGACGAATTTGTGGCACCGAAGCTCAAACATCGTGGAACGCAATCTTTGCTTACCGCTATCAGAAGATTCAGGGCTTCCAAGTCCCGATTGAAGTGGCTGTGACTCAAGTTGCGACAGGGGAAAAGTTGGACTACTCCCTCGATGACTGCAAAGCCGTGAGCGGTAAAGTCCTTAACGTACAAGCGCCCGAAAAGTAGCGCATTTCGTCGACTCAGTGCAGCGAAGAACCTTCGTTCTGAGCGTGTCGTGGCCGATGCGGAAGTCTCAGGCGACCATTGGGCGGCCTGGCGAGCTAGGCGGCGGCCCGGCGAAAGGACGGCAAAGCGAAGCATCGGCGGTGTCATTCACCAAGAACGCCGACAAAGCGCGTTAGGCATCACCATTTGCTGGACGGTCTATACTTCTGCGTGCCGTGGCTTTTAAAGAGGTGCGGAATGGAACTCCGCAAACGATACTTGTGGATTTCTCTCAGCGCATTGATGGCGTGTGGAGGAATTCTCCTATCGCAACAGATAGGCACCGACACACCGGCTGAACAGCACTTGCCGATAGGAATGTGGGAGTCTGAACAACCTGATGGAAGCGTAATTGGCATCGATCTTTCGACGATACCAGCAAGTGTGCCCGGCGCAGTCTACCCCGAAGGAACACAGAGGCCACAGGGTTCTCGCCTACAGGTTGGCATCTTCCAGAGGCTGCACAAAAGAATCGCTTGCGGCGAGGAGAATTTCTTTGTAACCGGTTGGACCGGTCCGGGTTCTGAAGATGGCTTTGCGGTATATGCAGATCGGAAACTTGAAGTCCACTATAACGACCGTGTGAGCGGTTCAGAGATTCACATCGAGCTTGTTCTCGACCCGATTAAGGATGTGTGGACGGGTAAATTTCATCGCAAAGGATTTGATCGGCAGGCCACCCTCCACCGCACCTCTGATCGGCCAGATTCAGCGGGAGGAGGATGCCTTCATACGTAGCAAGAGAGGAAATGCCCGGGTCGTGGGCCACTCGGACCTTTGCCGCGTCTTCGCCTGCTTCCCTACTTCAGCTCCGGGACGGCACCGGAGACTCCGCTCCGCTCATGAAGGCTCCGCTACGTCTCCGGCGCAAAGCGCGGAGCATCGCGGGTGGCTCGCGTCTCCCATACGCGATCGGAACGCGCTCTCTCGAGCGCAGTGGGAATTTCATGCTTTTCTCTTGACAGAATGACTACATGGACGCCGACATATTAGGATCTATCCCCAAAAGCGGCCACCTCTCAATGCTCGTTGTGAGCCGAGGGATCATGAGCGGCTATTTTTGAAAATGGCGGCTGAGCGCCACATGGTTGACCGGCACTTTCGGCTGCCGAGCAAGAAAGCACCCTACTGTACCTGAAAATTCAAGGTCGCGGAATCCCTGGTTTTCATTGATTCGTCTTTCACGTTGATGGTGAGGCTGTGCGCTCCCGGGCTCATTTGAACGCTCGGCGCATTGACGGAGGGTGAGTTGCGCTGATCGACGATCTTTACGCCATGGTCCCAGACCTGAATACGCGACACCGTGAATGGCTCATTGGTGGTGATATTCAAGGTTACGGGACTCGAAACCTGCGAGCCTTCAGTTGGGGACATAACTGAGATGCTCGTCCCTGAAGCCGGCGCTGGCGCCCGACTGCCGGCAGGCGCCGCGTTGTCTGCGGGAGTTTTGTCATTTATGGAAGCGGGGCCGACCTCGGAAATTTGGGCCGGCGCGAGGCCGGCGGGAAGCTGCCCCGGCGTTGACACGCCGCCGATGGTCAACTGGATCGGAGCCGAGATGCGATTGAGGATGTGGGATTTTCCAACCATCTGCACGAAGACCTTGTATGCGCCCGGGGCAAGGCCCAATGTCGCAACGTCGAACGGCGCGCCACTCACCGCAACTGACCCTGCATCCATCAGGTGTTTGCCATCGACTGAGAGATAGACCTCGTAGTGATCGACGGTCTCTTCAGAGCCGTGGCCGGTGAAGGACGGGACCGGCTGGACGATCATGCCTGAGACACGGGCGCTCACCGAGCCGCAGTTGTCGATTCCGGTTTCCACCTCGGTGCCTTCTTCGTAGTCGTTCCAGGTGGCGACCTGCAACAATGGGAGGTTCGACGGCGCTCGCGACAGGTACTTGGCAACGGCTGAAAGCGACCGGACGAAAGTCAGGCCGCAGGCTTGGTCCACTCTGCGTCCCTGGCTCCAGGCGGCGAGCCGATCGTCGAATCCTTTGAAGAACGACCCGGAATAGAGGCGTGCCGGGTTACTGGCGACCTGGGAGTAGAAAGAGTCGAGTTTGCCGAGTTCTTCGCCGCTTGAAACTTCGGCGTTGTGGGGAAGGCTGCCGAACCAGAAGAAGCCTCCCACGCTGCCTGAGGCGTGGCTTGGCCCATCAAGAATGAAGATTGGATTTCCGGGCGCCTGCTCCTCGGCGCTGGCCCAGTCGAGGTCGCCGTTGTCAAAGATGTAGACCACGGGGCGGCTGTTGATTCTCAGGTAATTCTGCAGCCTGAAAAAGTGACTCTGGGCGAAGGACATGTCGCTCATCAGTTTGCTGAACTGCTCGCCGGGTGAGTGAAGCTTGTTGAGATGATTTTCGCTGACCGAGAACAGGAAATTGGGGAACTTCGGCATCTCGCGAGCCATGGCAAGTGCACCCGCGGCATCGGCGCCGGCGGTGTTGGCCTCAGCCACCATCACGCCGTCATAGCCGCGCGAGATCATGTCCTGGATGGTGCGGTCGATCTGGACCGGATCCTCGGTCGAATATTGAACTCTGAGCGGGTCGCGTTTATCGTGCGAACCCTCGCAGGGGGATTCAGAGCACTTCCACCACGGCATCCAGTGAGCTAGGACCTTACCCTTGAAGCCCGCCGGCAGGAGCTCTTTGAGCGAGACCTTGCTGACGTTTCCGGGCGCGGCGTCGCCATTGGGAAGGGCGCCAAACGAGCTGGAGGCGCTGGTATTGTTGCTCATCAGTTGAGTCAATGTGGCCGCATGCTGTGCCCTTGACAGATTTGCAGCAAAAAACATCGGGAGGAAAAGCAGGGGCGGCAGGCATTTGGCGAATGCACTCATGGCTTCCACCATCTTTACGCTCTGAGATGCGATGCCAGGCCGGCCAGGCGGCTTGGAGCCTGGTGGCGCCGCGCGTTTCAGAATCCGCATAAGGATAGCCTACGGCGGCCTGACCAGGCTCGCAACGGTGGTGGATAACAACGCTCCGACACCATACCCCGCCATTTTGCCCACAACTCCGCGTCTCGTTCTCTCATGCCTTACAAAGTGACGCACACCGCCGCTGCGAACAAGATGGGGTTTAGATAACGCTCACGGAATGTCGGCGGTGACTAATTCGGAACTCGTTAACCGTTTCGCTGGCTGGGCCGTTGTATGCGTGTATGAGCGATGACATTGCGCCGAAGACCCTGGATACCTCTTCGGCGACGAGGCGAGTTCGCATTCCCGACAGCAATTGGCGAAACAGCATATGGCTCGCTGTGTCGGAGCTACTGATTGCGGCACTCCTGTTTATAGCGTCCGCCTTCTATCTTCTTCCGCTGGGAAGAGGTCCATGGTTGCTGGCTTTGGGATGGGTTTCACTTCATATCCGAAAGATCGGTTGGCAGGGCGTTGGATTGAAGTGGTACCGAAGTTGGACGACAACTGTAAAGACAGGTCTCGGCTGCGGAGTCATTCTGGAACTGTTTGAGCTCTTTGTGAGCCAACCGATCCTGGTTCGCCTTATCGGAAAGAAGGCCGATCTCTCGCAATTCCGCGATCTCACAGGGAACCTGAGGGAGACAGCTCTTTACATCCTCCTTGTCTGGATCGTGGCTGCCTTCGGTGAAGAGATGATATATCGGGGCTATCTGATGAACCGCGTCGCAGACTTGCTCAATCGTACGCGCAAGGCTTGGGTCGTGAGTCTGATCGTCGTTCACATCGTGTTCGGTCTGTCTCACTCGTACCAGGGATTAACTGGTGTTATCGATGAAGGCCTCATGGGAGTTCTGCTTGCCGCGATCTATCTGCGAACTGGGCGAAACTTGGCAGTGCCGATTGTTGCTCACGGAGTTCAGGACTCCATCGATTTGATGTTAATCTTCACCGGCAGGTACCCGGGGATGTGAGCCATGCAATGTTAAGGCGCGCGTAGCCTTAGACTGGTTCATCACTGGGCACGGAGGTACGGTTGAGTAGTTCGGAGCGGTTTGTGGGCGATCCGGAATAACCCCCGTTTTCCCGTTTCTGGGTTACCTTCCGGATAGGGGTCACTGACCCGGAATCGCATTATCAGTGCCTTGGAACCAACGAAGAAAGCCATCATCGCAGAAGTTCATCAAGTGGGGGCGCATAACCGCCCAAATTGCCGTTTTCCAGGGAGTAGGTGCCGCGTACATCGTGGCCATCGACGTAGAGAATGGAATATCCAGAAATCTTTCCAAAGGGTTCTCCAATTGGCTGTATGGCGACTGGTATCACTCGCTTCCCCGCAGCCTGCAGCGCATCGCAGAGCCCAGGTTGGGCCTCAATGTTCACAATATTGGGATACCGGGCAAAGTGCAGCGTCACGGGCTTGGCCGCAGGGTTGTTCCTGACAAAGTCGCTGACGTCGAAGTGTTCAGGTAGACCACACTCCCAGAGCATAGAGACTGTAATCGTTTTGTCTCGCAGACGTAGCCAGCTTACCCATACGGTCAGGAAAAGCGCCACTGCGGTGACCGGCCAAAACACTGGCTTCAGCTTCATACATGCGTGTCCCTTCCGCTTGAACGATAAGACCGACGGAGGCTGATCCGAGGCTGATCCAGTTTATCTTTAGCTCGCGCCAACCAATGTCTGATCGGCGTGCGCTGATCTGTTGAAAAGACCGTAGATGTCTCTGGGGGAGGATCGTGGCCAATGGGGACATGACTCCAAGGTCATGTACGGTTTGGCGGTCATCTAATCGCTACGGAACCGAGCATGCAAAAAATCGTCTACCGCTCCCTCAACAATTCCTCAATGTTTTGTGCGAAAGCATCCCGGTCCACAATGCCTACATGAGACATGGCGACCCGGCCCTGACGATCAATCAAGATGGTTTTCGGTAGCTCGTCTGCCTGAAACCGCTTCTGAATATCATCGTTGCCTACCGCTACCGGATAGTTCATCTGCGACTTCTGCATGAATGGCTTGATGTAGCTGGGGGCTTCCCCGTACATGTCGAGTCCGATCAGTTGCAAACCTTGGTTGCGGTACTTCTTGTCGAACTCCACGTACCAAGGTATCTCGATGACGCACCCGCCGCAATCAACAGCCCAGAAGTCAAGCAAAACAACCTTCCCGCGATACTGGGAGAGAGAAATTTTATTGCCCGCAATGTCCGTGACGCTCAAATCTGGAGCATGTTGCCGAGCTTGAATAGGGGCGAGCCTATATGCAGCCCGGCTCTGGGCAGCTTGCGAATTGGGGGCTCCATTTGACTGTCCTGGCGATTGAAGGGTCGGACTGATGAAGGCAAACGCGAAAGCAATGAATGCGATTCGGCGAAATGAGTTCGGATACACCGCAGCCCCCAACCCCCGTCCATCTGTAGAATCCATCAATCCTCCTCGATACTCAAGCATCCTTCGGGCTCGCTCAGCGGAAATGATCTCATATCCGTATTTTTCGTGGATGTGGTTCTGCTTGATGCAGGAATCATCGGCCGAGAGGCACCACTGCGTAGCGGCAGATCCTGATCAGACCAATTGCGCGCCCTCCGGTGCGCGCCCAGGAATTCTGTGCTTTTCTCTTGACTTGGACTGGGTCGAAAATCATTCGTCAGGCCGGATCTGGTATAGGTTCGACTCGGTAGCCAAGCATTCTGAGTTTCCGGATCATGGTTGCGGTGCGGCGTTGTTGGGACTGTTTCGACACTGCAGGACCGCGTTCTTCATACGGAACGCATTTATGCAGAATTATCCAGATCAAGTGACAGAGGCGATTCGCAACTACGCCGATCGTTTGGTTATGTCCCAGGCGCGGAACGAGACGACGATACACGATCTCGAAAATGCTTCCCTTGCGTTTAATTGCGGCATTCGCAGCTTGATTGAGAATGCGGCGCATCTGGCGGTTGCCCTTCGGCGAGTGTCGGCTGCGGTTCACCCCCGCACTCTCTTCCTTACCTGGGCATGCCCCTACCCACGAGGAGAGCTTTTTAGCGACGCGAAGGTGGCTGCAGTGGCACCGACTTCGGCGATGATCTGTTGCGCCGAATCTACTCCGAGCCCGGGGACTGCCGCGAGTCTCTTGACTGCATCCTGATTCCCCTGAAGCAGACTGGCGATCTCATGGTCCAGTTGACTGATCTGCTGCTCGACGAATTCGAAGTCGTCGAGCGTCAACTTTACCAGCCGGCGATAGACCGGGTTGATCTCCGTGCAGGCACCTAGAGCGTCATGCAGTTGCGCCGGGGTGGCGCGCAAGCGGTGATCGGCCAAGGCGGCCAGAGCCACGGGATCACTTCCTCCATCCGCAAGCGCCCGGAGCATACGACGTGCACTGGCACCCAACAGATCCGAAACCAAACTGAACAATTTGATATGGGCTTCTTCCAGCAATGCCTCCAGTTGGTTCTGCAGACGAACCTTGTCACGCGTCCGTTGATACCTGGTGCGGGTTATTGTTCGCCACAGACGTTGTTCGGCATCGGGCACGAAGCTCAAGACTAGCTCCGCTGATACGAGCCGCTTCACCAAACGTTCGGCGTCTCGGAAATCTGACTTGCGCCCGCGGCGCCCGCGGTTAGACTGCGCCTGCGCCAGATGGAGCGTCCCTGACATCCGGCTTGCACCTTCACGACTCTGGCACTTCGCCTTCCAAAATCGCTCCAGTGCTTCCCATACAGGCTTCCAGTATTGCGCGGTCGATTCCATCACCACTTCCTCGACCTGCTGCTCGATGAGCCATTCCGACAGCACCCGTAACTGTTCAGGGTTGCTGCCGTACCAGCGTCGCTCAAATCTATACTCATCTTCCTCGACGTCCGCCACAACTACGGCCAGCTTCTTCTTGTGCACATCGATCCCCGCCACCCTGTAAGGCATAGCTTCCTCCTGGCGGGAATGGAGAACGTGCCGGAATTACATTAACCTGGGTCTCGGGCTATTGCCGCTCCCGCGAGGGAGAGACAACGCACCATTTATTCGCTCAATCACGCACGCTCCGGATCAAACTTACATTCGGCTTTAGAAGCTCCACTGTCTAATCGATCTCGCCACTCCCAACCGTGCTCAATTATTGCTTGGGTCGCAGCGATTTTCATGGAATTCCGCCGGCCGGAGGCCCAACTCAACTTACATAGATGTGGGCTACTCGTCGCTTTGACGTCTATTCGCCTGCCCTCGACTTCGGCCCCGGCCTCCTAATCCGATTAGGGAAGGGTGGGCGGCGACTCGACCGGAACCCAGATTCTGCTGTGAAGGGCTCGATGAGTGCCTCGGCGGAGCGACAACGAACTACTGGACGATCGCATTTGCTTCCCGGATTGGCGGCTAGCGGCCCGGAATCCTGAGCCCATTGGTCCTATCGTTCCTCGGACCGTGTAGATCCGTTCCAACGGAATCCCAGTTTCGAGAGGAGTCGACAACCGTCATTGCTACACATGAGAATTCATGTCACCGGATAATATCAGGTGAGTCCAGCGAGGCCACCTGTGCAACCGATGATCGAAAAAACGTTCAAGATTTTGGCACCGGGCAGTTCGCTAAAACGCAGGGTTGTCTACAGCTTGGCAATTGTGCGGATCATTCTCATGCCGGTCATCTTTCTGACGATCTACTACCTCTTTCAGATCGTGGGAATCCTCAATCAAATCGTCGACATAGATGCGCCCATAACGAAGTTCGCGGAGCAAATCGCTGTTCAAATGCTGGAGGCACGGCGGAGCGAACGCAATTACTTTTTACTCCACGATCCAATGTATCTCCAGGAGAATCAACAAGCCACAGGGAAGATTAAAGACTTGGTCGAGCAGATAGAACGTCTAGATCCGAGCGAATGAAGTACCTGTCAAGATATCTTGAAGAGCGTCGAACAGTACGGACAGCAGTTTGAAGCAGCAGTGTCGCTCATGAAGGGGCCTGGCGGTACATCAGCACAACGTATCCAACAAGCAGTAGCTGCGTACGAGAAAGACCTCAACGAGGTGTTTCGGCGCTCTAAGCGAATGCAAAATACGCAGATGATTCAGGAACTTCAGAGCCAGGTCCAGTCATTCGATGCAGAAGTGGCGAAGACACTTGAGCAAGAGAATCGAGCCGTTGGTCAGATCACGGCGGAGATTCGGGCTACCAGTCAGCACGTCTTAGATGTCGCATCGCAGATGGAAGCTCAAAGTTGGCAACGCGTCGAGCGCGATCATCAGAAAGCTCGCTCCCTCGCTCGTCGTGCAGAGTGGGTTCTGAGCATTGTCTCTGCGATTACATTCTTAGTAAGTGTCTGGATTAGTTTTGTTCTGCCGCGCATGGTTGTAAAACCTTTGGCTAGCCTTCGCGAAGCTGTAGACCATGCGGTGCCTGGGAACTATCCGATCAGGTTAGAGTTGCTGGGGGAAGGTGAAATCATCGACCTTGCGCAAAGCATCGACAATCTAATTAATCGAAAGCAATGGACCGACGGTTTTTCCGAGTTCCGGTCGGATTGTGGCCGAGTGGTGGGTTTTAACTGATTTCATGACAGCGTCGGCTCCCACTGCCCAACTACACTGGTTGCTTCTAAACGACCGTGAAGCTCGGGAGAAGGAGCCGAGCATGATGATTATAGGCTGTGACTTTCATCCCAGTAAGTTAGGGCCTTTGGCCCGCGAAATCCCATGAAAATTGTTTTGTTTCACCTAGGGTCTTCGGCCCGCGAGACCCCATGAATTGTTTTGCCGTAACATTGAAACGGCCTGGAGCGGCGAGGTTGACGAAACAGTGGAGAGGCTAAGGCCGTATTCCCAGTCTGATCCGGAGCGTGCGTGACAGAGCGAATGAATGGAGCGTTGTCTCTCCCCCTCGTGGGAGCGGCGATAGCCCGAGACCCTGCTTGGTGTAATCTCAAGCGTGCTCCCCGCCCCCCGCCAAGGAGGAAGCCCATGGCATATAGGTTAGCGGGAATCGACGTGCATAAGAAGAAGCTGGCCGTGGTGGTGGCCGATGTCGAAGTTGAGGATCAATTCCAATTCGAGCGCCGCTGGTTCGGCAGCAACCCCCAGCAGTTGCGCGAGTTATCGGAATGGCTGATCGGGCAGCAGGTCGAGGCAGCGGTGATGGAATCGACGGCCCAATACTGGAAGCCTGTATGGGAGGCACTGGAGCGGTATTGGAAGCCGGCTTGCCGAAGCCGGGAAAGTGCAGGGCCGAAGTCCGGAATCCTGCATCTGGCGCAAGCCCTGTCTAATCGTGGACGGCGCGGGCGCAAGAACGACTTTCGCGATGCCGAACGTTTGGTGAAACGGTTGCTTTCCCAGGAATTGGTCTTGAGCTTTGTGCCCGATGCCGAACAGCGTCTGTGGCGGACGCTGACGCGCACAAGGCATCAACGGACACGTGCCAAGGTGCGTCTGCAGAATCAATTGGAATCGCTGCTGGAAGAAGCCCATATCAAGTTGTCCAGTCTGGTTACGGATCTGTTGGGTGCCAGTGCTCGGCGGATGTTGTACGCACTTGCGAAGGGAGAAACGGATCCGGCCGCCTTGGCCGCCCTAGCCGATCGGCGCTTGCGAGCTACGCCGGAGCAGTTGCAGGACGCGTTGGGTGCCTCGAGAGAACTCAGCCCGGTCTACCGTCGGCTCCTGAAGATGGCACTTACAGACCTCGAACTCATTGAGGAACAAATCGGCCAACTGGACCAGGAGATTGCCGGCCTGCTCAGCGAACATCACAATGCGGTCCAGCGGTTGGCCGAAGTCCCCGGCTTAGGGGTCGAGTCGGCACAGCAGATCATCGCCGAAGTGGGTGCCAAGGCCGCGACGTTCGCCAGAGCCAAGAATCTGGTCTCCTGGGTAGGGGCATGCCCGGGAGAGGAAGAGAGTGCGGGCGTAAATCGCAGCAAGCGCTCTCCGAAGGGCAACCGCCACATGCGACGCATTCTCAACCAGTGCGCAAATGCTGCCGTTAGACACAAAGGCAGCATCTTCGAAATCCTGTACCGTCGTCTGGTACCTCGCCTGGGGCACAACAAAACCATCGGTGCCATTACCCACCGCCTATGTAACCTCATCTGGCTCATCCTGCACAATGGAGTTCGTTATGAGGAACGCGGCCCGGCAGTGTCCGAGAGCTCTAAACGACTGCGCACACAGCGAATGATACGTACCCTCCGAAACCTGGGCTACCGAGTCGAACCCTTGGACATTGCGGCGTCAGTGGCATAATTTTCGACCCAGTTTTCAGCAGATTGCGTGCATGGAGGAGGAAACTGGGGAGTACCTGGAGCGCCGTTTGAGCCATCGCGGCGAGGCGGAAGCATTTTACCGGTCATTGGCAGGCAAGGCGGTGCGCATTGGAGTGGAAGCAACGGGGAATGACCGTTGGTTTCACAAACTGATGAGTGAACTTGGTCATGAACTTCTGGTGGGGGACGCCAGCGCGATTCATGCTTCGGCACCGCGCGAACAGCGGACAGACAAGCGGGATGCCAGGCACATTTTGAGATTGCTGATGGAGAATCGGTTTCCCGCCATCTGGCAGCCATCGGTGGGCAACCAGGAACAGCGGCAGTTGCTGTTGCATCGCTGTCGGCTGGTGCGCATGCGGACGCGGATCAAAAATCAGTTGGATTCGATCGCCAAGAACGAGGGGCTGACCGGTTCGCGGGTCTGGAAGGCGAAGCGTCGCCAGCAGATCGAGGCGTTGCCGCTGTCGGGCTGGTATGCCGAGCGGCGTAAAGATCTACTCGCGTTGCTGGATGAGATGGACAAGCTAATCGAGCCTCTGGACGAGGCGGTGCGGGCGGCAGCTGAGCAAAAT
>Ga0207105_1255_pt2 | contig 11696 bp, 7 predicted proteins | sample Alteio_BWMinHeat_77_FD_153569 | JGI IMG/M metagenome (GOLD analysis project Ga0207105, IMG submission 153569) | Enriched cells from forest soil in Barre Woods Harvard Forest LTER site, Petersham, Massachusetts, United States -... | ecosystem: Environmental > Terrestrial > Soil > Temperate forest >... | reverse complement strand
AAGGAACTGCAGGCTGAGAATCGGCCGCGGATTACGGAGAAGCAGCCGTTCGATAAGTAGGCACACCCCGGGACTAGCGACTTAGGGACCGGGACCAGGGCTGGCGATTGTGCTGTAGCGCAAAGTTCCTGTGACGAACTGCATGGGTCAGCGTCGCACACGCTGACCACGCCTACTATACTGAAGCATTGGTTCCCTCCCCTGTTTCCACGCAAATTGAATTTGAGGAGATGTCCGGATGCATGTTTCTGCTCGTGTATTTGCCGCGTTGTTGGCTGTTTCGTCCCTGCTGCCGACTGCCGCCATTCGTGCCGATGACGAAGAAAAGCCAGCCGCCAAGTCAGACAAGACTGCGGAAAAAGCGCCGCCCACCGAGGTAACGACGCCTGGCAACGTTAACGGCATCGCCTACAACGCCGTAGTGGGGACGCTGACGGTGGGCGCCACCGATGCGCAGGATGCGCAACTGGGAGCCGACGGGAAGCCGCTGCCGGGAAGCCAGCTGGCGAACTCCGAAGCCAAGGAGCCAAAAGACGCATCGCCGACGGCGAGAATGTCGTACGTGGCGTATTTCAAAAAAGAAGCAAAGCCCGAAGATCGGCCAATTACATTTTTCTACAACGGAGGCCCGGGGAGTTCCACGGTGTGGCTGCACATGGGCTCGCTTGGCCCCAAACACGTGGTCACCAGCGGCGACCAGCATGTGCCGGCAGCGCCGTACCGGTTGGTGGATAATGCGAATTCTCTGCTCGATGTCAGCGACCTGGTGTTCATCGACATGCCGGGCACCGGCTTTGGCCGCCTGATGGGCAAGGATGCGGAGAAGGCCTTCTGGGGTGTCGACGAGGACGCCAACGCGTTCGCGCGCTTTATTCAGCGTTTCGTCACCAAGTACAACCGGTGGAATTCACCGAAATATATTTTCGGCGAAAGCTATGGCACTACTCGCTCGGCAGTGCTGGCGGACATTCTTGAAAACAACAAGAGCATCGACATCAACGGCGTGATTCTCCTTTCGCAGATCTTCAACTTCACGACCGATATCGATGCCGCCAATGCCAACCCGGGCGTTGACTTGCCTTACGAGCTGGCGCTGCCCACATTCGCAGCCACCGCCTGGTACCACAAAAAGGTATCTCCGCAACCGCCGGCGCTGGAGCCATTTCTAAAAGAGGTAGAAGATTTCGCCACGGGTCCCTATGCGCACGCGCTGGCGTTGGGCACCGATATCTCAGACGAGGAAAAACAGGCGGTTGCGGAAAAGCTGCATGGATACATCGGACTCCCCGTGGCGTACCTGGTGAAAGCCAACTTGCGGGTGAACGGCGGCGAGTTTGAGAAGATGCTGTTGGACGATCAGAACCTGACCACCGGCCGGCTGGATACGCGCTATTCGGGACCGCACATGGATCCACTCAGCCAGGCTGCCGATTATGATCCGCAGAGCTCGGCGATTTCTTCGGCCTACGTTTCCCTGTTCAACGATTATGTGCGCAAGGACCTGAAGTACGGCGAGGGCCAGACGTTTCTGCCCATGGCTCTGTTCGGTTCTGCCCAGTGGGACTTTGTCCACAAGGGCAACCCCATCAGCCTGAACGTATCCGGTGATCTGGCCGAAGCGATGAAGACCAATCCGCGCCTCAAGGTGATGGTGAACGGCGGTTACTATGACCTTGCGACGCCGTTTTTCACCGCGCAATACGAGGAGAAGCATCTGCCCATTCCACAGTCGCTGGCCAAGAACATTGAGTTTGACTGGTACGAGGCGGGACACATGGTTTATGTGCGCGACGAGAGCCTGAAGCAACTCCACGATCGCGTGGCGGCATTCATCACGCGGACGCAGGCGGAAGACAAGCAGGCTTTGGCGAAGTAAGGTCTTCGGTCTCGCCCCCAACGATCTCATGGGTGCCCCAGGTCTCGATCCTGAGACCTGGGAGAAGCATGACGATGACAGTCTCTTGTCAACTACCGAGGGCAGGGATATTGCTGTCTTGCACTTCACGGGCGCGGTCCAGTGCCGCCTGGATGTTAGGCATGATGTTTTCGCGGCCGACATGATCGAGAAAGCGCGGCTGCAGCAGAAGACGTGAGGGCTGCTGCATGGCGCCGCACAGAAGCAGGGTCCGGCCCGAGGCGCGGAGCCGCCTGGCAAAACTCTCGATGGCGTGTATGCCGGTAGCGTCGATGGCGGTCATGTTGCGCAGCCGCAGAATCACAATAGGCGAGAAGGCTTCGAGGTTCGCCGTGGCCTCCACAAGCTTTTCGGTCGTCCCGAAGAGGAATGGCCCGTGGATGCGCAGAAGCGTGACATAGGGAGGGATGATGCGCCCCTGCAGCACGTGGGGCAGCCCGTCCCGGATATAGTCATCGCTCACCGGTGCGACCGTAGTGGTCTCAGCAACTCGATAGATATACAGCAGGGCAGCCAAAGTCAGGCCGACGGCAACGGCCACGGTGAGATCGGCAAACACGGTAAGGCCGAAAGTGATGAGCCAGACAGAGATCGCGGCAAAGTCCAGCTGAAGAACGGCGCCGATCTCGTGCCACTCCCCCATGTTGTACGCCACGACGAACAGCACCGCGGCCAGCGCAGCCAGCGGAATGTATGCGGCCAGCGGCGCGGCGACCAGAAGGATGGCAAGGAGGATGAGCGCGTGCACCATGCCCGCGACCGGAGTTCGCGCTCCGGCGCGGATGTTGGTGGCTGTGCGGGCGATGGCGCCAGTGGCGGGAATGCCGCCGAAGACCGGAGAGGCAATGTTGGCGATGCCTTGCGCGACGAGTTCGACATTGGGGTTGTGTCGATCGCCGGTCATGCCGTCGGCGACCACTGCGGAAAGCATGCTCTCGAGTGCCGCCAGCATGGCCACGGTAAATGCCGATGGAATCAGGGGAAGAATGTGTTCGGAATGAAAATCCGGTATGGCGAATGGCGGCAGTCCGCCGGGAATCCCGCCGAATTTAGTACCGATAGTTTCGACAGGAAGATGAAACACTTCGACCGCAACTGTGCAGACGATCACAGCCACAATCGATCCCGGTACGCGCTTCGTGAGCCTGGGCAGGAACAACAGAATCGCCAGGCTGAGCAGTCCTAATCCAAGTGCGGCGCCATTCACGCTTTCGAAGTGCGCTGCGAGAAGCCGCATCCGGGGTAGAAACTCGCTGGGCACGGGGCCGGTGCGCAGGCCGAAGAAGTCCTTGATCTGCGTGGATGCAATTAGGATGGCAATGCCGTTGGTGAACCCGATGATCACCCCGCGCGGAATGAAGCGCACGGCCGATCCCAGGCCTGTGAGGCCCATACCGACCAGCACAATTCCGGCCATCAGTGTGACCAGGGCCAGTCCGCTCATCCCGAAGCGCGCCACGATTCCGGCAACGATCACGACAAAGGCGCCGGTGGGGCCGCCGATCTGGGTGCGCGATCCCCCCAATGCTGAAATCAGGAAACCCGCGACCACCGCGGTATACAGGCCAGCCTGCGGAGTAACTCCCGAGGCGATACCGAAGGCCATCGCCAGCGGCAAAGCGACGAGCCCTACAGTGATGCCCGCCAGAAGATCGTGCAGAAAGGCGTTCGCCGTATAAGTCCGCAACGCCAGCAAGGACTTTGGCAGATTCGGATTGCTTAAAGACATGGGGGCTGGATTGATTCTACGCGCCGCGAAATCGAAAAGAAACGGGCTTGTTGCTGTTATGCCTTAAGTTTGCAAGGGTTTCACATAAACGTCGGCGGCGCGACCGCGGTAGTAGTAATGCTCCTGGCGGCCCTGGTGCCGATAACCATGCGCTTGATAAAGATGAATGGCCGCTTCGTTCGCCGCGTCCACATGGAGCCAGATAACGGTTGCCCGGGCGGCCCGGGCGGAGTCTTCCATGCGGCGCAACAGTTCACTTCCGATGCCTCGATTGCGGTGTGCGGGAGCAACCTCGATGGTCTGGACGTACGCGAAGGTGTGGTCGAATTCGGTGGTGAAGTGAGCGACCGAAAAGCCCGCCACACTGCCATCCTGTTCCGCCACCCACGTTACGCTGTTGCCGCGCTCGATGATCTGGCGCAGATAACGGCGGCTGAAGCGAACGGGCGGTTGAAAGCATATCTCCTCGATGGCATAGAACTGGGCAAAGTCCTCGGGATGGTAAAGGCGATAGTGCACAGGTCCATTCTCGGCGATGGTTCTCAAAAGCAAAGAAGAAATGGAGTTGCATTTTCGCCCTGAATGGTGTTCCAATCCGACGTTGCCCGGATGTTTGCCTCCGCGCTTCATCGGCCCGGCAAACCCGAAAGGACATGCCATGCTTACCACGGGCAAAGCTGTAAAAGTGACCGTCTACCTGAGTGATACGGCCAAACATCACGGGGTTCCAGTCTATACCGGGGTTCTGGATTTCCTCTTCCGCCAGGGAATCGCCGGAGCCACGGCGATCAAGGGGGTCGCCGGCTTTGGCTCTACTCATCGCATGCACTCCGCCCACGTCCTCGAGCTTTCCGATCACCTGCCGATGCGCATCGAATTCATCGACACCCGCGAAAAAGTTGAGGCGATCCTGGAGGAATTGCAGACCCGGTGCGGATGCGGGCTGATCGAACTGCAGGAGACCAGTATTATCGTTCCGGCGAAAAGCTGAAGAGCATGACGAGGAACATCGGGACTGGGGACGTAGGGACTAGTTTCTCGTATTTGTAGCCGCCGTCACTGCGCGGTTTTTCACGGAACACCTAGTCTTGAGGGCGCAACCCAGAGGCAGCCCGATGCTCACTAGCCAAATTGCCATCGAAAACGAGACCACGATCCGGAATCTGCTTTCCGCCTTTGAAGGCGAATTGAATGCGCATGCGAAGTACACTTCGTTTGCCGTCCGGGCGGATGGGGACGGATTGCACGGCGCCGCCAGCCTGTTTCGCGCGGCGGCCCGCGCCGAGCGGATCCACGCCGGCAATCACGCCCGGGTGATTCGCCAGCTCGGCGGCGAGGCCACAGCTTCCATTCATCCTGTCGAGGTAAGGTCTACCCTCGAAAATCTGAATGAGGCGCGAGTTGGAGAGCGCTACGAGATCGAGTCGATGTATCCCGAATTTCTACGCGATGCCAGGGGCCACAACAACATCGCGGCCGCGCTCACATTCGGGTGGGCCCTGGAGGCCGAAAAGACACACGCCCGGTTGTTCAGCGAGGCCATTGCAGTGCTCGAATCGGGGTGGTTGATCGCGGCCCGAAACTTCTATGTCTGCGCGGTTTGCGGCTACACCTCCGAAACGCCGGAGGGGCTGCGCTGCCCGGCCTGCAACCTGCTTTGGGAGAAGTTCGAAATCATCCGGTAGGTTGCCGGAGCCGTAGTCTGTGTTCGTGGTCTCGTGCGCTGGCGGCCGCGGCCAGAATCAGTGTCGCGGTGGTATCATCCGGCCGTGGTTCTCCTGTACGAACGCTGAGCCGCGTCGGGAGGCGATGTGATCGATATGATCGATGAGCGCCGAGAGCGGAGGGCGCGGAATGCGGTCCGCAAACTGCCGCTCCACCTTCGAAATTTCCTCATACGTGGTCACCTTGCCTTCCGCCTTGTCCTTGTCCTTCAGCGCCTGCACTGCCTTATCCACTTCGGGCTTCTGCGCCTTCGACGCGTCATAGTAGGCCTGCGAGATAAACGCCGAATAGAAGTTCACCTGCACTACGCCGCCCTTCGACCCCGGGCCGCCCGAATTTGCCACCGCCCGCAGCATGTCGTCGGTCATATTCCGCGGCGCCGTGCACAGCGCGCGCGCCGACGAGTGCGAAGCAATCACCGGAGCCCGCGTAATGACGAGGGTGCGAAAGAACGTCTTGTCGGACACGTGCGAGATATCGACCATCATCCCCAGCCGGTTCATTTCGTACACCACGTCTTTGCCGAACTCCGTCAGTCCTTCCTTGGAGTGGGGCACCGAGGTGTCGTCGATGTCTCCCGAGCTGTCGGCCCAGCTCGTCGAATTCGACCAGGTGAGCGTCATGTAGCGCACGCCCAGCGCGTAGTACTGCCGCAGCAGCGCCAGCGAGTCCTCGATCGAGTGCCCGCCCTCGATTCCCATCAGCGCGGCCAGCTTGTGCTCCCGGTGCGCCACCTCGATCCCTTCCGGCGTGGCCACAAACATCATCTGGTCCGGGTGTTTCGCAACCTGTTGCTTTACCGCGTCGATCAGCACCAGCGTGCGCTTGGCATACTGTCCCTTGTAGAGCTTGGGCTCTACCCAGATGGAGAGGAATTCCGCGCCCAGGTTTCCCTTGCGCGCCGACTCCAGGTTGAGGTTGCCTCCATTGAGCGGGCTGCCGAGATCGTAGTTCTCATCGACAAACCGTTGTGGCGTGTCGGCGTGCGTATCGATCACGAGGGCGGAGCGCTGCACGGCTTCAGGCGTCAGTTTTGTACTCATTGAGGGGGAAGGTTTGGGTTGGAGAACCTGGGCTGAGGTCTTGCCGCATGTCACAATCGAAGCGGCAATGAGCAGCAAGGCAATTCGAACACAATTCCTCATAGGCTTGGCGTCAGTATAGACGCAGTCGCTCACCCGGCATCGCTGCCGCAGACGACCCGGTCCCTTCGGTCCTCGAAGCTCTCCCGAATCTCCCCGCTGAATTTCACAAACAATATCGTTATATTTACGTATGGGGTCATTTCGTCATATTTCATCGCGCCCATCGTGTACGTCCTCCCCGACGAGGGCAGTGAACGGTCTCCCGGTGCATCGTCCGTCCTATCTGGACGACACGCTGCTGGATTCCCGATTCGATTCCGACAGTTGCGGCGTCGGGTTTGTTGCGCAGCTTTCGGCACAGCCTTCGCACGACATACTCAAGCACGCACTCACGGCCTTGGCCCGCCTCGCGCATCGCGGCGCTGTTGCGGCCGACGGCAAATCCAGCGACGGCGTCGGCGTGACCACAGCTATTCCCCGGGCCTGGCTGCTGAGGGAAACCCGCCTCGGCCTCGCCTCAGACGACCCCCTCGGCGTTGGGGTGATGTTCCTGCCACAGGAAGACGCGGAGCCGCGGGCACAGATTGAATCCGCTCTCGCCGATCAAAACCTCGAAGTTCTCAAGTGGCGCGCGGTTCCGGTACGGCCCGAGGTCCTCGGTGAGATCGCCAACTCCTCGCGTCCCGCAATCTGGCAGGTGTTGATCACCGCCGAAGATGAACGCGACTTCGACCGGCGCTTGTACCTTGCCCGCAAGCAGTTCGAGCGCTCCCAATCTCCGGGGTACGTGGTGAGCATCTCCTCCACTACCTTGATCTACAAGGCACTGTGCGCCGGGCGCCTGCTCGCCGATTTCTACCCCGACCTTGCCGATCCCGCTTTCAAGACGCCCTTCGCGCTTTTTCATCAGCGCTACGCGACCAACGTGCTCCCTTCGTGGAGCCGGGCGCAGCCCTTTCGCACCCTGGCCCACAACGGCGAGATCAACACCATCTGGGGCAATCGCGCGCGCATGGAAGCCCGCGCCGCGACCCTTCCCCTCGATCTCTATCCTGTGTTGAGCGAAGGCGGATCCGATTCAACTTCGCTGGATGAGATCGTCGAGTTGCTGGCCAACAACGGCCGCACCGTGGCCGAGTCAGTGCGCATGCTCGTTCCCCCTGCCAATCCCGGAAACACTTCGGCCTTCCTGCAATACAGCGGCGACTGCATGGAGCCATGGGACGGCCCCGCGGCCCTGGCCTTCACCGACGGCAACCAGGTCGGCGCCATCCTCGATCGCAACGGCCTCCGCCCCTGCCGATTTGCGGTGAACGACGAAGGGCTCGTTGTTGCAGGCTCCGAGGCTGGTCTCGTCGACATGGACCCCGAGCACATTGTGCACAGCGGCCGCCTCGGCCCCGGCCAGATGATCGTGGCCGATCTCGACTTCCATCGTTTCTTCGAAAACGACGAAATTCTTCGCATCTTCGATCAAAAGCGCCATTACCAGGATCTGATCCAGTTCGACGTTCCCCTCGAAGACTCGCCCGACGCACTGCCTCCGCTGGGCGTTGCCGAACTGAATCGCCTTCAGCACCGCTTTGGCTTCACCCGCGAAGACGTGCGTATGATCCTGGCGCCCATGGCTGCAGAGGGGAAGGACGCCGTGTGGTCGATGGGCGACGACACCGCCATTGCGCCACTGGCCCGAGCGCCTCGCCCGCTCTACGCGTTTTTCCGCCAGCGCTTTGCCCAGGTGACCAATCCGCCGATCGATCCGCTGCGCGAAGCGGTGGTGTTGAAGATGCACACCCGCCTCGGCCCCTGGCCGCACATCTTTGAATTGCGGGGCCGCCTGCCGGGCCTCTCGCTGCGTTCGCCCTTGATCACGCTGGCCCAGATGCACGCCCTCAAACACGGGGAACACGCGCAGGCAGCCAACATGCCCCACGCGGTGCTCAACTGCGTGTACTCCCCGGATACGGCGCTCGAAGTGGCTGTCGACATCCTCGCAACACGCGCTATCGAACTGGTTGCCAGCGGCGCGTCCTTGCTGCTCCTTACGGATCGCGGCGCCTCGCCCGATACGCTTCCGGTTCCGATGGCAATGGCAACTGGTGCGGTGCACAACGCATTGACCAAGGCCGGCGTCCGGGCCGAGGTTGGTCTCGCCGTCGAGGCTGGCGACTGCCGCGAGATTCATCATGTGGCGGTGCTGCTTGGCATGGGCGCTGGGGCCGTTTGTCCGTGGCTGGCCCTCGAAACCGCGCGCGACCTGCAATCCGAGCAGGGCGAAGAAAACCTGCTCCGCGCTCTCGAACTCGGACTCGCCAAGGTGATGTCCAAAATGGGCATAAGCGTTGTCGACAGCTATCGCAGTGCCCATCTCTTCGACGCCATCGGACTTTCTCAGGCTGTCGTCGACAAGTGCTTCCCCGGCGTTCCGGCGCCGATCGGCGGCCACGGCTTTGAGCAGATCGATGCCCAGGTGCGCCTGCTTTGGGCTGCCGACCCCGCTCCCGACGAGGCCGCGGATGGCACCGGCGCCGTTGTCTCCGCCACCCAGGTTCGGGATCTACCCGACTATGGCTTCGTGCGTTTCCGCAAGGCCGAAGAGGCCGAGTCGCACGGTTGGCAGCCCCAGACCGTGCGCGCTCTGCAGACGGTTGTCGGTTCCACCAAGCAGGGAGCCGCTCTTGCTCTCGCTCCCTTCGCCAGCTTTGCTGCCCAGACCGTCGATTCCGCTCCCACGCACCTCCGCGACCTGCTCGAGATTCGCCCCGCCGGGGCCGAACTTGCCCTCGACCAGGTGGAACCCGGAGAGGCGATCACCCATCGCTTTATTGCCAGTGCCATGTCCTTTGGATCGCTGTCGCCGGAAGCTCACCAGACCATTACCCAGGCCATGAACCTTCTGGGGGCACGCTCCAACACCGGCGAAGGCGGCGAGGATCCTGCGGTTTATGCGGCGGTCGACGGCGCGCCGTCGCTGTTGAACAACAAGATCAAGCAAGTCGCGAGCGCCCGCTTCGGCGTTACCGCGGAATACCTGATTCATGCCGACGAACTCGAAATTAAGATCGCCCAGGGCGCCAAGCCCGGCGAAGGCGGCCAGCTCCCCGGCCACAAGGTCTCCGAACTCATTGCCCGCCTGCGCCATGCACAGCCCGGCATGCAGCTGATTTCACCGCCGCCCCACCACGACATCTACTCCATCGAGGACCTGGCGCAGCTCATCTGGGACCTGAAGCGCGTCAACCCCCGCGCCACCGTCGGCGTCAAGCTGGTCTCGGGATGCGGCGTGGGCACGATCGCCGCGGGCGTGGCCAAGGCCTATGCGGACTACATCGTGATCGCCGGCCATTCGGGCGGCACCGGCGCCTCGCCGCTCTCCAGCATCAAGTACGCAGGAAACCCCTGGGAACTGGGCCTCGCCGAAGCCCAGCAGGTTCTGATCCATAACGGATTGCGCGGCCGCGTGCGTCTGCGTACGGACGGCGGCCTGCGCACTGCCCGGGACATTGTCATCGCCGCGCTGCTCGGGGCCGACGAATTCGCGTTCGGCACGGCCGTCCTGGTCGCTCTCGGCTGTGACATGGCGCGCCAGTGCCACCTCAACACCTGCCCCACCGGCATTGCCACGCAGCGTCCCGAATTGCGCGCCAAGTTTCGCGGCAAGCCTGAGCATGTGGTGCGCCTGTTCGATGAGCTGTCCGCCGAAGTCCGGCAATTGCTCGCCAAGCTCGGCCTGCCCTCGCTCCAGGCCGCCACGGGCCGCACTGATCTGTTGGAACAGGTCCGGTGGGACGCCAGCCTCGACTTGAAGCCGGTGCTCTCAGCCACCGCCATCGCCGCCGAAGCTGGAGGGGCGATCCGGTGGGAAGGCGGCCGCAACGACCGTCCCGAGGAGCACGACCCGATTGACGATGCCTGGGTCGCACCCGGGTTGGAGGCCTACAAAGCCGGGCGTCCCTATTCCGTCGAAACCCGCGTCACCAACGAGGATCGGACCCTGGGAGCTCGCCTCGCCGGAGAACTCGCTCTCTTCAAGACGCACAACCCCACCGCCACCGGCTCCAACCTGACGTTCAACATGCACGGCACCGCCGGCCAGTCCTTTGGCGCCTTTGCGGTCTCGGGCATGACCCTCCAACTCGCCGGGCTGGCCAACGATTTCGTCGGCAAGGGCCTGTGCGGAGGCGAACTGGTGCTACGCGCCGTGGGCCGAGCCGCCCAGGACAGCGCCCGGCACACCCTGCTCGGGAATGTGGCTCTCTATGGAGCCACCAGCGGCTGGCTCTTCGCGGCCGGCCGCGCCGGCGAGCGATTCGCGGTGCGCAATTCCGGCGTCCTGGCCATCGTTGAAGGCGTGGGCGACCATGGCTGCGAATACATGACCGGCGGCCTCGCCGTGGTGCTGGGCACAACCGGCATCAACTTCGGCGCGGGCATGACCGGCGGTCTGGCCTGGATCTACGACGAAGCCGGCGCCTTCCTCGGCAAGGGCCGCTACCACCAGGGCTTTCTGCAACCCGCAACCTGGGATGAGCTCGATCGCACCGCCCGCCAATCCATCCGCGAACTGGTTGAACTCCACTACACCAAAACCCGGAGCAAGCGCGCGGAGTGGTTGCTGACGCACTGGGAACGCGAATCCCCGAAGTTCGTGCGCATGACCCCCAAACCCCAAGCCTGAGTCAATTAGAGAGGGCCGTGCCGATTTTGTTCGACTCCGAATCCTTGCGCGCCAAGTTCGTCCTTCACGCGGACCCGCACCCTGCGCTGTTACACTCTCGATTGTTCGCGGCCCGTGAATTCGCGCCGCGTTCACAGGCCAAATGACACCCATCACCCCGATCTCCACCATCAATGACCTTTTCAGCCGCCTGGTAGCGCGCGCCAACCCCAAGGCGGTGTTGTGGCAGGACGAGCTCGGCCGCTGGCGGCCCATCTCTTCCGACCAGCTCTACCAGCGCGTGCGCGGTCTCGGGAAAACTTTGCTCGAATGGGGCGTGCAAAAAGGCGACCCTGTCGCCCTTATCGGAGAAAACCGCTGGGAATGGGCCGTTACCGACTTCGCCACCCTTGCCATCGGCGCCGCCAATGTCCCCATCTACCCCACGCTGACCGGCGACCAGATCGCCGTCCTGCTCGAAGACGCCGGCTGCCGAATCGCAATCGTTTCCACCCGCCAGCAGTACGACAAGCTCAACGCCGTCCGCGCCAAGACCCGGCTCGAACGTATCGTGATCATGGATTC